>OFRM01000505.1_pt1 | contig 16113 bp, 12 predicted proteins | sample 1543101 | NCBI WGS metagenome assembly OFRM01 (sample SAMN07774223, study PRJEB24372) | wastewater metagenome | isolation source: Exp Tend VB 0WW | collected 2016-02
AGAAAAAATAACAACACCTTTTCTATACATAAAAGAGCGCCCGCAGGGCGCTCTTTTATGTTCAACGGCTCTGCTTATTTATATTGAATGTAATCTTTTGGTTCACTAAGACATAAGAGTCTCACAATACCAAGCGGTGTCGGGCTGCATTCTTTTCTTTGCTGTTTTGTCATGCTGTTAATCATAGCAGCCATGTCTTCTGGCCTGCTAGATTGCCCGCTATACACGGATATATTGAGCAGGGTTCCGTCCTTGTTTGCCATATAGATTGCTGAGTTAGGCTTGTTGTCTTGCATACTTCTATAGATGATGCCGCTATTGTGGGTGCCAAATACCTCGCATTTGTATCCTTTTGTGCTGCTGCATAGTGTGGAGCTGTGCTTGTATGCGGTTTCTCGGATTACGTAGGGTCTATAGTGAAACTCATACTCTGCATGGTTTTTGTATTCTCGCTGTTCATGTTCTACCTGTTCATCGGTCGGATCGTGCGGTATGTATTCTGTAAAATCCGCGGCAAATTTCTTGGTCGCCGAAATTTTACGTTGCTTGTTGTATTGGGCCATTGAGGTGCTATTCTCCAGCACCAGCGGTATATAAAAAACGGTTGTTACTAGCAGGTCTGCCACTATGATTGCAACACATACTGAGGCAAACCCGATGAGGTATTTGCTTGGCCGCGAGCGTGTCGTTGCTCGTCGCGGGGCGACTTTTTTATACAGATATTCTGACAGAATGAGTACGGACAGAAGGTATAGTGATATGGGCCCCACAAGGAATGTTGCGATGACAATACTCCATAGCCCAGATATAAGTATAACGATTGTTGCCAGCGCCGAATAGGCAAAGCACAATACGTAGACGAGCCGCTGTAGCGTACTTGGCTGCGCACCGGTTGCTGGATTTTTGGTCTGATCTTGCGGTTTCAGTTTTCTCAGAGTAAAAATCAGCAGCCCAATGGTTGCGCCATAGGACACCGGGATGAGCATTAGTTTTAGAAAGGAGCTCATGAGCTGATTATACTACACAGTAATCATATGCAGTTTCTTGTCACAAGTGTCAAGTGTTGGCAATAAGCCAGGACTCGAACTGTTTGATGCCGGCCAGAGTTGGTTCATATGATGATATGTCAGGCATGTCGAGTGCTGTAATACGTTTGTAGACGGCATCGGCCAACTTCTCTATCCGGTCGATATCTGATTGATTCAGTGTGTAGTCCAGGTACAAATGCTCCGGTTCGCTAGCATCGAGCTGTATAATCTGGGCAGCGTATCGCTTGCCGGAGTAGCGCTTAGTGTGTTTGAGGAGCAGGATATAGAATCCAAGCTGGAGGTTATGCCGCCACATTTTGACAAGGTTTGGCTCTGACTTGGACGTCATGGTCATGAGTGGCTTCCCTGTTTTGTAATCGATGACTCTAATATTGTGTTCATCTACTATGTCAAGCCGATCGATTTTGCCGTACAGTGGCGTGTTATCAGGGAGAATAATAGAAAGGCCTTGCTCACTGAGACTAGAGGTGTCAAATGCAATGCCGAATTGTTCGAATAATACATCAAGCTGTGCTTCACCTTTGCCTATCAACCGTTCGGCAGTTTGGTTCGGGAGGCTCTCTGCCTCGACCTTTTTAGCATAGAGACGTTTGATAGCGGCGAGGTCGTGTTTGCTGTTATTAGTCTGAATCTGGGCAAGCTCCATTGCTGAGTGCATCGCATTACCGTGTATTAGGGTTATAGAGGCTGGCTGCGGTAGCTTGAGCAGGTTGTGTTCAATAAAGTTCGTTGGGCCACCACGAGTAAGGTCCAAGAAGTTCGTAAGTGCGGTTGGACTTAGCTTGAAATTGGCTAATTGCGTATCAAGCATTTCGCGCATAGTTTTGGCCGTGGGGCGTGGGAATATGACTTCGTTGACTGCGGTTTGAGCGAACGTGACATCACTAGCTGGCGGCACTGCTACAAAGTCGATAGTTGTGAGTTGTTCAGCGGGAAGCGAGGTGGTCTCGCCTTCTTGGCCATGCACGTAGCTTACGGAAAGTGTTGCTTTGGCTCGCGTCATGGCCACATACATGAGTCGAGCGTAGTCTGCTGCTGATTCTAGCCCAACATGGATATCCAAGCTCAGCGGAATTGGATATCGCGCTTTGGATGGTTTCCAATTGGCGTCGTCTGCGTCAATAATCATGACATGGTCAAACTCGAGACCTTTGGCTGCATGCACGCTCATGAGGTTTACTGCTTGGCTATGTCTGCCAACACTCGGGCTGAAACTGAACAGCCGGGCGTTCGCCGTTGATTCGGTGAGCTTCACAAACTCGTCAATACCAATGTGATCTGTCTGAGCATATTGTTTAGTGATGTCGATGAGTTTGCTTGTGGCTTGAGCCTCTGTGATGATTGCCTCTGTGTCTGGAGATTGAAATATCTGCGCATATAATGTTTTGCCTGGGGCGTACTCTGTGGACAGAATTTGCTCAATCAGACTATTGACAGGCTCTGACGCGGCAACACGCACCAGTGATTGGAGCCAATCAACGAGTGGTTTCGTCTTTGGCTCGTCCGAACAAGTGTTAACCCAGTCTTTTGATTTATGGGCTGATGTTGCAATCTGCCAGAGCGTTTTGGCGTCGAGTGCAAACACGTCGTGTTGAACGAGCAGTGATAGCTGATGATTACTCGCCTGTTGGTCACCTCGAGTCATGGCTTGGAGTAGTCGTGCAATACTCAGAATCAAGTGATTGGCTTTAGTCGTACGTACGTCAATAACTTGCTCGTAGTTCACGGCTACTTGCTTGTCGTGAAGGTAGCGAGCGATGTACGACAGACTGTTATGCCCACGCCCCAGTACGGCGACTGATTGATCAGGGTGAGTAGCTAGTATCTCAGCTGCTGCTTTGCCTATGCTGATTGCTTGGTCATTTTGCGTTACATATGAAGAATATTGAACAATGCTGCCGTCAGGTTTGTTGGCTACAAGCTTCGGATGGTATGAGGTGTATGGATCGATGACTTGTTTGGCATTATCTAAGATGACCTGTGTACTGCGATAGTTATGCACGAGATTGATAGTTGTGAGTGCGCTGCCATAAAACTGCTTAAACTGGTCCACATTATCAAGAACGGCGCCGTTGAACCCATAGATGGTTTGGTTCGGGTCTCCCACTACCATGATGTTTGGTGCATCCAGACTTACATTGTCAGTTAAAAGGTGCGCTAAAGTAATTTGTGCGTAATTAGAATCTTGGAACTCATCAATTAATAGATAGTGAGTGGACTCTTGGATATCGAGTCGTAGGTCATCGTTGCTGGTTAGTGCATCAATAACAGATATGAGCATGTCGGAATAATCCAGATAGCCACGTTTATAGAGCGTTAGTTGATAGGCTTCATAAACATCAGCCAGAGCGAGCCACCATGCATTAGCACGACGCTCACCAGACATTTTTTTAGCACCATTATCATTTTTGAGCAGCTTGCTTTTGAGCTTGCTTGTCGCAGCTGACTTTGTGGTTGGAAGGTCGGTTTCGATTGCAGAATGAAAAAGGCGTGCAACCGATGCTGCAAGAGGGCTTTCACTGTTGTTCCCCAAGAATGACTCAATACTTTCTGATAGCACTGGCAGCGATTTGTGTGACAGGCTCGGTGCTAGTAGTTCAACAAGTTGGGGTTCAAGTATTTCAATGTCTCTGAGATTCTGCGCAAGTACGGCTCTGAGTTTATCTGGAGTGAGGCCGGCATCTTTGGCTTTCCCGATTGCTCCGAGTGCGCTGCCCAGGTAGCTATAACGGTCATCATAGCGCACGGCGAGTGGATTGTCGTGCGACAGCGTGTCAAATATCGATTGGAGTATTTCTTGAGCCGCAAGGTCAGACACTGGGTTGAGTGTCGCGCCTGCGTAGAAATGCTGCGGGTTTGCAGCAATGATATCGGCGGCCAGGGAGTGGAATGTTTTAATCACTACTTGGTTGGCGGTGCTGCCAATCATACTTCGTAAACGCTCGCGCATGTTGTTTGCGGCGTTGACGGTAAAGGTCAAACACGTGATGGTCGACGGGTCGGTATCAGTTGTTTGCAAGATGTTTGCGACGCGCGCGCTCAGCAATTGAGTCTTGCCTGTGCCGGGGCCTGCAAGCACCAGGACTGGCCCATCTATCTGGTCAACGGCAGCGCGCTGCTGGTCATTGAGCTGTTTGTAAGCAATCGCAAAGTTATCCACTCCTCTATTTTACATTGTTTGGCGTTTAGGGGTATGATTGAGATATTACTTAAAGGAGGGTTAAGACATGGAGTTGGTTAAGAAGATAGAAACAAAGCTAGAAGAAGCGTTTAAGGGTTTGCCAGAGTTCCCTAAGAGTTCCAAAGAAACACTTGCGCAAATCTGGCCATGGATGGCGCTGATAGCCGGCATATTGCAGATTGCGGCTGCCTGGGCGCTGTGGCGTCTGACACGGGTGGTCGATGCCATCAACCAAATTGCAACCTACTATAGCCAATACTACAGTACACAGAATGTAGGGCTATCTACGTACGACAAAACGGTTATATATTTAGGTATCATCATGTTGATTGTTGACGCTGTCATTTTGCTCATGGCGTTTTCGCCACTGCGCGAACGGAGTCGCAAGGGTTGGGATTTGCTATTCCTGGGCGCTCTAATCAATGTTGCCTATTCGGTTGTGTCGATTTTTATCAACGGCCGTGGCGTCAGTAGCTTTATTATGAGTTTGATTGGATCTGCTATCGGGTTCTATCTACTCTTCCAGGTCAAAGAAAAGTTCAACGGCAAGAAACCTGTCGCAAAACCATCAGCTCCTGCCCCAAAAGCAGACTAATCGTATAAGCTTTTTTCAAGAATGCCACCCCAGCGGTGGCATTCTTGGTTATGGTTGCAATTATGTGGTCACTCCCTGATACTAATCAAAAATAGGAGGGTTTATGTCGGAGCTTCACAATCATCAAGTAGGCCTTTTAATCTCTGGAAGCGGAACGACGGCCATTGCGACCTGTTTGAACATCGCCGCCTACAAACTCTCCATCGACGTGCCCGTAATGTTTGCTGATCGTACCAGCGCAAACTTAGAAATCGTAGATTTTATTAATGCGCAGCTTGGTTGGGACATCAAGCCGGTACTTGTGGATAGAGAAGCCTTTCCTGGAGGGGCCACCGAAAAAAAATGGGCGCTGACTGATGAGCAGTCAGAACGAATTCTTCAGGTCACGCGCGACGAAGGTGTCGATTTCTTATCGCAACTTGGCTTTTTAAGTATGACTCGTGGTGTGTTACTTGAAGAAATGGGAGAGCAGCCAGGACACACCATGCCAGAACAAGGAAGCATTCTTAACAATCACCCGGGAGATACCACAGACACCCGGGGGTTGTATGGTGATGCTGTGCATAAGCGTTCCTACGAGCTTGAGCGAGCTGCGTTTACGATACATGGCGTCAATGCTGACTATGATCAAGGTATGGATGTGGCGCGCTATGAAGTCCCCGTGCTCCCAGCATTTACGGACTGGCGAGATGTCAAGGACGCCGTGATGGCTGTAGAAAAAGCCAATACCGCTGTGGAGCTAGCTGCGTTTGGGGACCGACGTGTTGCATATCTTGCCAGTCAAATATAATTAGTATAGCCGCGGTAGTAGCTTCAGTGCTTTAATGTGCTTATGAATAATGCAAAACCATCCCAACTTCCCAACCAGTCAAAACGTCACTATGTCCGAACATTTTTTGCGTCGATATTTGGTATCCTTGCCTCAGTACTCATACTTGCGAGCATACTGGTTGTGTGGGCGAACCATACACTCACGGATACGAATGCGTACACAAAAACCGTAGCACCACTGGTGACAAAACCTGAAATCCAAGGTTTTATAGCTGATCGCGCGACTGACAAAATCCTCGAGTCTGCCCCCGTTCAGGATCTTGCCGATGGCCTTCTTGCTTCGACGGACAGGATAAACAAGACACCAGATGAATTGTTGCAAGCAGTTCATCCTGTCGTGAGATCATCAATATTCCAAGTACTCAGCTCGCCGCGATTTGCAAACGTGTGGGAGCGAACGAATCGCGAAGCGCATGCCCAATTTGTGCAACAGTTGAAGTCAAACTCGAGCACGCTGTCTCTTGATCTTAGCCCAATCATCACAAGTATTGTTGATGAGTTGAAGACGACTCGGCTGGCGTCGATAGCGGACAAGATTGAACTCAATCCGGATGATGTCCGGCTTAACCTGCAAGGGAGTGGCATAGACAAAGCCCACAAGTACTACAGATGGTCACAGGACGCAGTTGTAGGTTTAGTGGCGCTAACTATTGCGCTCGTCGGGCTTGCAGCATGGATATCCGTGCATCATACTAAGACGCTCCGGCGAATAGCACTCGGTACGGGCATCTCATCGGCAATATTGACCGTTGCACTTTACTCACCATCCTTTATCAAGCCGTCGGGCCCAGATAGCGATGCGCAGAACGCGGGGCTAGCCGTGGCTGGAAGCGTGCTTGGTGATTTACGCTTGGCGACACTCGTCATCGCGGCTGTTTGTATCGTTGGAGCCATAGCAAGCAAGGTGTATTCACGTCGCCGCAGTGCAAGCGCGTAGCTCTACTCTGTCGCGCGGTCTTGGATGTCGACTAAGTGTTGCATCCAGCCCTCAATCCTGTTGGCGGCTTTCATTCCCATCTCTCCCTGGGCATCTATGAATTCCCTCAAGAAATCACTGTCGTGGCGAAGCTCATCATTCCTCGCGAGGCTGCCAAGCGTAGAAAACAACATACAAGCTTTCTCGTTCCTCGCGACTGTTAGCCGTTCTGGGAATTTTGACCAGTCGTTTTGTGCTCCCTCCAGTAGAACCGTATCTAGCAATACCGTACGATCGGTTGCAATCATCGGCATCGGCACAACAGTTGTGGGTGTATCTTTGATGCTATTACTGGCTAGGTTGCGATATGGGGACGTTTTGCTTTCAGCCATGACGCGCCTTCTGGAATCTTGTGCAGCGACAACTCTAACGAATGGCTTCATTCCTTTCTTGCTGGCTATTTCGCGCGTTAATCTTACGGCAGTACTGAGAGTTCCGCCTTTCTGGACTTCATCTAGTACACGTATATTCGTTTTGGCTGGCTCGAAACCTGTCGTTGTTAGCGCCTCGGTGATGCAGTAATCCAAGATTCGACGTTTCATAAATTCTTTTGGACTTGTTGAGCGCACTCTGCCGTCTTGTCGGTAGACGTATTCTCCAATAGGTGTTTCAACAAAAACAGTGTCACTCTGCTCTTCGATAGTCTTGAGACCTTGAGAAGCCCATACAACAGGCATTGCACCTCTCAGGGGTGTGATGGTTAGCGTACTGCCTTGGTCGTGAGCCTCAAGAGCTGCGCGTACTACGCTGGCGCCATCAATGAACCGCGCAGTCTCTGCAGGCGAGTTCTTCTGAATAAGTGCCTCTAGGGTATTTGGGCCAGGAAGCGACAACGGACTAGTCATAATATTAGTATATTACCATAAAATTAAAATAAAGCAATGCTTTAGATGCTACGAGCGTGGTCTACTATGCCTCGGAATATGACGGCGCCGAATGGGTTTTGGCCGTTACCACGCCTCCAGCCCTCATGCTGCTCTGTAATGATGGCTCGTTCGGGATGTGGCATCATGCCGAGTACAACGCCCGATGGGTCGCAGATAGCTGTGATGCCGCCGAGTGACCCATTTGGATCATCTGGGTATGATGCTGCGCCACCGTCTGGGCCCACATACTTCAAGACAACCTGACTATCCGGGATGATGAGACCTGGGGCTACCAATCGACCTTCTCCGTTGGCAACAGGGAGCGACTGTATAGTACCTTCGTACTCGACAGTGATATATTTGCAGGCTGATTTCCCTACTTCAACCTGCGGCCAGCGGCACTCAAATTTCGCACTTTGATTGTGGATAAGCGATAACTGTTTTTTAGAAGAAGGATCGATGTTGCCTGTTGGCAGTACTCCTGCCTCTACCAACACCTGGAAGCCGTTGCAGATGCCAACAACTGGCTTACCAAGCGCTACGAACGCGTTGAGCTCTTCGGCGTAGCGTTCACGGAGCTTTGCTCCCAAAATGGCTCCAGAGCGTATCGCATCACCGTGACTGAACCCGCCGGATAGGCCCAAGATGTCAAATTCCGACAGTCTCACCTGCCCGCTATCCAGCTCGGATATATGGACTTGTGCCGTTTCCGCACCAGCCATTTCGAATGCATGTGCGGTCTCTAGGTTACAGTTGATACCTTCGTCCATCAATATTAGTGCGCGTGGGTTGCTCATGCGAATACCTCTGCGATGGGTTGTTGCCATGCTGTGAGCAAGTCATCTACGGAGATGGTTTCGTGGCCGCTGGCATCGATGGACTTATCGGCTTTTGTTTTGCCGATGATCTGGTGCGGCGTATCCGCAAACAATGCTTCGGCTGTAGCTTCGTTGGCTACTTCTAAGACGAAGCAGCCGGCGGTTTCATTCAGAAGCGCATCCATGTCACCGATATATAAGTCTGCGCCACAGTCTCCGCCAATTAACATCTCAGTAACGGCCGTGATGGCGCCGCCTTCTTTGACGCTCTTTGCTGAGAACACAAAACCTCGTTGCGCTGCCTTGTGTACGGCTTGCGCCGTCTTGTGAAATACGCTCATGTCCATGTCGGGCATAACTGCACTCGCGCCACCGAACTCATCATAGTAGATTGAGCCGCCCATGGCCTCAATATCCTGCTGGCCGACGAGCACTAACGTAGAGCCAATTTCTTTTACATCGCTACTCAATGTTTGGCGAACATTCGGCAATTTACCTGCTACGGTTATGGTGAGGTTGTATGGACTCTCCAGGACCCCACCGTCAGGGAACTTGAATGTTGAAGATAGACTGTCCTTGCCGGATATAATTGGTGAATGAAACTCATCCACGCAGTCCATAAGGGCATCTATCGATAGGTCGATACCGCCGAGCACTCTTGGCGTGGGCGATGCTGATATGTAGTTGTTTACCACCACCATGTCATCAGGGTTCCCACCTGCGGCGACATAGTTGGATACAGCTTCGGCATAGACCCATTTGGTGCCCCGAACAGGATCGAGCTCAGTCAATGTTGGGTTTGTGCCGTGAGCTTGGACGACAGCGTAAGACTTGCCAAGTATTGGCGTCATAACAACGGCATCGTTGCGGCCATGCCCACCGACGCCATCATATGGTTTGAGTGCACTTGTTCCCTGCACTTCATGGTCGTATTGTCTGACGATGGGCTCGGTCGAGGTGACATTGCCGTTACGGAGTACTTTTGTGAGTGCGTTAGTCAGGCTAGTCTGTATCGGAGTTTTCTCTTCGATTACTGGTGGAATCCATTCGGCTACCAGTGGTTCGAGGGGCACACCGTTTTTAATAAAGTCGTACCCTAGTTCTATAACTGTCTCGCCCTGATGCATTACATGCAGTGTTGGCTCTTGACCTTTGGGGCTGCCAAACGTGCCCAAGAAATCACAATTTGTGCCGTGTTTTGCAAAAATTGCTGCTATTTGCTCGAAGTTTTCTGGGTCAACGGCAAGGACTGACCTTTCCTGAGACTCACTGACATAGATTTCCCATGCACTCAAGCCTTCGTACTTCAATGGGGCGTTGGCCAGCTCAATTGATACACCAATGTCCTCGCCGATTTCGCCAATGGCGGATGCAAATCCTGCAGCACCGCAGTCAGTCATGGCACGTATGAGGCCGAGCTCGCTGGCTTCGCCGATGGCGTCAAACATTTTCTTTTCTTCGATTGCATTGCCAATCTGCACCGCACCAGAGTGCAGTGTTGCCGTGTTGCCGTCGGCGCTTTCTGAGGAGAATGTAGCACCGTGTATGCCGTCACGACCTGTCTTACCGCCGACCGCAAGTACCAAGTCGCCGCGCTCAGGCACGCCTTTTTCGGCGTTTTCTTCAGGCATTATGCCCATCGAACCCACCAGTACAGCGCCCTTGCCGCGTAGCCGTACATCAGTATGGAACGATACGTCATTGGTCGGTACTCCCATGCGGTTACCATAATCGCGAACACCATCAACACTGCGCCGTAGTAGATGTTTTGGACTATGGCAGCCACCCGGTACGTCAGCATCTGGCAGATCGAGTGGTCCCAGGAACTGTATATGTATTGAATTAATGATTTTGGCACCTTTGCCGGTTGCGACGATATCACGAAGTACACCGCCAGTGCCTGTTGCGGCGCCACCGTAAGGTTCGAGGTTCATTGGGCTGTTATGTGTTTCGAGTTTGATACAGAGTGCTTGGCCATCATAAAATGCCCATACTCCAGAGTTGTCATGAAAAGCCGATAGCACGCCACGCTCCTCAAAATATGGCCGGGAACGATCTTTGATGCGCGAGAAGAACCCAGGCTTGAGTTCGCCATTTGCGTCGATAACTTCGGCAGCAAATGTCTTGTGACAACAATGCTCGCTCCAGTGTGCTCCGGCTATTGCTTCTAGCTCTACGTCTGTAAGCGGGCGGCCGAGTCGTTCTGATTCGCCCTTGAGTGCTTGCATTTCTCTGAGGTTGAGGGCTAGCTTACGGTCTTTTGACAGTTTCGTCAGAGCTTCGTCATCGTATGATGACAAATCAAATCGTTGCACAGGCTCTGCTTGCCCACGGACCTCCAGGGTAGTAGGTGCTTCGCGGCGAATTTGGTCAACCGTTGGGTTGGCAAGCTGAGCTTCAGCTTTTTCCAGCGTGCTTTCGTCAACATCTTCGGCAAAACGGTATTCTGTTGCTGTTTGCACTGCATCGGGCGTGATTCCCAGCACGCCAAAAATCTTCATAATTGGATCAACGTCTGGGTCCATCACGCCTGGCTGTGGCGCACGTTCTATGATGTTTGGGTTGTCCCAGTCCGTACGTGGTTCTGTGAGCGCCTGCTGTGTTACGGAATCGGCCAAGAGGGCGGTGACCTGGCTCAGCATCTCCTCTGGCAATCCCTCTATGTAGTATTCTTTAACCACCTCTACTTGAGCTGTTTTGAGTCCTAGCTGGTGGGCGACATGCTGGGCTTCTGGATTCTCAAATCCAGGCTTACCCTCAACGCGAACTTGTGTGATGGCTCCCATTTACAGTCATTATGACAAACCATTCGGCAATCCCAAAGCATAAACGATATTAATGAACTTGAAGCAAGAGTCGAGGCCGATAGACGTTGATTTATTTGGCGTCAGCAAGCTGTTGTACGATGGCCTTGGCGTCAAGCTTTTTGAATAAGTGAGTGCCGAGCTCTACTGGTTGTCCTACAGGAATTTGTGTGTAACTCCACGACCCTTTGGTCGATTGATAATCCCCCGAGAGGACGGTTAGTCCTTCTGGAGTTGTTTGCTGGACAATCGTACCAGCAATATTGTCAGAATATCCTAGAAGTTGGTGAACTTTTTGACTTGTGCTAGGCATGAACGGTGTGAATAAGCGCGATAAGTTATCAACTGCGACCAGGCTCGTGTAGAGGGTGTTTGCTGTTGTCGCGGGGTCTGTTTTTGCCGTTTTCCACGGCTCAAACTCATTAATGTATCTGTTTGCTTCGACGCACAGCTGTAGTACGCGTCGTGATGCAATAGCAAATCGTGTCTCACGAAGTGCTTCCCCGGCTTCGTCGTATGTGGTTGCTATTTTATCAAAGAGCTCCCTGGAGCTTTGTGGGAGCTCATCCGGGTCAACTTGTGGTACTTCGCCATCAAAGTTAGCAACCGTTAGCTTGAGAACACGTTGCACCAGATTACCCCATTTGGACAGTAACTCTTCGTTATTGATCGTTACGAGTTCTTCGGGGTTGAAGACTTTGTCGCGTGTTTCGGGGCCATTATTGAGTAAGTAAAAGCGCAGTGGGTCTGGGCCAACTACATCGATGAGGTCACGGATATAGAGCGTGTTCCCGTGGCTGCTACTAAACTTCTGATCACCAAGTGTCAGGTACTCAGTACTGGCTATTCTATCCGGGAGGTGTAGCTTGTCTGTCTGGCCTTCACTGGCGCCCGTAAGGATTGCTGGCCAGATGATTGTGTGAAACGGAACGTTGTCTTTGCCCATGGCATAGACATGCTCTGCATCTTGGTTCACCCACCATTCTTTCCATTTGTCTGGCTCGCCTTGTGCGTTCGCCCATTCTATTGATGCGGATAGGTAACCTGTTACTGCCTCGAACCACACATAAAGCACTTTTTCGTTCTCGCCGTCAAGTTCGTAGCCCTCTGGAAGTGGGACACCCCACTCCATGTCGCGAGTAATAGCTCGAGGGCGCAATTCATCGATTTGATTAAGCGACGCAGTCTTGGCATTGGGACGAAGGTTTTCGTGGCCGCTCACCCATTCTTCTAGCTGGGGTGCGAGTTTGTCGAGCATCAAGAACCAATGCTCTGTCTCAATGAAGTTTACGGCATTTTTTGTCAGGCTGGAGTGCGGGTCGATGAGGTCTACCGGATCCAGTATCGTGCTACAGTTTTCGCACTGATCACCACGTGTGCCTGCGCCGCAGCTTGGGCAACCACCTTCTACATATCTATCAGGGAGTGCTTGGCCTGTCTCTGAATCAAATGAGCCGAGCATGCTTCCTTTTTCGAGGTACCCCGAATCAGCAAGCTTTTCAAATAACTCCTGTGCCGTCGTGGCGTGCTGTTCAGTGGTCGTCCGACTAAACCAGTCAAAGCTCATGCCTAATGCCTGAAAATCATCACGAATTACTTGATTCATAGAGTCGACATAGTCTGCGGTAGGCACACCGGCCTTTTCGGCCGCAATTACGTTTGGCGTACCGTATTCATCAGTACCACTCACCATTATGACTTCGTTGCCAATCCCACGATGATACCGGGCCATTGTATCTGCGGGTACGAGACTCGCACCGTGTCCAAGGTGTCGGGGGCCGTTTGCGTATGGCCATGCAGGAAGAATCGCTACGTTGTGCGCTTTGTGACTATCTAGTTCTGGCGTAATACTTCCGGGTGTCATAAAGCCTATATTATAACAGAACAAATAACCAAAAGCAATAGTATGACGCAAGAACAATTTGGTATTGCTTATTTGAATCATATCTGTTATAATAAATATGTTAAGACTAGGAATTCACACGACATGGCAGAACTACCATCTGAAATATCCGCAGAAATCGAAGCATTCTTTGCACCGCAATTTGAGCCGGAACAAGGTGATTTTGTCTGTGTGTATGGGAGTAGTTTGTATAAAGGACCTGAGGCTAGCAGTGACGTAGATTTATTTGTAGTATCACATGATCCAGCAGGTATTAGTGGTGACTCGCTGAAGCGCATGGCGACCTTCATACGTGATATGCACGTGCGCCATGGTCGGAAGATTGACGAAGAAGTCCCTTACGAAAACAAAATTCACTACACAGAAGATGAACTTAGTGATGCGTTGTGCCTTATGGCGTTTGAGGAAACGGAAACTGGCTTGGGTGTACCTAAGGTCGTGAAAACCGCAGAGTTTCTGAACAGCTCGGCAATCAAGGCACGACTATTCTTGAACGCGCTGACTACCCCACACGCTGTTGTAGCGCCAAGTCAGCATCGGTACGTTGTGGCCAGAGAAGGCGCAGAAGATGCCGTCACCCTGTTGGCCGCTAGCTTATGTCGGACTGAAGAAATGACACCACAAGATTTGTATGAACGGCTTACTGTTGGCCCCGACGGTGAGGTCGGCGAGATGCATTTGGGGTACAAGGTAGAGCACCCTATGGTCGCTGACCATCTTGAAACAGTACTCGATGGTGGGATTTGTCGTCTGGTTAATCGTGGCGTATTTGAAGCTACTGATGATGGTGTTCGAGTTGACGTGTCGAGTTTCAATCCAGTTGCATCGATGTATAATAGCCTCAATAGGGTTTAGCCTATAACCAAATACCATAAGGAGGGGCATAGGTATGAGCGTTGTAAGTAGCTTTTTGAGTGAAGACACACGCGCAGATGCTGAGCGGGCGTTTGTGGACGCTGTTCGCACGGGCATGGATTTTAAACTTCAATCAACCGTTCGTGACGGTGACGTCGAGCAGTTAATACCGGAGAATTTCATTGAAGATTTTCCTGAAGATGGTAAGTCGGTAAGCGCTGTGCAGGCAGAGTTTAATGAGCGATTTCTGCCCTACTGCTACAATTTCTCGAGCCCAAAGTTTATGGGCTTCCCAGACGCAGGTAACTCTATTGCTGCTATCGCCGGTAATATTAATGCTGATTTCTTACAACAAAACTTAATAAACCAATCTTTCTGCAGCCCCTCGGGGACATTCGCAGAGATATCGGTTATCCGTTGGCTTCGAGATGTTGTGGGCTATCCGAATAGCTCTGAGGTCAACAACGTGTTTGAGGTTGGTGGTGTGATTACCGGTGGTGGCACAACAAGTAACACCATTGGCATCTTGCTGGCCAGAGAAAACCATGTCGCACAGACTATGCAAAACGGGGTTGCCATTAATGACAACTTCTATGTAGTCGTGCCAAAAGGAATTGGGCACTACAGCGTGAAAAGCGCCCAGATGTGGGTTGGCTGTGGCAACCGACTCCTTGAAGTAAAAACTGATAACTATCGGTATGACCTGGATGATTTGCAAAAAACTATTGAGTCGCACAAGGGTAGAATCATGGCGGTGGTCGCCTATGCCGGTGATAGCCGAACGATGACTGTGGACTATTTTGACAAGATTGCTGACATTGTCGAGCAGACAGACCCGTCGATTTGGATGCATGCAGACGCCTGCCACGGTTTCTCGCTTGGGTTTAGTGAGAAGTTGAGGCACAAGATTCGAGGTATTGAACGGTTTGATAGCATTACCACTGACCCACACAAGGTTATGAACAGCCCATACACGATTAGCGCGCTCCTGGTGAAAGACCCACACAAGCTCCAGTCTGTGAGTAGCTTGTCAGACCTTATCATGCAGGAGAAATTTGCGTTTGGCCAGGTTACTCCATTCTTGGGGAGCCGTCCCTGGATGTCACTCAAACTCTGGTTTGTTATGAAGAACCTTGGACGTAAAGGATTTGGTGAGCTTATCGATGCTCGTCACCAGCTGGCGCTTGAATTGGCCGACAAGGTAGAAAAACATCCTGATTTTGTGTTGTTGAATAAGGTTGATATTAATGCCGTGGCATTTATGTACACGGGAGGTTTGGACACTGGTGACGTAGAAGGGCTGAATGCGTTTAGCCGGAAGCTTCACGACGCAATACTGACCGAGGGTATATACCATCTTCACCAATTTAGCGTCCCTGACTCGTCTGGAGTATTTAGCAAGGATACTATGATTTATCCTCTGCGATTTATGAGCGGCAACCCACTTACTCAGAGCAAACATCTAGCAGAGATGCTTGAGTATGTGCAAAAAACTGCTCAAAACATTGCGGCACAAGCTCATGGGTGATGGCGTGTATAAGGTTGGCGTTGCGTGTATGTTGCCCGCTGATATTAGTGATTCCATCCGCCTTCTTGAATTAAAAATTGCCAGTCAAACAGCCAACGAACAAGGGCTGAGCCAACCTCCGAATATCACCGTTAAGCGCCCCTTTGAGGTGGACTCACTACAGATACTCAACGAATTCTGTCGGCAATTACGGCACCTTGCGTCGAATATACAATCTCCGGCTATCAGCTACTGCGGAATTGATACGTTCCCTGGTGGGTCTGTGTTTATGGCGGTAGAGCAAACAGACGAGCTTAAAATTCTTCATGATAAAGTCCTTGGGCTCTGTGCTGACTTCGGTGCGGTTCCTGACGAATTTGAAGGTAAGAACATGGTCTTTCACACGTCACTTGCGCTGAGCTTAAACACGGACCAGCAGTCAGCTGCGTCTGCCATAGCACATACTGCTCAATGCATACGTTCTCGTGTAGTGAGCAGTAGTTTGGCTGTTCTGCTTTGGACGGATGTTGGTGGATGGATTGTTATTGCGAACGCACCATTTACTACGCGTTAAATTCGATGAGTGTGGACTACAGGCCGGCGTCGCGGTCAATCTGATCAAGCTCAGCCATAATCGACTTCATTTTGCTGCGCGTGACTTCGCTACTGCCACCAAGGTTTGGTTCGAATGATACGATTTTCACGGTTTTTGCCACCGCGCCAACCGA
>OFRM01000507.1_pt1 | contig 16072 bp, 30 predicted proteins | sample 1543101 | NCBI WGS metagenome assembly OFRM01 (sample SAMN07774223, study PRJEB24372) | wastewater metagenome | isolation source: Exp Tend VB 0WW | collected 2016-02
GGAACGTGGCACGAAGCCACTGCCCACGGACTGGGCTTACTTAAGGAGACAACCATGCAAGCGCTAAAACGCATCCACCCACGACAAACTCTGACCCATCACTGGTGGAAGGTCATGTATCGAGACCGATGGAACAAAGAGCACACCCTCGGCACGATTAACAGCCGAGAGGGCGCTCTTGATTGGGCCGAGCGAATGAATGAGGAGCCAGGCAATCGGCACTACTGGGCCGAGCCGAGCGAGGATTTCCCAGTGAGGGCGAAGCCATGAAAACCCTCAGCGTCCGACCGCCCTGGAGCGAACTCATCGTCCACGGCATCAAGACCATCGAAAACCGAAGCTGGCAGCACATCCCAAAGCAGCCACCTCAATGGCTGGCCATCCATGCCAGCCAGAAGGCTGAGCCTGGTTGCGAGGAAGACCTGGCCGAGTTCGGGATTGAGACCTTCACCGCAGGTGCAATCGTCGGTGCAGCGTACTGGACTGGAAGCTACGACCGCAAGACCTGCCCGAAGAAGCTCCTTCGCAATCGCTTTGCCTCTGGGCCGGTGTTCTTGGTTTTTGAGAAGGTTGTGCGGATTGAGCCGGTGCCTTGCAAGGGCAGGCTGGGCTTCTGGCCATGCCCAGAGATTGCTGAGCAACGAATCGAGGAGGCTATCCGTGGCCTACAAGAAAGCAAGTAGCCGCAAGTTTGCTTACTGGAAAAAGCGAACGATGCGTTACTACAGGATGCAACTCCGCAAACGAATCCGAGGAAGAGAGGCCGCCCGATGACAACGCTAATCTTTGCAGGTGTGTTTGGGATTCCAGCGGGCGTCATTCTTTGCTGGTTGCTTGATGCGAGTGAGTGCGGGTGTTTTGAGGAGTGAGCAGCATGAGCATGACTGAGGCAGTTATGGCCTTTGGCAAGCACGCTGGTATGCCCATCAGCAAGTTGCCAAGTGGGTATCTTTGGTGGCTCGCAACGAAAGCTGAGCACATCAAAGAGCCAATGAAATCGGCGATACTCGCTGAGCACAACAAACGACTTGAGTCTATGTGGATAGATGACGACTTCGACCTGTGGCCACAAGAGTTTTGAGGAGTGAGGACTTGGGCGTGCGGTATAAGCGACTAGGCCACTGCAGAGGCCATAGTGGATTACACGCTTTGTCGGCTTCGGCCTGATTAGCCGATGGGCAAAGAGATGAAGGTTCGATTCCTTCCACGCTCACTGACACAACCAGGCTGCGATGCAAGCCCGTCATTGCAAAGCAACAGCCTTAATAACGCAGACGGGATATGGAGACAGTTATGGGATTTTCACTTGTGCCAACCAATGAGGTAAAGCCGATGCCCACGGTGGCAATCAATCATGGCGTGCCGGGCATTGGCAAAACCAGTATGTGGGCTTACGCACCTGACCCGCTCTTCCTCATGGTAGATGAAGAGGTCGGCCTGAAGATGCTCATCGCCCAGAAGCGGCTGCCCAACGTGGCTCACTTCCCGGAGCCAGCCCGGTCGGCAGAAGAGGTGATTGAGGCAACCCAGGCCGTGGCCACTGGCAAGATTAAGTGCAAGACCTTTGTTACTGACACTGCTAATTCGGTAATTGGCCTCATCTATAAGCAGGTGTGTGCTGAGTGTTACAACAACAGCATGGTTGAGTTTATGTCGTTCCATGCTGGCTACGAAACGTCCATCCCTTACATCGCCAACTATATCCGCCTGCTCGCCAAGATACGAGACCGTGGCATCGCTATCACGCTGATTGCCCACACTCGCATCAAGACGTTCAAGAACCCTCTTGGGCCAGATTATGACCGGTACATCCCACAAATGCACGACAAGGCTTGGGAACTGCTCAACAACTTTGCCGACCTTGTGCTTTTCAGCAACTACGAAGTGACTGGCGAGAAGGCGTCCAAGGGAAAAATCAAAACAACCACTCAGCAGACTACTGCCTATCTCTATCCCGTTCGCTCTCCTGCGTTTGATGCAAAGAATCGGCACGGGCTAACTGGCAAGATCGCTATGGGTAAGAGCGGCCAGGAGGCGTGGAACAACCTGGAGCGCAATCTCAAGTCATGCCGGGCCACGGGCAAGCAAGAGGTTGAGCCAGAAGAGCAGAAGCAAGCCGAAACCGAATCCCAACCCGAAACCGGAAAGGAAGCAGCATAGTCATGGCCTCATTTAACAAAGTCATTGTCTTGGGTCGTCTCACGCGAGACGTGGAAATCAAAACATTTTCCAACGGTGGCAAGGTTGCCAAAATCGGCCTAGCCACAGACGGCAACCGCAAGAAAGACCCGCAGTCGGGCAAGTGGGAATCAGAACCCGTGTTCCTTGACTGCGAGGTGTTCAACCGTGGCGAGAACGGCAAACTGGCCGATGTTGCCGAGCAGTATCTGTCCAAGGGTAAGCCGGTGCTGATTGAGGGCAAGCTGACCCAGCAGAACTGGACTGCCCAGGATGGTGCCAAGCGATCCAAGGTTGTCATTGTCGTTGATTCGTTTCAGATGCTTGACAGCAAAAAGAGCGAGGACAACGATGACGGCCACTGAAGAAATCGCGTAGCGGAAACGGCGAAGCATGCCGATGCAGATGTTGAGCCGAATTACGCTCCTGATAACTCTGTGCCAGCCGACGACATTCCCTTCTAGCCGTCCAGCAGGCCACCACCCTTGGCCTACTCCTGCCGGGCAACCGGTAATCCTCTGGTAAAGGAATGGGTTGGCGTACTGCCCAGTGGAAAGACACAGGGCATCCCTTATTTTTCGCAAGGAAGCCACAATGCGTTACGTCGTCTTACTTCTGCCACTACTGGTCGGCTGTCAATCAGTTGATCGACAAATCAACATTACTGCCGACGCATCCACCATTTGCCACAGTTTTCACCTCAATATCCATGTGAAGGAGTCACGATGAGCGTTGCCTTTGACCGACGAAAACTCTTGCGGGCCGTGCAATTGGCGGCCAGTATTGCACCTCGCAATAGCCCAAAGCTCTGCCTGGCCGGCGTGCTACTCAAGTGCCGAAAGAACGGACTCACCGTGCATGGCACCGACACAGAAGCAGCCATTGCCGTAGAGGTGGCTTGTGACGGCGAGGTCTGGGAAGCCCTGCCCAATGCCGTGCGATTCGTGGCCGTGCTTTCCGAGTCAACTGACGACGAAATCACCCTGGGCAAGGAAGACGATACGCTCGTCATCAAGGGCATGTTTGCCGAGACAGTGCTGAAGGACTGCGACGAGCCGGAAGCATTCCCGTCCAAGACGCCAGCCGACCCGCTGCTGTCGTTTATTCTGCCAGCGGAATCATTTTCTACGGCATTAAAGCGGGTGACGTTTTGCTGTGCCAGCGAGTCTGCTCGTTACGCCATGACAGGAACTCGAATCGAACCGATGGACGGTGAAATCATCCTGATAGCCACAGATGGCCGTAGGATGGCCGTAGAGACACTTTCCTGCCCTGCAAGTGTATTACTGCTTGGTGACTACATCGTGCCAGAGAGAGCCGTTAAACTGATTCTAGGGGCATGCCGTGGTGTCATGGGCGAAGTTGAGGTGGGACTGACGAAAAACGATGTAACAGTCAAGGTTGATGGCGTGACAATCGTGGCGGGACTGCTGGAAGGTAGGTTCCCGACTTGGCGAGAGGTTTTCCCGAAAAAGTACGACTACACTATTCCGCTGAACACTGGTGCATTACTTAGTGTCACCCGGCAAGCGGCCACCATGATGACCGAGGATACCCGTGGGATCGAGTATACCTTTGGCCAGTCAAAACTATCGGCCAAGTCTGCCAGCAAAACAGGCCGGGCCAGAATCGAAATGCCCGTGGCCTTTGATGAGAAATTGAGCACCACTATGGCTGGCGACCTGGTGGCAGAAATGCTGGGATATTGGCCCAATGACACCGAAGTTTCCATGCGGGGCGTGCGAAGCAACACGGTGGTGGCGTTTGAATTCCCAGGCAACCATCGGGCTTTAATTGTGCCACTGGGCAAGGCGGTGGCGTCATGATTACCACACTACCACGAAACATAGACGGCTATCGTCGCTTCCTGCAAATCAAGAAGCTGCCCAGGTATAAGTTCACTGGTAGAATGGCTTGGCTGCCAGATGAGTACGCCGACCGCATTGGCGTCAAGCCAGAAGCCAAGAAAGACAGACGATACAGTCCTCCTGATTGGATGAAGGATTACCAGCAGGGTGTTACCAGTCTGGCGATACGCAAACGCAAATATTGCGTCTTTATGGATTGTGGGATGGGCAAGACGCCGATCCTATTGGAACACGCTCGATACTCCACCAAAGAGACTGGCAAGCCCTATCTAATCGTCTCACCACTGATGGTAATTCAGCAAACCATCAGCGAAGCAGAGAAGTTCTACGGCACCAAATACAAGATTGAGCAGGTGGCAGCGAAAGACCTTCAACGCTGGATGGTGTCTGGCAAGGGCGTGGGCATTACTAACTATGAATCAATCAGGGATGAATTGCATACAGGCAATCTTGGGGGCATTGGCCTGGATGAATCATCAATGCTTAAGAGCCACTACGGCAAGTGGGGCACGAAGCTGATTGATATAGGGCGAGGGCTTCCATTCAAGATGGCTTGCACTGGGACACCTGCGCCAAACGACAGAATTGAGTACGCCAATCATGCCGTATTCATGGACGCCTTTCCAACTGTCAACGCTTTCCTTGCCAAGTATTTCATCAACCGTGGCGAGACTTGCGAGCGATGGGAACTCAAGGCTCATGCCGTCAAAGCGTTTTATCTGTCTCTGTCCGACTTCGCCATCTTCCTTGTGAACCCTGCTACCTATGGGTGGAAGGACAACACGCAAACACTTCCGCCGATCAATGTGAGCGTGGAGGATGTTGAGCTTTCGACGGAGCAGATTGGACTGGCCCGGCAACATGACAACGGTCTATTCGTTGGCATGAACGCTGGCGGTATGGTTAATCGTTCCAAGATGGGTCAGCTTGCCAAGGGCAAGTACGAAGGACGATCAGTTGAGACGATGAAGCCCCAGTACATTGCCGACCTTGTGGCAAGGCATTCCGATGAGTCAATCATCGTCTGGTGCAAGTACAACGGTGAGCAAGAACTGCTGGCGAAGATTCTGCCCGATGCTGCCAGCATTGACGGCAGCACGCCCCAAGATGAACGTTCCGACATCATCAAGCGGTTCCAGGCAGGGCAACTCAAAGTTATGATAAGCAAATGCAAACTGTTAGGGTTTGGCCTGAATTTGCAAATCTGCACAAGAATGATTTTCTCTGGATTGCAGGATAGTTATGAGGAGTACTACCAGGCCATCAAAAGAGCCAACAGGTACGGATCAACTAAACCGTTATATGTTCATATACCCGTTACAGAACTAGAGAGGCCAATGGTTGACAACGTAATCAGAAAGGCCCATCTCGTCGAGCATGACACTAAAGAACAAGAAAGAATATTCAAGGAGTACTCTAATGCGATCTGAAAAACAAATCAAGGAGTACCACAAAGGGAAGTTCCACGATTCAATCGAAAAGATGTATTCAGCCATTCGCTATCTCAGAAGACACAAGGAGTTCACACATGTTTCTTAGGGACATTGGACACGTCACAAAAGCCATTGAACTGCTGCATGTCGCTAGCCAAGAGTTGCTGATGATTAGCAACGAACAATGTTCAAGCTTCTACGGAGAGATCAGCAAGATTGAGAGTCAACTTGTCCATGTTCTTGAAAAGGAATCAGGCGAGAAATGGAGTAACGACTAATGGAATGGACTCTACACGAAGGTGATTGTATCCCTCACATGCTCGAAGACATGGAGCCTGAGTCAATGGATATGGCTGTTTTCAGCCCGCCATTCCCAGCACTCTACGCCTACACGTCTGATGCTTGCGACATTGGCAACAGCGAAGACCTGAAGCACGAAGCCAAGTTGCATCTGGGCTACTTCTACGCTGGACTCGCCAGAGTGCTAAAGCCGGGACGGGTGGCTATCGTCCACGTCATGCAGATACCTCGTCTTAAACGATCTGGCGAAGTTGGCCTGCACGACTTCCGAGGGCTGAACATCCGTCTTGGAGAGCGGGCCGGGCTGGTCTACGAATATGACTGGCTCATCAGGAAGAACCCGCAGGCCCAGGCGATCAGAACCAAGAGCCGGGAGCTTCAGTTCTCTGGTCTTGAATCCGACCGGGCCAAGAGCCGGGGAACGCTGGGCGATTACCTCATCAAGTTCCGGGCGGCAGGCGTCAACGAAGTGCCAATCCAATCCGAAGATCAGGTCAGCCGTAACGACTGGATCGAATGGGCTGAGTCGTGTTGGTGGAACATCAAAGAGACTGACACGCTCAATACTCGCAACGCCAAGAGCGAGGAAGATGTGAAGCATATCTGCCCGCTTCAACTGGGTGTGATTCGGCGAATCGTGAAACTGTACAGCAACCCCGGCGAGATCGTGTTCAGTCCGTTCGCTGGCATTGGCAGCGAGGGCTACGAGGCCCTGCGTCATGGCAGGCGATTCTATGGGTGCGAGATTAAGCCTGAGTACATCGCTGAGGCCAAGCGGAACCTGTCTAGGGCTGTGGCCATTGAACCTGATATTTCCTTGTTTCAGGAGGCGTCATGATTCCCACCCGCTCCCAAAAAGCCCGCATCCTCACCATCCTCCAGGAGCGTGGTCAGCTCGGACTGACGGCCCTGGAGTCCCTGCAACTCGTCGGCACCATGCGGCTGGCAGCCTACGTCAAGTTCCTTCGGGACGATGGCTACAGCATCCGCACAGAGACTATCGTGATTCCCAGTGGGAAGCATGTAGCCAGGTACTCGTTGTCGCCTCCTGATTCTCCTGGATTGTTGTGCGAAAACTGCATTGATCCAACAGGAAATGTAATCGACAAATTAGCCAAGCATTCAGTGATCGATCATTATTGGAAAGTTGCTGGCAACGAAGTTCAATACAAGGGGGCAAGATAATGGCCCTTCGTATTACTTCGGACTTGGTGAAGTTTAAAAACCTGATGAAAGACCTTGACCTTTCGTTCTACGAGGGAATCGGGTTGCTCGAATCTATCTGGCACTTCACCGCCAAGAACACCATTCGTGGCGACATTGGCAAACACTCGAACCAGGAGATCGCTGACTGGATTGGGTGGAAAAAGGACGCAGGCAAAATGATCGATGCACTCACTAAAAGTGGGTGGCTGGACGTATCAGAAAAGTACCGTCTCATAGTCCACGACTGGCACATTCACGCCGACAAATCAGTCAAGGCAATAATGAGAAACCGCAAACTTATTTTTGTTCAGGAAGAAAAATTGACAGAGGTTCCAAAAGAAATTACTGGAGTCCCAGTAAATGCGGAATGGTGCCCCTCTCAGAGTGCAGAGTGCAGAGTCCAGAGTGCTGATGGTGTCGCCGCCGTCAACCAACCAGCAAGTGCCTTGGAGGCGTTCCCCGAGGCATGCCGTCAGCCGTCGTTGCAAGCGGCCATAGCCTACCAGACTCGCCGCTACGGTTCGCCGAATCCTGGTGCCGTTTGGCATCCGTCGCTCATAAACGAAATCGCCACCACCTTTGAGGTGCAGCCTGATCCAGAAGCGTCTCTTAAAAAGTTCTTGGCCACCTGTTCAGCAAAGCCTTCGCTAGACCTGCCACGGGACGCACCGTTTAGCAAGATCGCCGAGTATTGCGGAATCAAAAAGCCAAAATCTACATCACGCTACGACAAGCCGTCGCCATCTGGGCCGCCACTGCCCACAGGAAAGCAGCTCATGGACAAAGCTATCGCCGACTTCGAGGCTCAAAAGATGCTGGAGGCCAAACGCAATGCAGTTGCCTAAGCCGCCGCCACACGACGCCGACCTGGAGAAATCCCTGGTCTCGTCGGTGATGCAAAATAAAGACGTGTTCGCCGATGTAGTGGAAGTGGTGCCAACCGAGGAGATGTTCCATGATTCTGGGGCCAGGGAGGTGTATCGTGCAGTGCTGGAACTTAATCGCAAGGGCGAGCCGTTCGACGTGGCGTTGGTGGGGCAGCATCTTTACCGAACTAATCGAATCGCTGACGTTGGGGGCATTGGCAATTTTGCTGCAATCACGTCTGCGGCACCTACCACGGCCAATGCCAAGTATTACGCCATCAAGGTTAAAGACCTCTGGATGGCCCGGCAAATGATCTACCTTGGCACTGACCTTGCCCGTGATGCCAGTGAACTTGCCGGTGAGCCTGCCGAGATTCGTGCAGACTACGAACGAAAACTCTTTTCTCTAGCGGAGGTGGGCGTGGAAAGCAAGCCGTTGACATCAAGCCAGGTGATGGCCTCTGTGATGGATGGGATCGACCGATATGCCGAAAAGAAAGGCAATGGCCCTAAGACTGGATTCATCGACATCGACAACAGTTTCATGGGATTTGCCGATTCAACCGTGACCGTGTTGGCAGGCCGGCCTGGTGGCGGTAAGAGTAAGTTTGCTGGCAACCTGATTGTCAATCTGGCCAACGAAGGCGTCACCTCGATGTTCTATTCGCTGGAAATGACCAACGAAGAAATCGGAATGCGGATGGCGTGTTCAGTTAGCAACGTGGACAACTATCGTCTTGTTCATGGGTTGCTCACCGCAGACGAAAAAAGCAGGCTCAACGACGCATGCAACGAGCTTGGAAAGATGCCGGTCTTCTGGCAAGACAAGCCTGGGTTGAAGCCGATGGAACTCTTAGCAAGCCTGCGAAGGATGAAGCGACGACATGGGATTCAGTTTGCCGTGATTGACCACATGTTGTTGATGGGCACGGATCGCAAGTATAACTCCCGCAACGACGAAGTTGGTGAGATCAGCAGAACCATCAAACTGGCTGCCAAAGAGCTGAAGATTCCAATTCTGGCTCTGTGCCAAATGAATCGTGGCGTGGAGCATCGAACTGATGAATGCCCACGACTATCAGACTTACGAGACTCTGGCAACATCGAACAAGACGCTGATAACGTGATGTTCCTGCACCGGGAAAAGCCCAAAGACGCACAACCAACATCGACCGTGACCGTGCATATTGCCAAGCAACGCAATGGGCCACTTGCCACGGCAACCCTGTTCGACCGGGCAGGCTGCTTCAGGTTTGAAAACTACGCTGGCCAGGCTTAACCAATTTCAGGCCAGCGGATAAGAGTATAGGGAAGAAAGTAACACCCACCCCCGGAACCCCCATGAAACTGACGACAACCGACAGGAGTGAAATATGACAAAGTTCACTGACGGGCCAGCAGAAGGAAAAGTGCTTGCGTTAAGGCGTGCTCCATTCTTTCTGCGAGTGGTTCAGTCGATCACTCATGGCGAAGTGGATGCACTGGATCAACTAGACGACCAGCCAAGACCATCTGAGTCGATCTATGTATATCGACAAACAAAGAACGAAGGGGGAGCGTTTATTTGTAGTCGTGGCAGCAAAGAGAAGCGAAACGCTAGCGGCTACTTTCCGCTTGTTCAGTACAGCCTAAACACTGAACAGCCACCAGACGAGGTGTTGCGTGATAACGCCAAGTGGCAGGAGTGGTGTTTCAGCCAACCAGAAGCCCAGAAAGCAAAGGAGAAGGTTAATGTCGATTGATGCAAGAATTAAGTACGTCAGGCACAACGAAGACGGGTCAGGGAGTCTAGTCTTGGAGCCATCGAACCCAACAGCTTGTGCAGGACAATCAGAACTGCACTACGACAAAGCCCCTGAAGAAGTGGCCAGTCTTAATGGTCGTCAGATTTGGGGCGGATCGTCGTCAATTATGCTTGGCGAGACTGAGATTGCCAAGCGAATTGGATACACGCGAATCGAGTTCATCGTTAACAAGTTCCCCCATTCAATGGGTGGACTGTGATTACCAGGAGCTAACCCCCATGAAACTGAAACGGAGAAGGCGATGAAGATTGGAGCGTTGGAAATAAAAGCGTCTCGCTGGCCTTGGCAGGGCTACGGGTGGTTCAGCACTAAAAACAATCCTAAAGCTCTATTGAATCAAAACGGGGCAAGATTTGGTGGTGGCTGGAAGTGGTGCCTTGGTTTACGAATTAGTGGTAGGACGATGATGCTTGATTTACTTTTTGGTACTGTCACGTTTTCAATCAATCGAAAAGTCTAACCCGCAAGGAACCCCCATGCCCGCCCCAGCAACTGCAACGAGAGCCGAGAAGGGGAAGAGCTTCACCGATGAACAGCTAGCAGGCATGCTGGCTTATCTCGAATCGAACAGCCGCCGAATCACAGCAGACTGGGCAGCAAGAGAGCGTGAGCCATTGCCTGCGGGTTTCGAGTACGAGGAAATCAGCGACGGAGAGGGCGCAGAACTTAGCCTCAACGACGAGGGCGACACGATCAACTGTGCAGTGTGTGGCGAGTATTTTGTGATGGATGATTCCGACCTTTGTCGGCACATGAGCCACATTACGACGCCACTATTCCCCTAACCATCACCCCCGCCGAGGAGCCAGGAGGAAGAGCATGACAACAGTACCAGCACTTATCCAGCAGTTAGAGAATCGTGGGTTACAAGCTGAGGCCCAACTGATTCGGCAAGACGATCTTCTTTTGCGCATGAGCATGACGATGGTCGAAACGATGGGGAAGTTGGCTGATTTGACAATTGATTCATCAGCAAAGCTGCAAGTGAGTGGCGTTGTTCTGGTGGGAATGAGCAAGCTCAGCGCCCTGATAAACGAAATGCAAGCAGAGGGGATTAGGACTAAAGGGCTTATTCACTTTGCAACCAACCACTAACAGGAGCCAGGACATGGAAACGAGCCAGCGAGTGTGCCGACGATGCAGCGAATGCAGAAACAGCACTCACCATTGGATTGATAACCCAAGATTCGGTGACGGCACGCCTCATGGCGATCACATGTTTCTCTGCAAACATTGTGACGAGACAGGATACGAGTGCCCGTCCTGCTGCGGTGATGGCGTGTACGAGGGAAGCGACGAGATGTGTGAAGGGTGCGACGGTGAAGGCGTCATCCCTTGCAGTGGCCATGAGCAATTCAAAACCTAACCCGCTCACCACCGAGCGAGAGGAAGAGGAGGGGGATGTGATAAACGAGAATTGTCCAAGGTGTGGTTCGCCTGAACCAAAACTCCACCCAGAATGGAGGACGATTGAGAGCGCACCGAAGGATGGCAGCAACATCATTGCATGGGACGGACGTGAGGTGTTTAATACTGGTTGGAACAAGTTAGAGTTGGAATGGCGGGAGGTGCCAATCATCTTTGGCCACCCTACGCATTGGCTACCAGTTCCGTCATCACCCAAGCCCACGGCCTAAGACATGCTCGTCCCGCTCCCCAAGCCCAACCTTGACCCTAACATTGTCACCGGTGAAGACATCTCTCGTATGCTTGACGAAATGGCGCGGCTACAAGACGAGGTAAAGCGCCTTCGACGCTACATTGTCCGTGAACGCTGCACCTGCGTCTACGCTGGTGACGGGGAGACGTTTGTCTGTGCGAGGTGTGCGGTGCTGGGGGTGGGGAAGTAGTGTGCTATACTGTATACCAGTAGGTATCTATCAGGAGCCAATCGAGTGACCTTGCCATCCAACAATCTCCGTGCTCTCCGTGACCGAGCCAGGCTCAGCCAGTCCGAGCTTGCAGCCAAGGCCGGTGTAGCTGTATCACGCATCTCTCACTGGGAGACTGGGGAGCGCAGCCTGATCCAGTCCAATGGGGTGATGCTCCTGCAATTAAGCACAGCGCTCCAGTGTACAGTAGGACAGCTAATTGGAGCCGAAACTATTTTGGAAAAAACGAAGAAAAATAAATAAATAGACTTGCATCTATATCCCGGCTGGTATATAGTAGTATTAGACAAGTGAGTGATAGGTTCACTCGCAAGTCAAAAACATGTCGGTCACAGGGTGACTGACACAACGCTCCAAGTTGGAGCAAGGATTTCCGATGAAGACTGTAGAAACCACATCACGTATCCGCACCGCGATTCGCAGCCAATTCAACCTGCAAAACACTACATCAGTGCCGGTCATCGTAATTGACGGCAACCTCCCTCCAAAAAAACTAGGCACTAAAGGTGGCCACTTCACCCGTGGTGGTAGCCGCATTCACCACCCAGGTGCTTACGCTCGATTCGGCTGGAGCAACATGGTTTACCACTGCTCAGATCGTCGTATCTATGTTGGGGCTGGCTGGCTTGCAGCACAAAATATCAAATAGATATTTGCCCGCTTCGGCGGGTTGGCCTGCAAGTCCCCACCTCCGCGTGGTGCAGGCTGGAAACTCGGCAAGGTGCTGAGGCCAACGGGGCAGAGTCGCAAGGTGCGACTAAGAGGATAGAGTGATGATCCGCATTTCGTATCGGCTGAATAAGGACGGCCAGCGGGCTAATTTGGTGGCTGGTGGCGACGGAAAAAGTATCCAGACGTTCACGCTGAGGCACGGCGATCCGTGCTATCCTGATGCTGTCACGCTGGCTACTGAGTATTACGACAGCAAAGCATCATCGAATTACTGGGAGGTGGATTGCGCATCAACAGACGGTGGTAGGCTGAAGGGACTGGAGTACAGCAGTGTACCGACGATAGATCGACTGCTTGCCGATCAACGGGCACGGGTCGAAGAATATGAATTGAAAGAGCGGGCGAAGAAGGCTATCGAGGACGCAGAGGCGGAGGCGGGAGTGCTGGAGTTGATGGGCAAAAACGTGGAAGACTGTCTGTATCGGGACAACTACGGCAAGTGGGATCGACTTGCGGGCTGGTGGAGTGAGCCGAGAATAGCAGTGAAGGGCGAAGAAGTGCTGAGGGAACGAGATCGACGCAACAGACAGGAGGAATCCGAAAAGCAGGCAGCCAAAGACAAGATCGAGCTTGATCGCAAGATGTCGATGCGTCTGTGGATCGATCAGCACGGCTCTCCCCGGCTCAAAAATTGCATCAAGGAGGGTATCAAGTGCGACGGGGCCTACTACTCCGAGCGACTACAGGCCGAGTATCCAAACTGGGTGAAATACTCGGCACTTGAAGGCACGACCAAAGACCCAATCAACCCGCCCGACGAGGCGTTTGCTTTACTGGAGGAGGCTCGCAAGGAAATTCCATCAGCCGTCCTCCAGTATTACGTGGACGATGGAATCAAGCTCTACTGTGCTTTCGCCGAATGGCCGTCGCACCCTGAAGAGATCGACCTCGTATATTTTGGCGACCAGGATTACGAGACTCAGCCAGAAAGCGATGACGACGAAGAGTAACGGTCACGACATGAGGGGCTTCCTGCGAGGCCCCGACTGTCGGTATCGTGATGGAGACAGAGTGTGTCGGCGAAAAACCGCATCAGTGAAATTGATCCGATCTTAGTCGCACTGCCTCAGCCGGTCACGGTTAAGGCTGCGGCCAAAGCTTTAGGTGATGCTGGGTTGCCTCGTACTGATGCAGGGATTCGCCGTAGACTCAAGATGCTCAATATCACTGTGCAACGTGGATCGCCGAAAGAGCCAGTGCTGACACGACTACTCCAGTCGATGCCTCACCCGATAGATGTGCCTGCGACAGTAGTAATGCTCAGAGAGCAAGGCCACTCATACACATATCCCGGCGTGTACACGATTTGCCGGAGACTCGGCATCCCCACGGTACAAGCTGATGCGCCATCGACTGATAGACGCAGACTCACAGCGGTAGTAGCGCGGCTTGAGGAGCGGGTTGCGAGGCTAGAAAAACTACTAGAGAGCAAGACGCAATAACCCTTCCGGCCAACTTTCGACGACCAGTACGCATTAGCCAAGGCTGAGGGCGACAGAAGATTCGGCAGCGAGTGCAAACACGAAAAAGTAACCGGTGGACGGTGCGACAAGTGTCTCAGGAATGTCATCAGCAGATTGCCGAGAAAATCCTGTAACATCCCAGCCCCCAGCGACAAGTAATAGTAGTCACACAGGAGAGAGCCATGATCCAGTACACAGTGGTAAGCGGAGTAATCAGTGGCCAGCGAATCGAGCGAGGTTTCCACTGGGAGACCCATGCCGAACTGGTCAAGCAATACACAGCATGGGCTGAAAAAAACGGGCTGACTGATGTGCGAGAGGAGAGGTGGTGATAATGACAATTGGCGTGAGACGCTGGAGGGGGTTGGGGAGGATGCCCAAAAAACCAATTTCAGACACTGATGTATAGGTAGAGAACAACTCTATCTATCGAGAATACTCATGGATGAGGCTATCGCATACTGCACAGCAAAACTTAGCCGGCGTGGCAATCCGCCAGACGTTGAACTCAACGACCTTGTGCAAGAATACGTGCTCACCGGGCTAGAAGGTGGGCAAAAAGAAGACATCCAGCGGTGGGTATCTCGCACGATCATGGGTCATATTAGATTAGCCCGCAGGCAAAAGCCCAATGAAAAGATGCAGCTACGGCCTGACGATACACGCCAAGAGCCTGCGCAAAACGACGAAGAGTACGGCAATTATATCGATACTGAGCGAGAAATCGAAGAGGGCCAGTGTGCCGAGCTATGGGCACAGCTTGAAAAGATAGTGCATAAGCTCAATGACTACGACCCGAACGAACTGCTGGCCATTCGCTGGCACTTTGGCTTGCCAGGTGAAGTGCGAAGCCTGGAATGGATTGCGTCCAAGTTGGGCAAGACCGAGGCCCAGGCTGAGTTCTTGGTGAGACGTGGCCTTGAGCGGTTGCGGGCTATTGCAGTGGGCAAAGAAATTGACCTGGCTCTGTTCCCAGGGTTGAAAGACGTTGTGCACGATATTCCCGAAGCGTACCGAAAGCGGGCCGGCGGGAGATTTGTGCGGAAGGAAGAGCCGAGGTTGTTGGTGGGTGTGTAATTTCAGGGGCGTGTTGTATCCTGAGAGCGGGTTTATTTTTTAAGGAAGGGTTTGAGTTATGGCAGATGCGTCTGGAAAGCAAGCAAATGCGATTCGTCGGTATGTGCGAAGCCAAAATGCTGGCAAAGGCATCAGTAAATCAAAGAAGGGCGTCTCCATTGGCAAGAAGAGAACCACTGGTGGCGGAACCATCACTCCGGCAGCCATGAAGAAACTGAAGAGACGCGGTAAATAATGTCGCTGTTGGCTGACACTAATCAACTGATTGAATCCCAGGCCGCATGTCATGATGCGGTCGTTGTGGCTTTGGATGGCAAGGATTCCATGACCGTCATGGACTTATGCGCAAAAACCTTCAAAAGAATTGAAGGTTTTTGTATGGTCTATGCGTTTGGAACCGAGCGATTCAAGGAGAAGGCGGCCTACGTCAAAGTTCGCTGGAATGTGGACTTGAAAGAGGTTGAGCACTATGGCGTAGTGCAGGCGTTTCGCCGTGGGCATTACTGCTTGCCACGGGACGCTGAAGGCCCTGCAAGGCTCAAGGACGCCATTGAGGCACAGAGGCAGGCTTATGGCGTCCCGTTGATTGCAACGGGCACCAGGGCCGCTGAGAGCCTTGGCCGAAGTGCTTCGATTCGGCGTGGTACGTGGCCTGGCTGGCATCCGATAGCGAGTTGGCGAAAGGCTGATGTGCTGGCGTACATGAAGCATAACAACATTCCGTTGCCTGATGGCCCTGGCGATATGCAAGGCATCAGCCTTGATAAGGAAACGATATTGCGGCTGTACGATGGGTGCCGTGGTGATTACGAGTTGATGCGGAAGCGGTTTCCGTTTATCGAGGCGGTGGTTCGGGCGAGGGAGTGGTATGGAAACGCTGCCTAAGCACCAGCTTGACCGCTGTGGCGAAATCTCCCGTGTTCCACGGTCGCAGATAAAGCTGGCGGAATACAACCCTCGTCAGATAGGCGTTGATGAAAAACGACGACTCAAAAGAAGCCTTGAAGCCAACGGATTATCCCAACCCTTTGTATTCAATCAGCGGAATAACACACTCGTCGGCGGTCACCAACGACTATCAATACTGGACAAATCTGCTCCAGACGGAGACTGGATGGTTCCGGTTGTCATCCGAGACCTTAGTGAAACCGAAGAGCGACAACTCAACATCGCCTTGAATGCCGAAACGGCAATGGGCAGGTTTGACGATTTCAAACTTGGTCAACTTCTCCAACTCCAAGCATAGACATCA
>OFRM01000508.1_pt1 | contig 16008 bp, 19 predicted proteins | sample 1543101 | NCBI WGS metagenome assembly OFRM01 (sample SAMN07774223, study PRJEB24372) | wastewater metagenome | isolation source: Exp Tend VB 0WW | collected 2016-02
TTCGCGATTCGCGCCGCACACCGGACATGGAGCGGATGCCGAAGTACGACCGCACCGCGATGTTTGGCACGCATCCCCGGAAGTTCGCCCGGCCCCTGAAGCGTCATGACCGAATAACACGACGTTGCAGGTACACGTATCGCTTCTGAAATGAAACCGCCCCGGACGCCGGAGACAGCGAGGGCGAACGGGTAAATGCCATGATCCACGCTTTTATTCCGGAAGGAGTCCTGTATTATTCAGGTCATGCGGCAGTCACGTCCGTCGGTTCCGCGTGAGGCCATCGTCGCCACACGACGGAACAAGTTCCAGTCGGTGGCCATCGAGCGGATTCATGCCGCCATCGAATCCGGCACCATTGACGTGATGTGGGAATCCCAATCCGTCGAAGAATCCGTGACGCTGACCGATGGCGAACTGGCCCGGCTCATGATTATCATGTTCCCGGAGGACTACCCGGAGCGCCCGTTCCCCAAGCCAACACCGACCACGGCACCGCCGGGAAGCCCTCGCAAGATCGCGGAACTATCCCGCCGGCTTCGCGATGGCCTGTCCCTGTTCCACTCGGCCGATGCCGACATGAACAAAGCCAAGTCCGGCGGCGTGGTCACACAGGGGACACGGTGCCTGCGGATCGCCGACGATGAAAGTGATGATGACCTATGACCCCGAAGCAACAGCGATTCGTCGAAGAATACCTGATCGACTGCAACGCGACACAAGCCGCAATTCGGGCCGGATACTCGCCGAAAACGGCCAACGAGCAAGGATGCCGTTTGTTAGCGAATGTGAGCATTTCCGATGCCGTTGCAGCAGGACGGGCGAAACTCACAAAGAAGGCCGAGATAACCGCCGAACGGGTCATTGCAGAGCTTGGCAAACTGGCCTTCCTCGACATCCGCAAGGCGTTTCATGAAGACGGCAATTTGAAGCCGATTCACGAAATCGACGACGACACATCGGCAGCGATTTCCGGCTTGGAAGTGGAGTCGATCTACGGCGGACGTGGAGAAGACCGAGACAACATCGGGACGATTAAGAAAATCAAGTTGAGCGACAAGCGGGGGGCACTGGACAGCCTTGCCAAGATCCTCGGCATGGTGACGGACAAGTTGGATGTGAAGCAGGCTGGGGAACTGACCATCATCAAGCGGATCATCCGTGCAAGTGACGATCGACATACACCCGACGCAGGATGAGTTCTGCGAGTCGCCGGCACTTTATCGGGGATTCGTCGGCGGCCGTGGGGCCGGCAAGACGTGGGTGGGTGCATTCGACCTCATGTGTCGTGCCCAGCCGGGACGCAATTACCTCGTTGGTTCGCCGACGGGTGTAATGTTGAGTGATACGACATACCCGACGTTCAAGAATCTTGCTCAGCAGATTGGCGTATGGGAGAGCGTGAAACTGACGCCGTACCCAAATGCCACGTTGACGAACGGCGCGACAATTCGCTTCCGCACCGCCGAAGACCCGGAGAAGATGCGTGGTCCGAACCTCTCCGGGGTGTGGTTGGACGAGGCGAGTTTGATGGGATTCGGCGGTGGCGATTCGCGGGCGTATGACCTGTGCATCGCGGCACTCCGCGAGCGTGGCGAGCAAGGGTGGCTGTCGGCCACATTCACTCCGAAGGGGCCGAGCCACTGGACGTATCAGGTGTTCGCGACTGGCCGACCGGATACGGCGATCTTCCGCGCCCGCACCGGGGACAACCCGTTCAACCCGGTGGGCTTCGAGCAGACCTTGCAAAAGCAGTACGGGGAAACGCAGTTCGCGCGGCAGGAACTGGGCGGCGAGTTTGTCAGTATCGCGGGCGCCGAGTTTCCGCCGGAGTGGTTCGAGTGGGACGGCTTCTGGTTCGATGAATGGCCGGCGAATCTGTCGTGGAAGTGCATATACCTCGATCCGTCGAAAGGCGTCAGTGATTTCGCGGGGGATGCGAAGAAGAATCTCGAGGGCGACTACCAGGCTTTTTGTCTCGCGGCCGTGGACACAAGCGGCACGATTTACCTCGACGCCGAATTGAATCGCGAAGATCCCGTGGCGATGATCGCCCGTGGCATCCGGCTGATTCGCGATTGGGCACCGGTCCACGATTTTTCATTCGAGGACAACGGCACGATGGGCTTCATGGCCCCCGAGGTCGTGCGGCAGTTGACGGCGGCTAAACTGTTGGTGCCGTGGAATCCGATCACGAACACGGCCCCGAAGATCCAGCGAATCCGTAGGCTGGCAACGTACCTGAGCTTGCGCCAGATTCGGATTCGGCGGACACGCGGCGGGAAGCTGTTGCGGGAACAGTTGGGCGACTTGCCGTTCGGATTTTATGATGACGGAGCCGACGCTGCTGCGGGTGCCGTGTCGCGGCTGGAGATGCTGACCGTGGGGGGTGTGAGATGAACGCCGAATCAACGATGAGGGCGATTGCAGAGGAATGGAACGTCAAGAGCGTGTCTCTCGTGGTGCCGCTTTTGATTGAGGGCGAGTCGTGTGAATTGGTTTGGACCGAGAAGCACGGCGTGCAACTTCACGCTGGACAACGAGTGATTGTGCCAAAGACACCGGCGGCGGTGGATAACCTGTTTCGATTTGCGATCCATGCCGGCAAGTAGCCTGACTTTGCCGTCCTGTGGTACTCTCACCGGGCTATGAACGCAGTCTATACGCTCACCAGCCACGATTTCCTTTCCCGTGGTCGCGATTCTGCGACCGAGCAACGCCGTTACACCGCGATCCAGCGCAACATCCTCGAATCGTTCGGTGGATGGCCGCAGATGTGGTTTGCATTTTCACAGAGTGTGGTAAAATGCCTCAATCGAATCATCGAGGCGTACCATGCGAGCACATCGAGCCACACCCGAAAGCGTTGTTGGCGTCCGTTTCGGGCGATTCGTGGTCACGGACTTGGTGTTTCGGGAAGGCCGCTCTTATTGCGTGTGCCGCTGCGATTGCGGCAACATCAAGGACGTAAGGGCCGCTCGCCTGAAGTCTGGAAAATCAACCTCATGCGGGTGCTTTCGTACCCAAAGGATCAAGGAAACGAAGTTGATTCATGGGCATTCCAGAACGCCAACTTATGGCGTATGGAAAAGCATGAAATCACGATGCTGCGACATCAACAACAAGAGATATGGCGGCAGGGGGATTAGGGTCTGCGACCGATGGCAATCCTTCGAGGCGTTCTTTGAGGACATGGGTGAAAGGCCGTCAGCAGATCACTCAATCGACCGCATCAACAACGACGGCGACTATGAACCGGGAAACTGCAGGTGGGCAATTGAATCGGTGCAAAAGCGAAACACAAGCCGCAATCGGCTTCTAACGGTCAACGGCCAAACGTTGGCGATTGTTGACTGGGCCAAACGTGTCGGGATTTCGGCTCCGGCGATTGTCGGAAGGCTGAATCGAGGATGGCCTTTGGAAAAGGCATTAACTACCACACGGCTGAAGAAATGACGATTACAACGCTCACATCCCATGACGTCATCAAGCCGCAATCGGACCGTGCTGCCGACACGCGGTACAGAAGCCTTTCACAAAGGTTCGGAGAGGCGTACGGATGGGCTCAGAATTGGGCCGTCTGGCAGAACGCACCGATGACGCCGTGGGGCTATCCCATGTCGTCGGCCCCGTTCGCCCGCGGTGCGACCGGTACGCCGACTGACCGACTCGGCGGCCGCGACATCCCGCTGTATTGGAACGAGGTCGATCTTCGCGGATTCCGGGTGCTGTCCAAGTTCCTCACCGATACCAACCAGTTCGGCAAGGGCTTGCTCAATCGGCTCGTGGATTACCATGTCCGCAAGGGATTTGGATGGCAGGCATGTCGGCGCGGGGCGAAGAAATCCGCCTATCCAACCGTGGCGACGGATGACCCGTTGCTGGAGCGTGCTCAGCGAATCCTTGACGACTTCCGCAGTCAATCGCAATGGCCGCTCGTGAGCCGTGAGGCGTTCCGGCGGTTGCATCGGGACGGTGAGGTATTCGGTCGGTTCGGAGTCTATGCCGGCCGCATGTGGTTTCGTTTCGTCGCGGCGGATCAGGTCGGGAATCCCTCGGGCGACACGACCACACCGCAATCGTTCGGCATCGAGACGGACCCCAACGACGTCAAGGACGTGTGGGCATACCACGTCTGGGACGTGGCGGATTATCCGAGCGGCGGCGAGTGGATCGAGGCCGATGAAATCGTCCATGTCACCGTGAACGTGGACTCCGACGTCAAGCGGGGCCTCCCGTCGTTTTTCCCGGTCCAGGACAATCTCGACACGGTGCGGAAGCTGCTCAGCAACATGCTCGGCACGGCGTCCAAGCAGGCCGCGATTGCGTGGCGCGAGAAGTTCCCGACCGCGAGCCGGGATCAGGTGCAAGGGCTCATCCCGCAGATTTCGGCGGCGGACGGTGCCGGCCCCGGCGGCTACTATCCCGGCTTCGTCGCCGGATGGAACGGCGGCGTCAACGGATTCACGCAGTCCGAAGTGGTCCGCGTCGAAGGATCACGCGAGTACGAAGAGGGGCCGACGGCCAGCGGCGTGGCGAACTTCATCGAGGCCGAGCAGGCGGCACTTCGCGGGGCGTGCGTGTCCCTCGGCTTCCCGGAGAGCATCGGCACGGGGAAGATCGACGATGTGAACTTCGCGGCGGCGTTGACCACGGGTGCGCCGTTCGCGGTTGCCATCGAGGGCGGCCAATTCGAGTACGGCGAACGCTGGGAACGGGCCTCGGCGTTGAAGGTATTGCAATTGGCGGCACGGCTGGGCCTGTTGACGCCGATGGACCTGCGTCAGTTGGACGTGGAGATCACGGAGCCGTCGCCGATGGTGAGCGATCCCGGCGCGGAGACGAATCGCAGGGCCGTGCTGAAGCGTGAACGGGTGTTGTCGCCGCAGACATGGCAACTCCAAGAGCAGCTTGACCCGCAGCACGAAGCGGCGAACTGGAAGGCATGGGACGCGGCAAACCCGCAAGAGCAGCAAGGCGGTGGCGATTCTCAGCAGTGGCATCGTGAGCCGGGGCCGGCGAAAGAGTCAACGGACAAAAGCGGCCATAAGCACAAGGGCAAAGGTCCGGACCATGACAACGATGATGGTGACGAGTAGTCGTTGATTTGCCTCACTTCCAACATCGCGGGTAATCTTCATCCCGCGATGCGAACTCAACGGATCGAAGAACGCTTTGCCTTTTCCGGTGGCCGGGTGGACCGCACCGGCGCGTATCCGATCATTCGCGATGCACTCCTTTGCGGGTCCGTATCCGCGAATGGTCGTGATTACCCGGCCCGCGCCTTCGCCGGCAGCCGGATCAAGCGATACGAATCCAAGTCGGTTTTCCTCAATCACGCGGTGAAGCCCAACACCGCCCGCGATATCCGCGACAAGATCGCGTGGATCGAGAACGCTCGGCACCGTGAAGACGGCATGCCCATCGGTGACATCGGATTCAATCCGAAGCATCCCGAGGCGGAATCGGTGCTGTGGGTCGCGGAAAACAAGCCCGGTTTCTGCGGGCTGTCGCACGTCGCACACTGCCGCACGACTCGCAAGAACGGCCGTGACGTCGTGGAAGAAATCATCGGCGTCGAGAGCGTTGACATCGTGGTCGATCCCGCGACGACGCAGGGTTTTTTCGAGCACACATCCGGAGCCAAGAGCATGACCACGATCCAAGAGATGGCGAAGGCGTCCGGTGCGTCGGCCAAACTCAAGACCCTGCTCGGCATCGGCAAATATGGCACGGTGCAGGTGAGCGAAGAGGACACGATGGGCGGCGAGGAAGGCGGCGTCAGTGCCGCGGTGAAGGCCGCTGCGTCCGCCGAAATCGAAGAGTGTATGGCCTCTATCGAGGCCGGCAGCGGCGACGCGAAATCGATCGTGAAAGCGTGCCTCGGACGGCTCAAGAAGATCCTGCATCTTCACGGCGATTTGAACGAGAAGCCGGAAGATGAAGAACCGGCGGAACCGACCGAGGAGCCGAAGGACGAGAAGCCCGTGGAATCCAAGTCCATCGGCTACGACAAGGCTCTGACCATCTGCTCGGAAGCCAAGTACATGGCCTCCCCGATGGAGGTCAAGGCACTCGCTCGCATGGACAGCGATGCGGATGCGAAGGCGTACATCGCGGAGCAGACGGCGAAGGGTGCCGAACGCAAGCCGGTTTCGACCGGCCGCACGACCATCGCGGCCCCGCCGAAAACGACCGTGAAAACCGAACAACGACGAATCCCGGCGTGGGATGTGTCCGCAAACTGAACCGCTTTTGAGGGCAGAACATCATGCCGGACAGTGGACCCGCATACGCGACTGGCAAAGGCCCGTACCGCGTTCAGACCGCGAACTGGCCCGCCGCAACCGCTGTGGCCGTTGGAGACTTGATCTTCAAGTCCGCCAGCGACCACTACGACTACTCGGCGTTGCTGTACACGTGGGACACGAACCTTGCGACCACGCAGGCGAGTTTCCATGACGTGTTCCGCGGCGTGTCGAACGTGCGCCGCACCGCATCGCAACTCTCGGCCGGATCGCTGCCACTCGATGGCGGGATCTTCGCGACCGGTGAGTTCTGCTTCCCGTGTGCGGCCCTCGGTGCTGCTCTCTATGTGGCGAGCAACACCTACGTGACCATCGCACAGGGCACGGGCAACACGCTCAATCCCCAGAAGGTCGTCGCGACCACGGACGTGACCATCGCCATCGGCAAACTCACTCGCGATGCCGCGGCGGGTCAGACGTTCCTCTGGTTTGAAGTTCAACCGACCCTCGGCATCGGCAACGGCCTCGTTGCGATTGCCTGATTCATTCTCACACTGCTTTGGAGCCGACGCTCATGAGTCAGGCACGATACGAAGAGGTTCGCGACCGCTACAAGGTGTGCGTCGAAGAACACAAGAATCCGCTGCTCATCGCCGCGATGGTGGCCGAGCAAGTCGGCATGTGCGACGAGAACGGGAACCGCTTCTTCCGCGAAGACGGGGCACCGTGTCTCAATCCCGACAAGAGCAAGCGGCGACGTAAGCCGAGCGATTTCAAGCTCGATGTGCTGGCCGAGTCGATCATCGGCCGCGACTGGAAGCGGGCACTCGGATTGGAGAACAGTGACAAGCTATTCCCGACGATGGAATACTTCGGCCAAGCGGCCCGGGCCGGACTCGTGCAGGAAGAAGCGGCCGCGCCGATGGGGCCGAGCATGTGGGCGAATGTCGCCGCGTGGTCGGCCACGGTCGGCGGACTCCTCGGTGCCCAGTTCAATTACGGATACGAAGATGCCCCGTTCGAGTTGAAGGATCTGTTCCCGGTTCGTCAGGGCGTCTTCTATCAGGGTGGCGAACGGTACGTGGACATCTTCGGACCGTACCAGCCCGCGCAGGCGACGGGTCCGGGCGAAGAGTACCCGGACAACACTATGTCCGCTCTGTGGGTGGAGCCGGGGCCGGCGACGAAGTACGCGGGCAAGATCACGATCACGAAGGAAACGGCGATCATCGACATCAGCGGCGGCCAGATCATGGCGAAGGCCGCGAACGGTGGCTCCACGCTCGCCTTCCGCGAGAACGAGTTGACCATCGACGTGCTGACCGGGCAGACGAACAACTGGCGTTTGGGCATGCTCCCGGACACTTCGGCGACCGCGTACAACACGTACGGCGCGACCATCGCCGGACCGGTGGCGACTCGCACGCTCACCAACTCGAACGTGAACCCGTTCAACGACGTCGGGGCGATGCAGAAGTCCGACGAGTACACCACGAACCTTTACAACCCGGTCACGGACTTCCCGCTCGAGGCGGATCTGCCCGTGGCTGTGTTCCCGACGTGCATGGCACCGTTCGCCGAAGCCCTGAATCAGGCGGCGGACTTCACCATGATGAACCAATCGACGATCAACCAAGCCCAGCCGGCTCCGGGTCAGTTCCCGACGGATCTGGTGCGGCTCATGAATCCGTGGCGCGGCCGTGTTCGCGGCATCTCGTCCCGGTGGTTGCAACGTCGGCTCACGGCCTCGACCACGCAGGGCGATCCGAACTTGACCGCGGGCCTCGGCCTCAGCGGCGCGGCTCAGTACCGGTGGTATCGGCTCGATCCGGCGAAGGCCGGCTGCCGTCGTCAGATGTGGGCACCGACCTCGCAGAGCATTAGCCCGAATGATTGGGTGATGGCGACCCAAGGACTCATCGGTGGATTCGTCTGGGACATGAGCACGAGCGTGCAAGTGCTGTCCGGGTATGCCATGCAACAGAATAAGGCCGTCTGATGCTCCAGCGAATGCAGAGTCCGAAGGGCGGGACCATCACGGCATCGAACACGAACGCGGTCGCGTTCCCGACGATCCCGGCGATGATGGTCTACGTCTTCGCGCCATCGGCAAACGCGGGCACGGTGAAGATCGGCGACGCGGCTGGCATTGTCGCCAACAATCTCGCTGGTGGGATCACGATCGCGAAGGGGTTGGTTCATCCGCCAATCGGCCCGTTGCTGAATCTGGAGTCGCTGGCCGTGCAGTTCACGAGTGCCGGCGACACGCTCGAATACCTTTTGATCGGGTGAGTGATGGCGAAGGACAAGACCGAATCCGCAGCGAACACGGCCACGGTCGTGAAGCCCGTGCCGGAGTGGATCAAGTGCAAGGTCAACGTGCCCAACTGCCATGTGGGCACCATCGAGTGCCGCATCGCGGGGAGCATCCCGGAACTGGACCGGTACAACGCGGCCTGCCTTGCGGCGGCTGAGGTCCGTGGCATCGCCTTGAACGAATCCGGCAAGCCGCAGTTTGCGTCGGCCCCGAACGTCGAATACCTGGAGTCCTGACATGCCCGCACCATCGAATAACACCGGCGCGATCACGAGCGTGAACGGCACGTTGACCGCGGCCGTACTGACGCTGGACAACAATTCGACGATGGCCCGGTTCACGCTGTCCGGCACCTATACCGGTGTCACCGGCACCATCGACGTCAGCAACGATCAATCGACGTGGTTCAACATCGCGTCGGTGGATGAGCAGGCGGCGAGTGGTAGCGTTGCCGTTGGCACGCTCACAGCATCGGCCGCGAACAAGTCCTACCTCGTGGAATGCGACGGGTGGAACTACGTCCGGTACAACCCAACGGCGGTTGCGTCCGGTACGTTGTCCGTGGTCGGGTACGGGGCCAACAGCCTCGGCAACCAATACCCGATCATCCAACTCACCAGCAGCACGACCACCGGAACCAACCTTTCGCTGAGCGGCACGCTGGCCGTGACGGGTGCGACCACGTTGTCCTCGACGTTGGCTGTGTCCGGCAACACGACGCTTAGCGGCACCGTCGCGGTGACGGGCGTGTCCACGCTCACGGGCGGCTCGACAATGCCGGACAACGCCGTTTCCTACTGGGGCACCGGCAGCGACATCGGCATCAAGTGGGATGCCACGGACTTGATTGTCAGTCAGGCGTTGGCCGACTCCAACATCAAGTGGGGCGTCAGCGGCGCGGGCATCAATCACGTTTTCTACGGCGACACCGCGACCCGCGACATGACGTGGGACCAGAGCAACGACCAGTTGCTTTTCAACGACAATGCGAAGCTCGCCATTGGCACGGGTGCGGGCTCGGCCGGCGACATCACGTTCTCGTGGAACGCGACGAAGATGCTCGTCGCCCAACTCACCGCGAACTCGGCCATCGACTGGGGCGTTGACGGCGCAGGCATCGACATGGTTCTGTACGGCGACACGGCGTCCACGAATTGGACGTGGGACCAGTCCGCGGACAGCATGATCGCCAACGGCGCGGCCCCGCTCGTGTTCACCGGGACGACCGGCCAGCCGCAGATCAACCTCACGGACAATCTCGCGGATGCCCTGTCGATCACGATTCCGTCCGGCGCGGACCTCGCCGTCTTCACGACCACGGACAACGCCGAATCGTTCTCGCCAATCGGCCTCCGGTGCCGTCAATCGACCGCAGTCGCCATCACCGGGGCCACGACGCTCAAACTGTCCGACGCGGGCGGCATCTTCACCGTGAGTCAGGCGGCGGCATACGACATCGACCTGCCGAGCCCGACCAGTGGGCCGGGTGCGACCTACGTGTTTTCGCTCACGGGTGCAGCGGCGAACAACGTCACCATCACGGTGGCGGGTTCCGCGGCGACGTTCGTCGGCACGATCGTCAACGACGTCACCAGCGTTCTTGCGGCCACGGGATCGACGTTGACCTTCGCGTCCGGTGCGGCGGCCCTCGGTGACACGATCATCATCCGCAGCATCGCGACAAACCTTTACCACGTCCAGGCCGTGACGTCGGCCGCGGGCGGGATCACGATTTCGTAATGCCGACACTCCGCGAGAACGCGACCGCATCGCTCAACAACGCCCTTGCTCGGCTTGCGGAGATGGATGCGGTGCCGCTCTCACAGCGTGCCCGCATGACGTACTCGGACGCGGAACAGACCTACGGCTGGAACGAGTATCGCCGGGCGTTGCTCGATCAGATTGACGGATTCCGCAAGACGCTTGAAGCTGTGCAGATTTCGGAAGGTCCGTTCGAGGTCGTGCTGTTCGGCAATGGGTGGTGGTGATGGAGCCCGTTAACCCCATCGACGATTTTCTTGTGACGCGGGGTACGGTGCAAAGCGGGGTGGTGCTGAGACGTTACCTGCCATCCAGCGACTATCCCGGTGCCGATCCGTGGCCGACGGCAGTTGACATCCGCGGCAGTCACGGCACCGAACGAACGACCGGCGCACGAAGCGAAGGTGACGTTGTGACCACGGTTACGACGTGGTGGATCACGAGCAAGACGCCGGATGACCCGATCCTGGAACGGCCGACGCTGAACAGCAAGATTGAGGCATGCGGCAAGGTGTGGCTGATCTTGGATGTGGGGCCGAATCCGCGAAACGCGAAGTTGTTTCGGTGCGAGTGCCAACTGAGTACCGGCGGGTGACATGGGACAGACAAACCCAATTTGGCGGAAGCAGCCTGGTGGCGATTGGGTTCTTTCGCCATTGCGAAGATTTCGCATCGGCGACATGTATCGGTGTGGTTCACTCGTTGGCAAAGTGGACGACCTGATCCTTGACGTGAAAACCGGCTTGTATCAGGCCCTTGTGGACGTTTCTCATGGCGGCTGACGCGATCAGCGTGACCGGCCGCATCGAACAGGCCATTGCCGCCGTGATTCGCGGCTTGAAGTTGGACCCGGAACCAACGGTCGCGATGCGAAAGAAACTCGTTACGCAGGACGGTGACGGGCCGCGAATGATCCTGGTGGAAGTGGCCGACTCCGAAGCATTCGAGCCGATCGGGTATGGATCTTCGACGAACCTCGGCAAGCCGTTGTTGCGATGGGTCGGTAAGAGGCCGTGCGGTGTTGCCCTCGGATATGCGAACGCTGGCCGACAAGGCGACAACCCGACGCTGCGGGAACATCGCGGATTGATCGAGGATGCGTTGACGATGGGTGCCTTGCAGCGGGCCGGGTTGAACACACCGCTTGCGATTGCGAACGATGTGATGCCAAGCGGCCGGCAGGTGTTCGACCACACGCAGCGTTCGCAGGGCACGGACTGGAGCGTTCTTTCGTTCGCCATCGAGACATTGGAAGACCGGCCCTATGGAATCTGAAATCGCTGTGAGTGATGTGGTCGAACACGACGGCGAATTATGCGTGGTGTTCCTCATCATGGGCGCGAACGCCGTACTGACAAGTTCGGACGGTCACACGCAATATCTCGTTCCCGTGGCCGATCTGAAGAAGGAGACGAATCATGGCCGTTGACACAATTACGCGATGTGCTTCCAAGTTTTCCGCGAAATGACGTGACGGATTGCATCCACTGTGACGTTGTAGGTTCTTGCCAAAGATGATTTTGACTGCGACGACATGCGGATGGATCGGACGTCTTCTTCGGAGAGTTTTCGGTTTCCGTTTTTCTCACCATTGGCGAGAGTCCCGTGTGTGACTCGATCAGCCATGTTTGAGATGTGAGTGTCCCAGCGGAGGTTTTCGATGCTGTTGTTGGAAGGATTTCCATCGTTGTGGCAGCATTCCATCCCTTCAGGTGGTGGGCCGACAAAAGCCTCCAGAACAAGGTTGTGAACAAACCTGCGGATCAATCGCTTGTTCAAGGAGATAGTGACTCTGATGTGCCCGCTCTTCATGTTTTCGCATCGAAGGCGGATCCATTTGTCGCGGAGTTTCCCGGTGCATTTGGTGCGGCAACTCCAAACGGAGCCGTCGGAACCAAATCGATATCCGGGGTGATCGGCAAGAGTCCTGTACTCGGCGTTTGATTCGGTGCTCATGAACACATGATAGGGGGTTTCTATGTCTGTGGACACAGTAAGTGGCAAGTACCTTGTCGGCACACTGAACGGCACACTGATCACCGGAACGCAAGGCTGGACGGTCCGCGTGACGGCCGATCAACTCGACGGCACCACAGGCAGCGATGCCGGCTTCGAGAACGACGACTACGGCGTTCAACGTGCCGAGATCGACTTGGAGATTGTCCAGAATCTCGCGACCGGGATCTACAGCACCGTTGCGGCAGGCCAGCGGATCACCACGCTACGGCTCTATCGTGCCGTGGGTGACGCACAGCCCGCGTTCACGTTCCCAATCGCGACCATCTACGAATCCACCAACATGGGCAAGGTCCGTGAGCGATTCACCATCGCGGTGAAGGCCAAGAGCAACGGGGCGTTCACCTCCACGAATCCGGGGGCCGGATAATCCATGTCGTTTTCAATCGGTGATTTGCTCGCCGTCGGAAGCGAGTTCGAGTTCGGCGGCGTCAAGTACAACCTGCGCCGCCCGACGCTGTTGGAACAAGCCAGGTTCTCGCAGTGGCTCGAGGACGACGCGAAGTGCGAGGCGGGACGCGGTGACATTCCCGACGACATCCGAGCCAATCTGTTCCGCGCGGTCATGCGGGACATCGGCGAGAAATACTACGAAGTCGATTCACCCGGCTACATCGCGGCCCTTCAGGTTCCGCGGGGAATCGCGAAGCTTCTGCACATCATCCTTGAGACGGACCATCCGGGCATCCCGGAGGAAGTCGTTCACGGGATGCTTGAGCAGGGGTTGAAAGAGAAGTTTCTTCAGCTTGTGGCCGCGGAGCAAGACGACCCAAAAGTCGTAGCGGCGGTGGCCGCGATGCTGGGCCTACCGCCGGGATGGCTGAATACAAGCGACAACTCGTCATCCGAATCATCGACAAGTACGGCCCCGGATGCATCGACGCCGTCGGCCGTCTGACAGACGACCAATTGTACGGTCTGTTTTCGATTCCTCGAAACCGCGACGGCAGCCCGAATCTTCCGTGGCCGTTTGAGGAACCGGACGTGACGCCGGAGTCCGTGTATCGGCGGATGCTGTGGATGCAGGGGATCACGGACAAGGCGCAGCAGGATCAATTGTGGCGGGACGAGTTGAAACGACGTGGCCGAGCCAATCGACAACGCGGCGACGGAGAAACAGGCCCGTCTGTTGACGATGGCCCTTGAGATCTTTCGTCGGCGGTTCGCGGATTCCGTGGCCTCGATGTTCGCGAATCGCGACCGCAAGAGCACACCGCCGGACTGGGCCACATCAGCGATCCCCCAGCCCGCAGACACGTCTCGCGAATCCGGCCCGGCGGTTACTCCTCAAGCGGCACCGACCAAAGACGAGAAGAAGGAACAACGGCCAACGCCGACGGACAGCGAACGGTTGCCGGACCCTAAGGCGGCTCAGCCAGCACCTCCGCCGACACCCGTTACACCAGTACCGAATACGTCCCCGGCACCATTGCCGCCGCAGCCCGTGAAGCCATCGGCCGCGGCCCCGATCTCGCCGCCACCTCGCCCAACTCCACCGACTCCTTCCGGCGCGGCTCCGCCGCCACCACGCTCGGGATCAACTTCGGCGTCACCTCCTCCGAATTTGCCTCCGGGCCTTCTGTCGCCGACCGGGTTGCCAAAGCCACCGCCAGCACCGACGGTGCCGCGTCCACTCGCACCCAACGTCAAGGACGATTCGCCGACGGTGTTTTTCCCGCCGGTGCCGCCGAACCAACAGCCACTTCCGCCGCGTCCGCTGGATTCTTCCGCGATCAATGGTGCGGCCCCGTTCAAACCCGCGCCGCCATCGACTTCGCCCGTGTCCGCATTTGATCGGCCGCAAGCCGTCATCATCGTCGGACCGAATCCGCTCCCGGTGAAATTGGACGGTGCGTTCAAAGGTCCGGTTTCGACTCCACGTTCACAACGTGGTGATGCTGGTGATACTGGCGGCGGGACGATGGCAAAGGCTATCGCCGCTCGATTCCTTGCGGTCCTCGGTCCGCTCTATGCCCTGTCCACGGTGCTCAATCAGACCAACAGCGGCTTCGGTGTGTTCCAGAAAGCGGTGAATGTCCTCGGTGCCACGCTCGCGCCGATCCTACTGCCCGTGTTCGCGGTGCTCGCGGCCTCGATTCTCTCCGTGTCCGACATCCTCTGGAGCAAGTTGCTTCCTGCATTGGGCGGGTTCTATGACTGGATCATGAAGGTCATGATCCCGTTCGCGGAGAAGAAACTCGGCCAAGGCAATGACCTACTCGACACGGGGATTGCCGGGAAAAACTTGCTGACAAAAGGCGAGTTGCCGAAGGCTGCGGACATCCCCCGGATGGGCGATTCGATCCTGCGGAACATCGTTCCCGGCGCGGGGGCATATCAGGACAAGTTCGGCGGCCTGAAGGATATGACGAATTGGGCCGGTCGCCAGTTGGGATACAAGGATTTCAATCAGTTGGCTGTCGCAGGTGGAAGCCAAAGCAGTGCGGCGGCGGATACGACAAAGCCAAAAGGTACAGATCGTGACATGCCGAACTTTGGTCGCATGTTTTCGCAGAACATGAGCGACGTGATTCAGTCTTTGCGAATGTCCATGAGTCCGAAAGGATCGTACTCATCGCTCGGCGATGTCGGGAAGCAAGCTCAACTCGCGGCAATCAACGCAGACCCGATTGAGATGAAAGCGGCCGAGCGGATCATCAAGAGCATCGAAGAGTTCCAGAAGGCGTTCGACCGGTACCAATCGAGTCACGAGCCGAAGGAACAAATCAACCGACGGTATTCCGATGGCTCCGGCATCGGACCGACCGGGAACAGGGTGCGCTAATGCCGTGGCCGAACATCTCCGCGAATGGAACATTGTCGCCGTTCACGACGGCACAGCGTTCGGCGTTGCGCTTGCAAACCGCCGACATCCGCGAAGGCGATCACCCGACCTTTGAACTGGATTCGCAGGGCTGCTCCGTTCGTCGCATGTGGTTCTGCGACTGGGCTCAGCGGGACAATGCCATCGCGTATTTGCTCGGTGCGTCCAGTGTCGTGAGATCCGGGGCCGCGGCGGCCGACCCGCCGGAATCACTTTCCCGAATCATGCCGCAGGCGTTCCCCGACGCAGGCTACTCGCAATACGTCGCGATGGCTGTCGAGTCGTGCAAGGGGGCGCGGTCCGCCGGTATCAACGACGTGTTGGGTGTGCCGGCCTACGACTCGGCAAATCTGATCGTCCGCTATGAGCAGGTGTTCTTCGGCCTCGGCACCGATGCGGAGTACGGCGGTTCAGCCTCACCAACCGAGTACAACCGATACACCGAGCGTCTGCCCAGCACATCGACCACCAGTTACCTCGGCATTCCCGGCTCGATGATGGTGTACCGCACCGAGAGCGGTGCCTCACCCGGCGGCGCGTCGCCGGTGACGATCCCATACAACGTCGGAAAGCCCGAGACGCTGACCAACATCGCATTCAAGTGGCGTCGGATTCCGAAATCGGCATGGGGCACCGGAACACCACTGTACAAGCGGGTGTATGGCGATCCCGGAAACACGACGGTGTACGTTCCGCCTGGCGTTCCTGCGCCGCCGGCTGGATACGGTTGGGTGGTCGGATCGCCGTATATCGGCACCGTGAACCGCACGGAGTTCCTCGGATATCCGCCGGGTCAGTTGCTTTTCGATGGCGTGGATGAGGAAGTTGTCCCGGACCCGGTG
>OFRM01000511.1_pt1 | contig 15908 bp, 21 predicted proteins | sample 1543101 | NCBI WGS metagenome assembly OFRM01 (sample SAMN07774223, study PRJEB24372) | wastewater metagenome | isolation source: Exp Tend VB 0WW | collected 2016-02
CGAGCACGAAGCAGGCGGCTGTTAACCGCTTGGTCGTAGGTTCGAGTCCTACCGCCGGAGCCAACCTCCCCTCGTCAGGGGGGCCCCACCACGCGCGGCAGGCGCCACGGCTCGCAGGCCCGTGAGTGCCCCGGTGAGTGCCCCGGGAAGTTGGCGACGTGGCCGCACCGCGCTTGCACCGTCCCGCGACGGTGCTACCATGCCCCGCGGACATGGGACCCTCCTCCTCCGGCACGTCGCATCGCCCGGGGTCGTTCAGCCAGCGGCCCCGGGCAGCGGCGTCCCCGGCTGGCTGGTGACGATGACCGCCGCCGAGGCCGCCGCCCTGGCCTCCCTGTCCCGCGTCGTCGGCGAGATCGACGGCAAGCTCGACATGGTCCTCGCGACGCAGGCCGAGCACGGGATGCGCCTCCGGACCGTGGAGGACGCGGCCAACGCGGACCGCGCCGTCGCCTCCCGGGTGGCCGCGATGCGGGCCGAGGGGACGATCACCAAGCGGTGGGTCATCAACACCCTGATCGCGTTCGTGGTGGCCATCGCAACGGTCGCCGGCCTCGCGATCGCCGTCGCATCGCAGGTGATCCGGTGACCACGCTCCGCACCCAGCTCCGCTCCGGGTCGGGCACCGAGGGCGAGGACTGCGTGGCCGTGTCCGGCTGCAACGCCCTGCTGCTCCTGAGCCACGGCGCCGTGGGGCCGCGGGTGGTGAAGCCGCCCCAGGACCCCCAGTCCGTGGCCTCGTGGGTCCGGTTCCTGCGCCGCCTCGCGAGTCGCCCGACCGGCCCGCTGCTCATCCACGGCGACGGCTACGAGGCGCTGTCGAGCCCCGAGGTCAAGGCCGCGTTCCGCTCGGCCGGCCTGCGACCGCCCACCGTGGAGTACCGCTACGGGATGCCGTTCGGGGAGCTGCGCGCCTGGCTGGCGAACCGCCCCGACCGCTGCGCGATCCTGCCCGTGGACTACGGGGTGGCCCGACGCGACGGCTGCCCGATGGGCTCCACGACGTTCGACGGCGGCCACGCCATCGTGGTCACCGACGTGCGCCGCAAGCGGGTCAGGAAGGGCAGGCGGTACGTCAAGAGGTGGTTCGCCACCATCGGCGACCCGCTCATGGACGGGCGCCGCAAGCCGGGGTCCACGTCGCGCTACCCGAAGGGCTGGCTGACGACCCGGCTGTACCGCTACCGCCGCGCCGCCGGCGCCTTCGGGTCCGCCCCGGACGGCACCCCGCGACCCATCGGCTTCGGCCGCACCGTCTGCATCCTGCTGGAGAGGGGCTGAGATGGCGACCGACGACCGCCCGCGCCGCGATTGCTGGGGTGCGGACATGACCCACGAGCACCGCATCACCGTCCACGAGCAGGAGCGCGACGACCGCCCGGTCCTGTACGACGCCAAGGGCAACCCCCTGATGCGGCGTCGCGAGCCGCTGGGCTTCCAGCCGCCATCCGACCGGAGGGCACCCCCATGATCACCCCCACCGACGCGCCGGACGCCGGCATCGCCGCCCCCGAGGAGGTCGTGACGGGCGCCATCGGCCTCGTCACCGAGACCCTGCCACCGCCCGCCCTGGACCCCGACGACGACCCGGACCCCGAGCAGGACGAGGAGGAGGACGCACCATGACCGGACCGCTGTCGAGGTTCCTGCGCTACACCACGCAGGACGAGCCGGTGCTGTCCGCGGGGCTGCTCGCGGCATTCGCGCTGTACCTGATCGACCGCTGGCTGCACCTCACGGACGACGACCTCCAGCTCCTCGGGCTGCTGCTCGTGCCGGTGGCCGGCGCCGTGCTGGCGCGCTGGAACGCGTACGCCCCGTCGACCGTCCGCCGCGAGGTCGACGACGCCCACGCCGAGGGCTACGAGGACGGGCAGGCCGACGCCCAGCGCCCCGCCCAGAGCCCGCCGCAGGGCTGACCTTGGCCCGCCCCGCCCGGCCCCGCAGGCCGTTCGTCGCCTCGCGCCCCATCGGGACGCCGCTGGGCGACGCGCGCCAGTGCCACGCGTGCGGCACGTGGCACCCGGCCGGCACGACCTGCGCCCGCGGCTGGGCGCCGTGGGGGGCTGGCTGATGGCCCGCCCGTCCGAGGTCCCGGCCTTCGCGCACTCCGTGGAGAACCACGACGGCACGTGGGTCTGCACGGGCGGCGACGGCCGGCTGGTGAGCCGCCACAACGGGCGCCGCCCCGACGCGCGCCACTCCGTGGTGACGTCGCGCTGCGGCTTCCGCACGACCGACATGGCCGAGGCCGTGCGCCACGCGTCGTCGAACCAGTACGACTGGCGCCACGCCGAGCCGGTCGACGGCCCCCCCGAGGGGTAGGCGTGGGCGACCTGCGCCCGTCGGGCCAGAACCACGAGTGGCGGGATGCGTTCATCGACGCCATCCGGGAGACGGGCGTCGTGCGCCACGCGCTGCGCATCGCGGGCGTCGCCCGGTCCACCGCGTACGACCTGCGCGCCGCGGACCCCGGGTTCGCGGCCGAGTGGGCCGACGCGGTCGAGGACTTCAAGGACGTGGTCGAGTCCGAGCTGCTGCGCCGCGCCGTCCAGGGCGTGACCAAGCCGGTGTTCCAGGGCGGCGCGCAGGTCGGGGAGGTGCGGGAGTACAGCGACACGCTGATCCTCGCCTACCTCAACGCGCACGCCATGGACCGCGGCTACGTCCGCCAGTCCCGCATGGAGCTGACCGGCAGGGACGGCGGCCCGGTGGCCGTCACCACGCTGTCGGACGGGCTCACCGACGAGCAGCGGCTGGTGCTGCGCGACCTGCTGGCGGCGTCGCTGGCGGAGCCGGTGGGGGCGGGCGCGGGGGACGAGGGGTGACCGCGCTCCGGGAGTACGTCGAGTCGCTGCCCGAGGCGACGCGCCGGGCGCTGCTCGACGAGCTCCGGTCCAGGTTCATCCCCCAGCCCCACCAGCGCCCGCCGGCCGGCGACGGGTGGACGTACTGGCTCATGGTCGCCGGCCGCGGGTCGGGCAAGACCGACGCGGGCGCCGAGTTCGTGGTCCGCCACGCAAGGGGGCCGGCCTGCATCGACGGGCCCATCCCGCACCGCATCGCCATCGCCGCCCCGACCCTCGGGGACGCCCGCCTGACGTGCGTCAAGGGCGACTCGGGCATCCAGATGCACGACCCGGACGTGCGGTTCGTCATGACCGACGGCGAGCTGGTCTGGCCCAACGGGGCGCACGGGCGCATCTTCGGGGCGTTCACCCCCGAGGACGTCGAGCGGTGGCGCGGCCCGCAGCACTGCCTCGTGTGGGCGGACGAGATGGCCGCCTGGCGCCAGCTCGACGAGTGCTGGCGGAACATGCGGCTCGGGCTCCGGCTGGGCGCCCACCCGCGCGTCGTGGTCACCACGACCGGCAAGCCGCGCAAGCTGCTGAGGTCGCTCATGGCGCGGCGGGACTCCGTGGTCACGACCGCCTCCACGCGCGACAACCCGCACCTCGCGCAGTCGGTCCGCGACGAGCTGTACGACCTGTACGCCGGCACCCGGTGGGAGCGGCAGGAGCTGGGCGGGGAGGTGGTCGACGAGGTCGACGGGGCGCCGCTGTCGCGCGCCATGGTCGAGGCGCTGCGCGACGACCCGCCCACGATCTGGGTGGGCGGCGAGCACGTGCCCCACATGCGCCGCGTCGTCGTGGCCGTGGACCCCGCGGCGACGTCGGGGCCGGACGCCGACGAGACGGGCATCGTCGTGGACGGCGTCGACCCGTCCGGCATGGGCTGGGTGCTCGACGACGTGTCGCTCCGGGGGACCCCGACCGAGTGGGCGTCGGCGGCCGTCCGGGCGTACCACGCGTGGCGTGCGGACCGCATCGTGGCCGAGGCGAACAACGGCGGCGAGATGGTGGAGCTGACGATCCGCACCGTCGACCCGACCGTGCCGGTCAAGCTGGTGCACGCGTCGGTGGGCAAGCGCGCCCGGGCCGAGCCGGTCATCGCCCGCTACGAGCAGGGCCGCATCAGGCACCGGAGGGGCGCCGACCTGGCCACGCTGGAGGACCAGCTGACGCGCTGGGTCCCGGGGTCCGACGAGTCGCCCGACCACATGGACGCGCACGTCTGGGGCATCACGGAGCTGATGCTGGCCAAGGGCGGCTGGGGTGCCGTGTCCACGGTCGGGAGCGGCGTCGCGTGACCGGTTACGACGCGGCGTTCCTGCTGGGCCTCGCCATCGCGGTCGCGGGCGTCGCGCTGCTCAGCGTCCCGGTGGCCATGGTGGTCGGTGGTACGCTGCTGTCGGCCGCCTCGTGGGCGGCGTACCAGGCACGGCTTCGGTCGGCGGCGTCGACCGGCAGGGACGACCGCGCATGATGTCCCTCCTCGACACCCTGACGCCGCGGCGCACGCCCGCCGCGAAGGCCGTCACCGGGCCGTTCGCCGGGCGCGTGGAGTACGGCGTCCCGCTGTCCGCGCTCGACCGCAGCAGCGCCACGACCGCGAGGGACGCGCAGGCCGTGGGCGTCCGGGACCCGTGGGTCCGCGCGTCCGAGCGCGTCATCGGGGACCGGTTCAGCACCGTGGGCTGGCACCTGGAGGACGCGGACGGCACGACGGTCGGGCGCCAGGACGGGCAGAACGACGACCCGGCCTACCTCGCGGTGCTGGACCTCGTCGAGCGGCCCTACACCCCGGCGCCCAGGGACCCGGTCACGGCCACCCCGCGGACGCGCTCCCAGATGTGGCGGGTGACGTCGCGGCACATGGGCCTGTGCGGCATCGGGTACTGGTTCCTCGACCAGACCGAGGGCGCCGCCGGCACGCCCCTGCAGCTGCTGTACGTCAACCCCGCCCGCATGACGCCCGCCACGAACGCGGCCGGGCAGCTCATCGGGTGGGCGCTCGACGCGGACCGCTCCGGGCGCGGGGGCGTCCCGCTGGAGTTGTCGCAGGTGCTGCCGTTCCCGCTGGAGCACCCCGACTCCGGGTTCGTGCCCGCGGGGCTCGTGGAGTCGGCGCTGGGCAAGGACGCCGTGGTCCGGTTCGCGGACCGCCACGCCGCGGACGTGCTGGCATCGGGCGGCCGCCTCTCGGGCATCGTGGCCCCGCCCGGCGACCAGACGATCCCCGAGGAGCAGTTCGAGCAGATGAAGCTCGACTTCCGCGCCGCGTCCGAGGCGCCCGACGCCACGCGCCGGCTGATCATCCTGCGCGGGCCCGTGGAGTTCCGCCAGACGGTCGCCACGCCCGAGCAGCTGGCGCTGGTGGACGTGGCGAACCAGATGGGCCGCGACGCGATCCTCGCGCTGTGGGGCGTGCCCGGGTCGCAGCTCGGCCTGCCCGGGGCGAGCGGCCTCAACAGCGGCGACGCCAAGTCCTACGACGAGGCGGTCCTGTGGCAGAACGCCGTGGGCCCGCGGGTCCGCACGTTCGCCGAGACGCTGCAGTACGGGCTGCTCGACCGGTACGCGGCGCTGGGCGTGGTCGTGCGCATCGTCGTGGACGAGCCGTCCTTCGACGACGACACGCCGATGTTCGACCGGGCGTCCAAGGCCACCAAGCAGCCGCTGACCAACAGGGAGCGCCGGGCGCTCGTCAACCTCGACCCGTTCGGGGACGCGCGCGACGACGAGGTGTGGATGGAGTCCGGCATGGTCCGCACGTTCCCCGAGGAGGGGCCGGCCCCGGTGCCACCCGCCCTGCGCCCGTTCGCCGGCGTCCCGCCCGCGCCCGATGCGACCGAGGCCGAGGAGGACGACGCGCTGGGCGAGGTGCCGGACCGGGAGGGGGTCGCCGGCAAGGCCACGGCCGACGGCCTCGGGGACGACCTGCGGCGCTTCCTGTCCGAGTGGGGTGGCCGGGTGGCCGGGCAGGTGGAGTCGCACGCCGACCACCTCGCGCGCAAGCCGGGCGACTCCACGGTCTGGTGGGACGGGGCCGCGTTCGAGGCGGGCCTGTCCGAGCTGCTGGACCGCCACGTGGTCGAGCTCGCCAGGTCGCAGGTGGGGGCCGCGGGCGCACGCGCCGCCGGCAAGGCGGACATCACGCCGCGCTCCGGCGGCGTGCGACCCGCGGGCCGGGAGCCGCACGGCATCCTCGCGAACCTGCTGCCCCGGCTGCTGCGGAGGGTCGGCCTGCGCGTCGCGGGCATCGGGCGGACCACCCGCGAGCTCGTGGCGCGCGCCATCCGCGAGGGCATCGAGCAGGGCCTGTCGCCGCGCGAGCTGGGCGAGGTCGTGCGTGCGGCCGGCTTCGGGGAGGCCCGCGCCGAGGCGATCGCCCGGACCGAGGCGGCCACCGTGCTCAACGAGGCGGCCATCGCGTCGTACCGCGAGCTGGAGGTGACGCACGTCCAGGTCACCGACGGCGACGAGGACGACGAGTGCGCCGAGGCCGACGGCCAGACGTGGACGCTGGACGAGGCCGAGTCGAGCCCGCTCGCCCACCCCAACTGCACGCGGAGCTTCGCGCCCGTGATAGGAGCGACGGCATGAACCCAGTGAAGGCGACCCTGCTCGACGACGACGCGTTCCGGCTGCTGGCCATCCCGTTCACCGGGCCCATCCCGTCGCCCACGGCGCCCCGCGGGGCGGACCTCGACGGCGAGTGGTTCAGCCCGCGCACGGACATCCGGCCGGGCTGGCTGAAGGCGCGGGACGTCGACTGGCACCACGGCGCGGACGGCACGCTGCGCCGCGAGGTCATCGCCAAGGCGGTCGACCCGGTCATGGAGGACGACGGGTGGTGGGTCACCGTGTGGCTGGAGCACGGCGCCAGGCGCCTGGGGCTCATCAAGCGCCTGGCCGAGCGTGGCGCACAGCTGTACGGCTCGTCGGAGTCGGTCGCCGGGCTCGTCCAGAAGGCCGCGACGGGCGAGATCCTGCGGTGGCCCTACTGGCGGCAGACCCTGAGCACGTCGCCCCAGAACACGCACAGCGTGCTCCGGCCCCTGAAGGCGGTCCTTGATGACGCCACCGGGGACATGTATCCTGCGGTCACGCCCGCCTTCTGGCGGGACGTGACGGACGAGCTGGGCGTGCTCGCATCGGACCTGCGACGGACCTCCCTCGGGGGCGACGGCGCGGCGAAGGCGCAGGACGCGGCGCTCGCTGATGCCGCGGCGCGCTTCGAGCGCGTGTCGGCCGAGTCCCTCGATCGCATCGCGCACATGCGCGCAGTCCCCGGCGCCGTCGGGGGAGAGACACATGAGTGACCCTACAGGCCACCCAGGCAGCCATCGCGGGTGACGCGGCGCTGCCAGTCCAGCTGATCGACCAGATCGGCAAGGCGACCACCCGGATGGAGGAGATCTCCACCGAGATGGTCAAGGCGAAGGAGGAGGACGCCGCCCGCTGGAACGCGCTCAACGCAGAGCGCCAGGAGCAGGCGAAGGCCCTCACGGAGCTGCAGGCGGCCCACCAGAAGGCCGTCATGGACGCCGAGACGCAGGCGGCCATCGAGGCGTCCAAGGAGTGGCGGGCGTTCCAGGCGAACCTCCGCGCCCCGAGCATGGCCGCGGCCATCGCCGGTGGCCGCGACGCGGTCGCCGCGAAGGCCTCGTACGAGCCGGGCGCGTTCCTGGGGAGCGTGTTCCTGTCGCACTTCACGGACTACCAGGAGCAGCAGGCCGCCAAGGCGACCCTGCAGGCGCTGGGCATCGCGCGCGGCGACGCGGAGGGCCAGACGATCCCCGGCAACGCCAAGGCCACCGTGGGGTCGTCCGACGCCACCGGCGGCTGGATCGTCCCGAACGCCATCGTGGGCGACTTCATCATCCCCGCGCAGGTCCAGAACATCTACCGGACGCTGATGACCAACATCACCGGCGTCACGGCGGGGTCGGTCGACCTGCCGTTCCGGAGCTCCACCCGGAGCCGGGCGGTCATCGCGGGGTTCAACACCCTGAAGGAGAACCGCGACCTCGCGTACAACGGCTACACGGCCACCATGTACACCCTCGCGGCCATCTACGACATCGGCAACCAGTTCCTGCGCCAGTCGCGGGGGGCTGCCGAGCAGGACGTGATGCAGGAGCTGGCGGCCGCGTTCGCGCAGGGCGAGAGCTACTACATCCGCGAGGGCTCCGGGTCGTCCGAGCCGTACGGCTACACGTCGGCCCTGACCAGCGGCCCGGCCGCGTTCCGGTCCAGCTTCTCGCCGTCCGCGACCACGCTGGCCGGGTCCATCGCCAAGGCCATCGCGACCGCCGCGGGCGCGCTCGCCGGTCGCGGCGTCACCCCGACCGCCGCGGTCCTGACCGCGGCCGAGTACTGGGACATGGTGTCCCAGGGCACGGACTCCGCGGGCTTCTTCTTCGCCCCGGCCGGCGGCCCGGAGGGCATCCGACCGGGCACGCTCATGGCGCCGTGGGGGCTGCCGGTCTACGCCGACGCCGCCGCGGACCTGCAGGGCACGACCGCCGTGCAGGACAACCTCGTCGTGGCCGACTGGAAGGCCTTCAAGGTCTACTGGGGCCAGGACTACCGGGTCGACTCCTCGGACGTCGCCAACACCCGCTGGGACTACAACCTGACGGGCTTCCGCGGCGAGGAGGAGATGGCCTTCGACGCCCGCCCGGCGGTCTACGCCGGCCGCGCGCAGCTCATCACCGACATCGTCCCCTGACGGGGTCGCCTTGCCGTGCGCATCGGGCAGGACTGGCCGGACCTAACCGGCCGCCAACACCCCGCACGGGAGCGCATCCGATGGCAGGCATCCGCAAGCCCAGGGCGAAGGTGGGGCAGGCCGACCCCGGCGTGGTGCCGGCGTCGCTCCCCGACGTGGCCGACGGCACGGCCGAGCTGGTCGTGACCGAGGCCGACCTGCGCGCGACCGTCATCGCCTGGCTCGACGCGCACGGCTACGCGCGCGAGGCCGAGACGCTGCGACGCGACGCCGACCGTGCGTGACGGGCACGACGTGCGGCCACCCGCGGACGCCCCGCTCCGGGGCACCTTCCGCACGCCCGGCGGGCGCCCCGTCAGCATGATGTGGCGCGAGGGCACCTGCGACTGGAACACGCTCACGTCCTGCCTGACCGAGGACGAGTACGGCATGGCGCGCCGCGGCGGGGCGGCCACGATGGTCGACGTCGGCGGCTACCTCGGCGGCGTGGGCATCGGGTACGCGGTGGACAACCGCGACGCCCGCGTGTGGATCGTGGAGCCGCTGCCCGCCAACTGCGCGCTGATCCGCGAGAACATCGCGCTCAACGGCGTGGGCGACCGCGTCACGCTCCTGGAGGCCGCGGCCGACGCGCCGGGCCGCGAGCGCGCCACGGTCCGCTGGGCCTTCGACGACGGCGAGTCCGGGCGCCACCACCGGTTCGTGGGCAACAGCAGCCTCGCGGACGGCAGTGCGTCGCGCCTGTCGGCCGAGGTCCCCGCGGTGTCGCTCCCGGACCTCGTGGCCATGGCGGGCGGCGGCATCGACCTGCTGAAGGTGGACTGCGAGGGCGGCGAGTACGCCCTGTTCGCCGGGTCGGCCGAGGGCGTGGGCGAGATCGTGGGCGAGCACCACCGCGGCATCGCCGGCGTCCGCGACCTGCTGGCGTCCACGCACGCCGTGGCGGTCACCGGCGGCTCCGACGACTTCGGCGCGTTCGTGGCGGTGCCGCTGTGAGGGTGACGCTGCTGCTGGCCCACGAGATCGAGGAGTACCAGCAGGTCCTGCTGATGCACGAGCTGGGCCACGAGGTGCTGTCGCTGGGCGCGTACCTGCGGCCGTCCCGTCCCGGCGACGTGGGAGGGCTGCGCCCGCCGCTGCCACAGGTGCCCGAGCACCCGGACCTGATCGAGGCCATCGGGCCCGACGTGGAGGCCGCCAAGCGCCACCTCCCGGACGAGGTCATCGAGTGGACGGACGTGCTCGTCGTCCACCACCTGGAGCACACGTGGCTGGTGCCCCAGTGGGACCGGCTGCGGGACCGGATGCGCGTCATCTGGCGCACGGTCGGCCAGTCCACCCACGCGAACGAGTGGCTCATGCACCCGCTGCGGCGGCAGGGCCTCGAGATCGTGCGCTACTCGCCCGCCGAGTGGGCCATCCCCGACTTCGCGGGGGCCGACGCGATCATCCGCTTCTGGATGGACCCCGACGAGTGGTGCGGCTGGGAGGGCTCCGAGCGCGTCGTGACCAACGTCACGCAGGACCTGTACCGCCGGTCGCTCGCGGACGACGGGACGCTCCAGCCGGCCGGCCAGCAGTGGACGTCGTGGCAGTTCTGGGAGCAGGCGACGGCCGGCCTGCCGCGCACGCCCGCGGGGCCGGGGTCGCTGTCGATCGACGGCGGCCTGGGGACGCTCGACCTGCCCGACATGCGGGCGCTGCTCCGGTCGGCGCGCGCCTACCTGTACACCGGCACGCAGCCGGCGTCGTACACGCTCGGGTTCATCGAGGCGCTGATGACCGGCATCCCGCTGGTGTCCATCGGGCCCGCGTGGCACCGCATCCAGCCGTACGGCCCCGGCATGTTCGAGGCGCACCTGCTGTCGCGGCTGTGGAGCGACCGGCCGTCCGAGGCGCGCGCCATGCTCCAGCGGCTGCTCGACGACGACGCATGGGCGGCCGAGGTCAGCGCGGCCCAGCGCGAGGCCGCCATCGACCTGTTCGGCAAGGACGCGATCCGCGCCCAGTGGGCCGAGTACCTGGGTGCCGCGGTGCCCGCGCGCGAGCTGGTGCCGGCATGACGAACGTGCTGTGCGACCGCCACCACGCGGGCCTGTACCGCTCCATGCAGCTGCTCTCGCGGCGCCTCGGGTGGGCGCTGCACACGCCCGTCGGCCACGAGTGGTTCGACGAGGGGTACTGGCGCTTCGGCGCCGCGCACCTCGGGCGCCAGCTGGCGGACCAGTACCTGGCCGTCACGGACGACTGGGTCCCGGTCGCCCGCGCAAACGGCCACCTGCTGACGGAGGACCCGGAGTTCCCGGGGGCGCCCGTCTGGGGCGTCACGCTCGACGCGGCTCGCCGGATGGGCTGGTCCCACGTCATCGCGACCGTGCAGGACGACCAGCACGGCTTCGCCCGGTTCGCCGGGGAGATGGGCGCCGCGTACGTCCTGCAGGTCGGCAACACCGGGCAGGACGTCGACTGGCACCTCGACCCGCTGGCGCTCGTGTCGTCCGAGGTGCCCATCAGGGGGCGCGGCGTGCGCTACCACCAGGAGCTGGACCCCATCGCGTCCGCCTGGCGGGAGCCGAGCATCCACGCGCCCGTGATCCGCTCGTTCGTCAACTGCATGCCCAGCATCGCGTGCGCGCCGCTGTGGCGGGAGGCGCAGGCGCTCATGCCCGACATCGCGTTCGCGGAGCACGGCATCGACGGGCGGGACGGCGTGGTCAAGCCCATCGACGCCATCGCGGACCTCATGGCCGGGTCGCTGTTCGGCTGGCACGACAAGGCGCATGGCGACGGCTTCGGCCACGTGCTGCACGGGTGGGCCGCCATCGGCCGCCCGGTCATCGGCCACGCGTCGCACTACGCCGGGAGGATGGGATCGGTCCTGTGGCGCGACATGGAGACGTGCATCGACCTCGACCGGCACGACCTGCCGGAGGTCGCGGCCATCGTCCGCGAGGTCGCGGCCGACCCCGCCCGCCACGCCCGCATGTGCCGCGCGATCCGCGCCGTGTACGACGCGGTCGTGGACCACGACGCCGAGGAGCGCGACATCCGCGGCCTGCTCGGGATGCCCGTGGCGGTGGCGGCATGACGTACCATCCTCCCGCGACCGGCCCGGCAGCAGGCCACGGTGCACCGTGCGGACCAGCTGGCGATCCGTCCAACGGCCGCGGAAGCCCTCGTCATCGGTCGGCTCCCACCGGGTGCCTAGAGCGCCTGGCATGGAGTGCGGAAACGGCAGGGCTGGTCGCATGACCCGCGTCCTGTTCATGGGCGACCTGCAGCACACCGGGTTCGGCTCGGTCACCACGGACCTCGGGCGGGCGATGCTGGACCGCGGCATGGACGTGCGGTTCCTGAGCCAGAACGACGTGGGCGACCTGCCCGAGCCGTTCGCCTCGCGGGCGCTCGACGTCGCGTTCTACCAGTACCAGCGCACCCTCGACGACCCCGGCATCGCGGGCGTCCGCGGGGACCTCGTGGGCGACATCGTGGCCGGGCGGTCCGACGCCATGCTCGCGAACGGCGAGCCGTGGGGGGCGTGGGCGCCCGAGGCCGTCGTGATGCTGGGCGACTTCGTGGGCGTGCGGATGCTGGCCATGCGCATCGGCCCCGTGCTGGGCACCGTGCCGGTGCTCCACTACTGCCCCGTGGAGGGCGTCGACCTGCCGCCCGCGTGGGCGAGCCTGTGGTCCGCGCTGCGCCCCGTGGCCATGTCGCGGTTCGGGCAGGCCGAGATCGCCAAGGTCACCGGGACCGAGCCGCCGCTGGCGTACCACGGCGTCGACACGACCATCTTCCGGCCGGTGTCCGCGTCGGATCCCATGGTGGTGCCCTCGCGGGAGGGCCCCGACGCGCGGCCCGTCACGCTCCGCTCGCGGGAGGCGTGCCGGGTGTTCTTCGGCTTCCAGCCCGGTCGGCGCTACGTCCTGCGCACCGATCGCAACATGCCGCGGAAGCGGTACGGGTCGCTGCTGCGGGCCATGGCCCCCGTGCTGGCCGAGCGCCCGGACGTCACGCTCGTCATCCACTGCGGGGCGTTCGACCAGGGCGGGTTCCTGCCCGACTCCATCTCCAAGATGCCCGAGGCCGTCCGGTCGCAGGTGCTGGTCACCGACCGCCCGGGGCTCCCCCGGGAGGTGCTGGCCGCCCTGTACAACGCGGCGGACGTCTACGCCTCCACGAGCGCGGAGGGCTTCGGCCTGACCATCGCGGAGGCGCTGGCGTGCGGGGTGCCCGCGGTCGGCATGGACTACTCCGCGGTGCCCGAGGTCATCGGACCCGGGGGCGCCGTGGTCCCGGTCGCGCAGCTGTACGACAACGAGTACGACCACAAGTGGGCGTGGCCCGACGAGGCCGCGTTCGGCGAGCGCGTCGCGTACCTGCTCGACCACCCGGCCAAGGCGCGCGCGCTGGGCGACGCCGGCCGCCGCCACGTCGCGGCCACGTTCCGCTGGGCCGATGCCGCCGAGGCGTTCGACGGGCTGCTGTCGGCGGCCGCGGAGGCGCGTGGCGACCAGTCCATCCCGGAGGCGGGCGACTTCGCGTTCCAGCTCGCGGGGGAGGCGGCATGACGTCACTGTGGGTCAGCGAGCAGTCCGTCCGCGACATGCTCGGCATCGACGCCGCGACCGGCCGCTACGGCGACGGCAACATCGGCTCCAACGTCCGGGCCGCGCAGGCGTACATCGAGCGCGCCACGTCGCGCCAGTTCGAGGTGCAGGCCGCGACCACCAAGCGGTTCGGCACCAACGGCGAGCCGGTCGTCGCCATCCCGGACCTCGCGACCGCGACCAGCGTCACGCTGCAGGGGAGCGCCCTGGAGGCGGACCAGACGTACTGGCTGCTGCCAGACGCGCGCCAGTCGGGCGTGTCCGTGGCCATCCAGCTCCGGCAGTTCGGCGGCAGGGGCGGCTACCTCTCCAACCCGGAGTGGTTCGACCGCGACCTGGACTCCCCGGCCGCGCGGGCGTACGCGAGCACGGGCCTGCCGAACGACCTCGTCATCGTGGGCGACTGGGGGTGGGCGGACAAGCCGGACGACCTGCTCGCCGGGGTCAAGGCGCTTGCTGCGTGGCTCCTGAAGCGCGCGGATGCCGTGCTGGCCGGCGCGGTGCAGACGCCCGACGGCGCGGTGCTCGACTACTCGCAGTGGCCGCCCGAGGCGCAGGCCGTCATCCGCGACTACCGGCGCGGCTCCCAGGCGGCGGTGATCGCGTGAGCGCGGTGATGGGGGCCGACGACCTCGTCCGGCGGTTCGAGGCGCTCCGCACGGGCAAGGCGAACAGGCTCGTCCTCGGGCAGTTCGGGCTGCTCGCGGTGCAGCGCGCCATGGCGCTCGTGCCGCGCCGCACGGGCAACCTCGCGCGCACGATCCGCGTGGAGTCCATCGACGAGCGTGCCCAGACGGTGCGCATCGTCGCGGGCGGCACCGCGCGCGTCGGGTACGCCGCGGACGTGGAGCTGGGCACCCGCCCGCACGACATCGTCCCTGTGCGCCGGAAGGCGCTGGCGTGGGGCGGCGAGCGTCGCCTGTCCGGGTCGCTCCGCTCCGGGTCGGCGCCCACCATGTTCGCCCGCCGCGTCCGCCACCCGGGCACGCAGGCCCGCCCGTTCCTCCGGCTGGGCGCCCAGCAGGCGCTGTCGGAGGTCGGGCTGGCCGACGCCGTCATCCGGGTCTGGAACGAGGCCGCGTGATGGGCTTCCCGACCGAGCTTCGCGAGGCCGCCCACGCCGTGCTCGTGGCAGCCGTCGCCGCGCACCCCGAGTGGCAGGTGACGACCACCAGCAGCGCCCGCCCCGCGTCCGCGTACCCGATGCACCTGTGGGTGGACGACGCCCGGTTCGACCTCGCGGCCGACTCCGGCACGCGGCAGTGGCGCTGCGAGGTGGACGTCTGGGTCTGCTACCAGGCGGGCGACAACGAGGACGGGCAGGCCCGCGCGGACGTCGCCCTCTCGGGGCTGCTCGACGCGTTCGACGCCGACCCGCACTGGCCGGACCCGGACGGCGTCGGCAACCGGGTGCACGAGGGGACGGTGCGGGTGAGGACCGGCACGGTCGCCGTCAATGCCATCGAGATGCCCGCGTACGTGGTCACGCTCGGTGACATCTACCTCCAGGAGGGGCGCTAGGAGCCCACGGACACGCGGCGCCGTCGCGTGACAGGACACGAAGATGCCAGTCAGCGCCCTTCCCGGCAACGTGCGGTTCCGGGCGTTCCAGCTTGGCAAGGAGACGACCTTCGGGACCCCGGTCCCGGCCACGCGCCGGATGCCCTGGCGCTTCAATCCCACCATCGACCCGCACTGGACGACCCCGGACGTGGACGCCGGGACGCTCGACCCGGCCATCGCGCCCTTCCGCCAGGCGACCGACGCCACCGGGCAGTCCACCGGGCCGCTCGACGCGGACCACGCCATCTACCTGTGGGGCGCCCTGCTCAAGGGCGGCGTCACGCCCACGGGGCCGACCGACTCCGCGTACACGTGGCAGTACAGCGCGGCGGCGACCAGCGCCGACCCGTTCGAGATCTTCTCGGGCGAGTGGGGCGACGAGGTGGCCGGGGACCAGATGGGCTTCGGCGGCGGCGTGCTCGACCAGCTGCAGCTGGAGTACCCGCAGGACCTCGGGCCCGTCCAGCACACGGGCGACTGGCGGTTCGCGACCGCCGCCTACCCGCAGGCCATGACCGCCGGGCTCGACGTGCCCCGCGACCTGCCGTGGCTCTACGCCGCTGACACCCGCCTGTACGTCGATGACGTCGCCGGGTCCATCGGCATCTCGCCCCTCGTGGACACGATGCACGGGGCGTCGGTCCAGATCCAGAACAACCTCGACGTGAAGCGGTTCGCGAACGGCTCCAACGCCAACTTCGCGGTCGCCGGCTACGGGCGCGGCGCCCGGATGCTGCAGGCCACCTTCACGCTCGCGAAGTCCACCCCGGCGCTGGCCGAGGTCGTCAGGTGGCTGAACGCGAACCCGCAGGAGCGGTTCGTCGCGCTCGACACCACGACCCGCAAGCTCATCGGCGCGTCGAGCCACTACAGCCATCGCATTCGGTTCGCGGGGTACTGGTTCACGCGCTCCGAGCAGGCCGTGAACAGCAACAGCGCGATCCAGCTGGTGATGCAGCACATCTACGACCCGAACCTCGCGAACGGCCCGATCGACGTCCGGGTGGTCAACTCGCGCTCGGGCTACTGACGGGAGGGGACATGTCCATGGAGGACGTCCGCGTGGACGTGGGGGAGTGCCGGTGCCCGGGCGCGCCCCACGCCACGGACTGGGTGGAGATGAGGCCGACCGCCGACCCCGCCATCGGGGCGGCGGTC
>OFRM01000513.1_pt1 | contig 15861 bp, 17 predicted proteins | sample 1543101 | NCBI WGS metagenome assembly OFRM01 (sample SAMN07774223, study PRJEB24372) | wastewater metagenome | isolation source: Exp Tend VB 0WW | collected 2016-02
AATGGCAAATCTCAAAGAACTGCGCGACGAGCGCTTACGTAAACTTGAAGAGCTCAAAAAGCTTGGTGTAAACCCATACCCTGCCAAAGCGCATCGTACGCATATGGCTGGAGTTGTTGTGCAGGATTTTTCTGCGCTTGAGGGCCAAGCGGTGACGGTAGCAGGTAGGATAGTTGGAATCCGCAAATTTGGCGTGCTTGCCTTTGTTGTGCTCAAGGATGCATCAGGGCAGGTACAACTCTTTCTCAAAGAAGGTGACGTTGCCAAGACAGTTGCTGTCGATAGTCAGATTGGACTAGAGCATCTCAGCCTTCTTGATAGTGGTGACTTTGTGGAAGCGACAGGTGATGTGGTCAAGACTAAAACTGGTGAGATTTCTGTGGCAGTGAAGACACTTCGGTTATTGACCAAATCACTTCGCTCGATGCCAACAGCCCAAGAGGGATTTACCAACAAAGAAGAACGACTTCGTCGTAGATATATCGACACTAACGTGAATCATGACGTATACGAGCGGTTTTTGCGTCGTAGTAAGTTCTGGCAGGCAACTCGTGATTTCTTGAACGAAGAAGGCTTCAACGAAATAAACATTCCTGTGTTAGAGCAGACAACTGGCGGTGCAGACGCAAACCCGTTTGTGACCCATATGGATGCGCTTGACCAAGACTTCTATCTCCGTATTTCACACGAATTGCCATTGAAGCGATTACTTGGTGGTGGGTACGAAAAGGTATTTGATATTGGGCCACGATTCCGTAACGAAAATTATAGTGACGAGCACCTACCTGAACACATGGCTATGGAGTGGTATTGGGCCTACGCCGATTGGCAGGATGGCATGACGCTAACGCAACGCATGATTCGACGGGTTGCTGATGAAACGTGGGGCATGCGTACGTTTACTCTTGCTAATGGACTTACGGTGGACCTTGGCCCAGACGACGAAGACTGGCCACGGATTAGTTTTGTGAAGCTTTTGCAAGACAGATATGGGTTGGATGTGCACACATGTACGCTCGAGCAAGCAGTTACAGAGCTCAAGAAAATTGGCGGAGAAGTCGAGAAAATCGATAATCGTTCTCGAGTAATCGATAAACTATGGAAGAAGATTCGCGTCGAAATAGCCGGACCAGCATTCTTAATTGATATACCAGATTTCTTGCAGCCACTGGCCAAGCTTCAGTCAGATGACTCGCGGCTGACTGAGCAGTTTAACTTGATGCTGGGCGGTACCGAAGCCTGCAAGGCATATAGTGAGCTTAACGACCCGATTGATCAACTGGATAGATTTATGGAGCAGCAGAAGATGCGGGACGAAGGTGATGATGAGGCCATGATGCTGGACATCGATTTTGTGGAAATGCTTGAGTACGCAATGCCACCAGCGTGTGGGTATGGGCATAGCGAGCGAATCTTTTGGATGCTCGAGGGCGTGACAGCGCGCGAGGGAGTAATCTTCCCGCAGTTACGTCGTGATACGGATGAGTCTATCAAAAAGATTTACCCAGAAGTCTGGGCACTCGAACTGAAGAACTTACAAAACAAAGAGTAAGTCGCCCATTCTACTCTAGAACCGAAAACACGTTAATGCTACAATTGATGCAATGATTGAAGTTGAGGGGCTAGGTAAGGTTTATGGCAAGAAACAAAATGCTTTTATTGCTCTAGATGACGTATCTCTAAATATCCCAAACGGTTCCACGGTGGCTATTGTTGGAAAATCAGGCTCTGGCAAGTCAACACTGATGCATATAATGAGTGGGCTTGATCACCCTTCATCAGGTAGGGTGGTGATAGACGGTGATGATATCCATAAGTTCAAAACCAAGGCCTTGGATAACTTCCGCGCCACACAGATGAGTTTTATATTCCAAGCATTTTTTGTTGAGGCTAATCAAACATGCTACCAAAATGTTGCGTTACCATTGGAAATCGCTGGCGTATCTGCTGGTCGTCGCAAGAAGTTGGTTACAGCTGCGCTTGAGCGAGTTGATATGAGCGAGAAAATAAACGCCAAAGCGGGTAACTTGTCTGGTGGGCAAAAGCAGCGTTTGGCTATCGCCAGGGCGATTGTGAATAAACCAAAACTTATCTTTGCAGATGAGCCGACAGGAAATCTTGACAGCACAACAGGTGAAAAGATTATACGAATGCTGTTTGATCTCAACAAAACGCTTGGAGCGACACTTGTTATTGTGACGCATGACCACGACTTGGCGTCGCGTTGCGAGGTGCAAGTAAGCCTCAAGGATGGTAAGCTCATCCAAGTAATAACCGCAAAACAGGAAAAAAATCCTGCATCCAAGAGAAAGGTAATCTAATGCGAGTAAGCGATGTATTGCGACGAAGTGGACGGAGCCTGCGGTCGGCCAAGGCCAGGACGATTCTCACTGCACTGGCTATTGCGGTTGGTTCATTTGCCCTAACTATGACTTTGGCTGCTAGCAATGGAGCTCAATCGTTCGTTGACCAGGTTATTAGTGACAACTTTGATCCGGCGGAATTGATTGTTGTGAAGGATGAGGCATCTCTCGGGCGTGGTGATGCTAACAAGCCTATCGAGTACGATGACAACCTGGGGCAAGATAGCGTCAACGGTGCAGCCCGACAGGTCAAGCAGTTGAATGCAGCCGATATTGGGACACTTCGCGCTACTGAAGGTGTCGAAGAGGTGCGCGAGGGCATCTTGCTAAATCTACAGTACGTGACACGTACTGATCAAAAGAAATTTGCTGGTTCGATAACTGCATTTAGCCCTGCACAGAACCCAGATTTGGCAGCCGGGTCTATCCCGCGGCCCTTGGAGAACCGGCAACTACTCCTGCCTGAGGCGTATATTTCTGTGCTTGGCTTTAGTTCGGCATCTGATGCTATCGGCCAAAAACTTACCTTAGCAATACGCAAGCCAATTGACCAGCAGGCTCTACAAGCCCAACTTCAGAATGGCTCTGTAGACCCAGCAACACTTGAGAAGCTCGCAGGTGATACCTTGTCCGAGCAAGAATTCACCATTGCTGCAGTTATGAAAAAACCAGTTACTTCGCAGCCCGGCACAGAGCTATATATGTATGTAGGTACAGCAGACGCAAATTACCTAAACGACCTTGCTAATAGAGGGACCGACAAGTATCAGAAGTATCAGTATGCTTATGCTCGCGTAAAAGACGGCAATAACCCAGACATACTCAAGACGGTTCAGGATCGTATCAATTCGCAAGGCTTTGTGACGCAAAGCGTTAAAGAAACCCAAGCATTCCTAAATCAAATTATTGCCGTTTTAAGGGGTATTGTCGTTGCATTTGGGTTGATAGCTATTGTTGCGTCAGTGTTTGGCGTTGTCAACACTATGTATATTAGTGTCTTGCAACGGACAAGAGAAATTGGTCTTATGAAAGCACTTGGTATGCGCCGTCGCGATGTTGGTAGGCTGTTCCGATTCGAAGCAGCATGGATTGGCTTTATTGGTGGTGCGCTTGGTGCCGGTATTGCATTTGCTCTAGGGACTGCCCTCAACCCATGGATAACCAAAAAGGTTCAGTTTGAGCCCGGTCAAGACCTGCTTATATTCAAACTACCGCAGATTATCGGTTTGATAGTAATACTCATGGCTGTAGCCGTCTTGGCAGGCTTTTTCCCGTCACGTAAAGCAGCCAAGCTTGATCCTATCGAGGCGCTTCGTACGGAGTAGTTTTAGCTTGCTAGTGCATGTCCAAGAAAGATACGAACGCACCCAGCCCCAAGCCGCATATTTTGTAGTCCACCACCTTGGTCTGGATAGCCTCCTTCTAGGACAGGAGCCACGAAATCGAGCATTGAGGCTAGCTGAAGGTCAACAGCTGTCGCAGCATCAAATATTTCTGGTTTGGGTTGAGTCCTCAGGTAGTCCATAGATACGTGGAGGCTTTGTTCATCGACATTTGCGTAATACCCCGTGAAATTATAGGATAGTGCTGCCAAACCTGCCCCTGCTGTAAAAGCGCCATGTACGGTTGGGTCGCCGGTTAGTCTGCCGATAAGGAGACCGAGGTGTTCGACGTATCCTGCAAGCAGTTCTTGATCAGTTCTGAGCCTGTCGATTGCTCGTGCGACCACAACCTCAGTGCCTTTATCCATGCATGCTTCAATCACAAAATCTAAGGTTTCGTCAGAACTGATAGGAGTTCCATGTTCTGGTGTCCAAATCATGTCAGGAATTGTAGACCAGAACTGGTATAATAAAAAGTATGAAAGCAGTATGGAACAATCAGGTTATCGCGGAGGCAGATAGGCAAGACTTGATATATATTGAAGGCAATTGGTATTTCCCGCCGGCTAGCGTTAAACAAGAGTTTTTGCGCAAAAGCGATACGCCTTATACATGCCCATGGAAGGGCGTTTGCCAATACTTTAACGTTGGCGAAGGCGAGGGTGCAGGCAAGGACGACGCGTGGAGCTATCCTGCGCCACTACCGAGCGCAATTGACACGGTCAAGAAAGATTTCAGCAACTACATTGCATTCTGGCGCAGCGTACAGGTTACCGACTAGGCTATAAGCCGACTGGCGAATTTTTGGCGGAGTTTTTGGATTTTGGGGTCGATGATTGCCATGCAATATCCGGCATTTGGATTTTTGTTGTAGAAATCTTGCGCGTCCTCTCCGGCAGGCCAGAACTTTGTAAACGGCACTAGCTGAGTAACGATCGGGTCTTTATATAGTTTTGCGGCGAAATCGGTGATCATCGCCTCTGCTATTTTTTGTTGTCTTTCGTCGTGATACAGAACGATGGAGCGGTACCATTCACCAACATCATAATTCTGACGGTTCAGCGTAGTTGGGTCGTGCATGACAAAAAATACCTCCAAGATATCGTGATAGCTCATGATGTTTGGGTCATAGGTAAGCTGAACGACTTCGGCATGCCCAGTTGTGCCGGAGTAGACTTCTGTAATCGTTGGGTTTTGAGTGTGGCCACCAGCGTAGCCTGATTCTACCTTTTGTATGCCTTTGAGGCGTCGATAGAATGCATCAAGACACCAGTAGCAGCCGCCGCCGAGTGTTGCAATTTCGCTCATGCTCTCAGTGTAGCACTACTCGTGGTATAGTATCTGCATGGCAACAACCAAGAAATCACCCAAGGCAAAAACTAATACTGCAAAATCAAAGGCAGCTGCTAAAAAAGCGCCAGCCAAAAAGGCCATAAGCGCCAAAAAAGTAACGACTAAATCGGTATCAACTAAAGCAAAAAAACCAGCAGCAAAAGTAAGCAAGACAAAGGTAGTGAACAAGCCTTCAGCGTTTAGACGTGCAGTAAAATCACCAAAACTACCACAGCGACTAACACAAGCACATGTGTTTGTGTCTGTGGCAGGCGCAATAGCGGCTGTGGTGCTCATGGCAACAGCAAGTGTGCAAATATTCACTGGGCTCGTAGTGCCTGATGAACTGGCAAGCAAGTCTGGAACGGTATTTGTACCGGCGATTCACCATCTGTATGACCTTGAAGTACGGTGGGTTTTGGTTGTGATTCTTCTAGTCTCAGCAATTGTACCAGTCGTTAACCTCTACAAAGTAAAGCGCTATAAACAAGCCCTCAAGACGCGCTCTAACCCGCTTCGTTGGGCCAGTACGGGTATCGTCAGTGGCGCAATGCTTGGTGTCGTGGCTGGGCTCAGCGGTGTGCAAGATTTTATGACATTGAAGCTCGTCGGTGGCCTCATCGTGGTTACCGCGGCGTTGGGTTGGTTGTCTGAGCGTCAAAACGCCGACCCCAAAGCCAAACCAGACTATTCTGCCTATGGCATCAGCTTATTTACTGGTGCGTTGCCATGGCTTATCATCCTTGCCTTTGCTTTCGGCACTCCGCTATGGGGTATGATTCGCTACCCATGGTACGTCTATGCACTATACGCATCAGTATTCATTACGAGTGCACTATATGCATTCAATGGTTACAATTACGTTCGCCGTTTCCGTAATTGGACAAACTATGAAGTTCTAGAACGCAACTACCTCATCATTGATATCGTGGGACGACTCAGTTTCGCTATCATCTTGATTGTCGGCCTCAGCAAATAAAATGCAAGAAGTCGTAGAAATCCAAAAGCTCGTTCATGGTGGGCAAGGGCTGGGTACGTTGGCTGATGGTCGCAAGGTGTTTGTGTGGAACGCACTTCCCGGTGAACATGTCCGTATCGAAATCAGCAAGAAGCGTCGTGATTACGCCGAAGCAATTGCCATAGAAGTTATCGAAGTCTCACCCGAACGCCAGGAGCCCAAGGACGAGGCATACCTTAGTACCAGTCCATGGCAAATTATGAACTTTGACGCAGAGAACACCGCCAAGCAACAGATACTTGCCGAGGCTATGAGCCGAGAAGGCATCACACGGGATGATATCCCATTTTACGCAGGAGAGCAGCAATGGCATTATCGCAACAAGATGGAATATAGCTTTTGGGCGGACGACGACGGTCTGCACACCGCGTTATTCAATCGCGGTACGCATGGCAAGCGCATTGTAAACGGCAGTAGTATTGCTCGGCCAGAAATTGATGAAGTTGCACAAAAAATGTGCACGATATTAAACTCAGCGAATATCCGCGGGAGCCAGCTTAAAACAGTGGTCATCCGGTGTGATCAGGCGGGAAATACTGTCGTTGCGCTGTTCGTAAAAGACGAAAACTTCCCAAAGTTGGCAGAGCTGGAAAACCTCTGTCAGGGTACTGCCGTGTGCTTTTCTAACCCCAAAAGCCCTGCCAGTGTTCTGACAAAAGAACTGTATGCATACGGTGACGTCATGCTCGCCGACAAAGTGCTGGGCAAAGAAATAAGCTATGATGTGCACTCGTTCTTCCAGGTCAATCTGCCGATATTTGAACAAGCTGCAGAGAAAATACAAGAGCAAACCAAAGGCAAGAATAATATTGTAGATATGTATGCTGGCGTGGGCACAATAGGCATAGCCTGTGGTGCAGATATCTTGGTTGATATTGACCAAAATAACACCGCTATGGCTGAGCAAAATGCAAAGCAAGCCAAACGAGCCATTGAGGTCATTCAAGCCCCAAGCGAACGAGCAATGGAGCACATAACAGCGGATTCGATTGTTATTGTTGACCCGCCGCGCGCAGGCTTGCATAAAGATGTCACTGCACACATCAACGAAGTGAAGCCATCGTCTATCATTTATCTTAGCTGCAACCCAAGCACCCAGGCACGAGACATTGCGCTCCTGCAAGAAAACTACGAGATAGCATCACTAGAAGGCTATAACTTCTTCCCCAGAACCCCCCACATAGAATCGCTCGCCGTCCTCAAGCGAAAATGATAGTATTAGCTCATGAAACTAGTCTCTACAAACCCCGCTGATAATTATAAAGTTGTCGGTGAAGTCAAAGCATCAACTAAGGATGAAGTGCTAGCAAAGGTCACCCTAGCACAGGACGCGAAAAAGGCTTGGAAAGATATAGGCCTCGATGCTCGTATCAAATTGATAGAGCCAATCAGGGATGAATTTAATACACGTACAAATGAAATAGCTGAACTTATTAGCCGAGAAATGGGTAAGCCTATAACCGAAAGTATCGGTGAAGTATCCCGCTATACAAATGGTGAATTGACTTGGTTTCTTGAGCATGCGGGTGAGGCCTTGGGTGATGAGCTAACCCTAGATGATGACGAGTCTCATCATAGGATTGTGTATGAGCCACAAGGCGTAGTTGCAGCCATAGCGCCCTGGAATTTCCCGTTTGGGATGGCGGTGTGGGGAATTTTCCCAAGCCTTATTGCTGGCAACCCGGTGGTCTTTAAGACATCGGAAGAATGTCCGTTGGTTGGTATGCTCATAGAAGAGATTATTAACAATCACAACTTACCAGAAGGTGTTTTTGCAGAGGTATATGGTGCAGGTGACGTGGGGAAATATCTTGCAGAGAGCGACGTGAACATGATTTGGTTTACGGGTAGCACGCAAACGGGCAAGGCTCTGTATAAAATCGCATCTGAAAAATTCATAAAAGTGGTGCTCGAAATGGGTGGTTCTAGCCCGTGCGTTGTGTTTGATGATGTCGACGTGGCGGCATCTGTGCCGGTGATTTATGGCGGCAGATTCCAGAACTGTGGCCAGGTTTGCTCTGCATTGAAGCGGTTAATCGTGCATGAATCAATTGCAGAAGAAGTTGGGAGTGATCTGAAGGAAGTGATAAAAAACATCACAATCGGAGACCCGCTAGACCCTGCAACGACCATAAGTAGCCTGGTTGCCGCAAGACAACAAAAGCTTGTGCACGAACAGCTGCAGGACGCGCTTGATAAAGGTGCGACGATTATTGCTCAGAAAAAAATTCCTACTGATTTACAGGGTGCGTTCGTCGCGCCGACTTTACTTGGAGACGTAACGCCCGATATGAGGGTTTGGAAAGAAGAAGTTTTTGGCCCTGTCTATCCGATGGTGACGTTCAAAACAGAAGCTGAAGCAGTAGAGCTAGCAAACGATACACCCTATGGGCTTACTGCACGAGTTATGTCGGGCGACAAACAGCGAGCAGAGCGTGTGGCTGCACAGATTGATGCGGGTTCAGTCGCAATCAACCTGGAAGCACGATTTGCCCCCTGTGATCCTTTTGGGGGCTATAAAAACTCTGGTATCGGGCGCGAACGCGGCATCCATGGTCTGCGTGAGTTGTGTCAGGTAAAAGTCATACATAATAAAAAAGACTCAACCTCTGCTTAGGTGATCATATTATGACTAAAATGACTGAAGAGGAGTGGAAGGAATCGGTGGTTTGGATTGGGGTTGTGGCTGGCTGTGTGGTGAAGCAGGAAGGTAAGTATCTTTTGGTCCAAGAGAAGCAGCAGAAAGTCTACGGGTTGTGGAATCTGCCAGCAGGCTATGTAGATAAAGGTGAGACTGTAGAGCAAGCGGCCGTACGTGAGGTCAAAGAAGAGTCAGGCTATGATGTTGAGCTCGACGGGCTTATCGGGCTGTATCATGAGGAAACAACTCGGCCGCTCAAGTATGCCTATCATGCACGAATTACGGGCGGAAAGCTCAAGGCACAAGAGAGCGAAATACTAGATGTGAAGTGGCTGAGCTATGAAGAGATAACAGCGTTGTTCGAGGCAAAAAAGCTGCGAGCGGACTGGGTGTTTGATGCAATCAGTCGAGTTGAAATGCAGGGTGAATTGCTCGCGGGCAAGGTATAATACTGACAATGAAATTGCATAGATTTTTCGTAGGGGGTGATGTTGAGCTGACGCACAAGACATGGCTGCACAATGTTAAGATTTTGCATCAGTGGCGCAAGGTTCTGCGTTTTGAGGTTGGACGTGAAGTGGTGTTGTTCGACGGCGAAGGGAACGACCGGTTGTACAAAATTACCAAGCTCGACGATACCGAGGCTGGGCTGGAACTTGTGACGGAATTAGAGCCAAGTAGGCCAAAGCGAGAAGTGTACTTGCTATGGAGCCTACTCAAAAAAGACAAAAATGATTGGGTGCTCCAAAAGTGCACCGAACTTGGTGTGACACATTTTGTGCCATTGCTTGCGGATAGGTCCGAGAAGACGGGGTTTGATGTCGAAAGGGCAATGCGTATTGTTACGGAGGCGGTGGAGCAATGTGGCCGAAGTGACATCCCACAAATTCGTGAACCAATTGGTGTTGCTGCGGCAATTGACCAATACGTAGACAAAACAACACTTTTGGTATGTGAGCAATCTCAGGATGATACGTCGATCGAAGTCGATGATAAAGCTGCTGTCTTGATAGGGCCAGAGGGTGGTTGGTCAGATGCAGAAAAGCAGCTGTTTGCTGATAAGAATCTAGGACATATTAATATTGCTGGGTTTACGTTGCGCGCTGAGACAGCCTGTGTCACGGCATCTGCTAGACTGTTATCATGAAATCAATTGACGACCTTCGAAAAGATATTGATGTGACTGATGACGCAATTTTGGCGCTTCTCAGCAAGCGAGCCGAGTTCTCGCTGCAGGTTAAACAAACGGCTGGAGGAACAGCGCCTCTCCGTCGTGGGAGAGAAGCAACGATTATTAATCGCATGGTGGGGGCTAACCAAGGGCCGTTTAGCGATGATGCCATTCGGAATATATTTGAGTCAATCGTATACAATGGGCGGAATTTGCAAGGCGAGCTGCGTGTTAGTTATCTTGGCCCAGAGGGAACGTATTCTGAGACAGCGGCACGCACGATGTTTGGTCAGGCTGCGGTTTTGGTTCCTAAGCGATCGCTCATTGATGTGATTCGAGGCCCCGAGGGTGAAGAAACAGCAGTTGCTGTACTCCCTATTGAAAATTCGACCGAAGGCGGTGTCACAGCAACGCACAAGCTCTTGCTCCACACGGACCTACCAATAATAGCGGAGTATACATTACCTATTCGTCACGCACTTTTGAGCAAGGGCGAGGAACTCGCCGGAATTAAAACAATTTACGGTCACCCCCAGGCATTGGGCCAGTGCCGTGATTGGCTAGCGACGCACGTGCCTGATGCTGCACTTGTGGAATGTGCAAGCAATACTCAAGGGCTTGAGCTTGCAAAAGACGCTTCATCGGCGGCAATAGCTGGTGAGCATAACTCTGTAAAGTTCGACATGAACGTGCTGGAAACTTCCATAAACGACGAGCCTGACAACGCGACGCGTTTTGTTGCGTTGTCACATGATTCGGTACCGATGACCGGTGATGACAAGACGTCGATTTTTTGTACGGTGCACGAAAAGTCCGGTGCGTTGCATGATTTACTCGGCGTTCTCAGCGATCATAACATTAGTATGACACGACTAGAATCGCAGCCACATGACGGTGGTTATGGATTTTTTATCGATTTTGTTGGCCATAAGGATGACGAGGTCATCGCAACGGCACTTACTGAGCTTGCATCCAAGGGAACATCACTTCGGTTGCTTGGGTCATACCCCAGAGAGTCCTAGATGAAAACTATAGGCATCATAGGTTACGGTGATTTCGGTAAGCTTATGGCGGAGCAGTTGCAGAACAAGCTAATAGTAAGGGTATACTCCCGAACAAGCTCAAACGTTCCTGAGTCTGTCCGCGCAACATTCGAGGAAGTCTGTGCGTGTGATTACCTTGTGCCAACCATACCACTAGGTGCTTACGAGACAATTCTCCCAGATGTGGCCAAACGTATTAAGCTAGGGACGGTTCTGATTGATATCTGCTCTGTTAAGGTTAGGGCTGTGGAGCTTATCAAAAAGCACCTGCCGGAGAGCCCACTCGTTGCAACGCACCCATTATTTGGCCCGCAGACGATTCAAAATGGACTTCAGGACCTCACTCTGGTGGTGTGCGACGACGTATCTAACACGAACTCAACTGATGATGTGGTAGATTTTGCAAATTCGCAAGGGCTGCATGTCATCAAGATGTCGGCTGAGGAGCACGATAGGCAGATGGCACAAGTACATGCGTTGACATTTTTTGTTGCTAGGACACTTCTGAACATGAACGTTTCGGCTGTATCACTCAAAACACCTTCATTTGAGAAGCTTTTGAGCCTAATCGAACTAGAGCGGAGCCATTCTCAGGAACTATTTGATACGATTCAGGCCGGTAACCCATTCGCATCTGAGGTACGACAGGCTTTCTTGGCAGAAGCAGTAAAGCTAGCAACTCATTTGGATACCGAGGACACTCTATAATATTCAAAGATACCCGCTCACGTTTATCCGGCATGAAGTCGTCCCTGTAGTTCGGGAGATGGTATCGGTCATGACCATGCCCCTACACTATGGTGTGGTGTTTATGTTGGTGGTGCATTCAGCTCAGCGATGGTTACATCCCCAAGCTCGGCACGTTAGTTGATTGCTAAAGTACTTTTGCTTAGGTGCAAAGTGTACTACAGTAAAGGATAACAACTTAGGAGATGCCCATGTTCCCAGACCAAAACCAACCACAGCCCCAAAACAATCAAAGTACACCAGTGCCTAGCACGCCATCTATACCGATAACCCCAGCCCCATTTGATTCGGCCCCAGCTCAGCAGCCGATTACGCCACAGCCCGCCGACTCAACTCAGCCTGCACCTTTGGCTGGCGCACCTGCTGCTTTCCAGCCAGCTCCTACCATGCCACAGGCAGTAGCACCTGCGCCCGCTCCCACGCCGGTGGGTATGGCTGGGCCTCAACCCGTGCCTGCACCAATTGCTCCAGTCGTTGACTCGTCTCAGCTTGGGTATGTACCACCTGCTATGCCAACAAATCCAGTGAGCGCCAATTCGAGCAAAGCTAAAGGCAGCAAGTTTGCTAAAATCCGTATCATCCTGGCTGTTGCGGTTGGGTTATTGGTATTTTCCGGGGGCGGATTTCTGCTGAAAGATATGCTGTTTTCGGGTAGCGCCGTGACATCAAGCGATCTTGTAGAAGAGACGCAGGCGGGTATTCTTTTCAAACGCCCAAAACAATGGACGAAGAGCGAAATGTCAGCCGACAATAAGAAGACGTATGGTGATGAGAGTGCGGCTTTCACTGAAGATGGGAAAAGTACGGATCTTGCTGACCAGGGCATGCTTGTAGGTCGGCTTGACCTTGGTTTTAATTTCGATGATCTTACTGGAACCGAGAAACAACAAGCGATTGACCAGTTCATTAAACAGTCAGAGGATGTGGACAGCCTGGAGAGTGATAGTTGCCAAGACGTAACGGGCGCTAAAGCAAGTGAGGTTAAACAGCCAAACTATGCTACCGTGCTTTCGTTTGAGTATACATGCAATAAAGTTAAAGATCGCGCAGTAAAATTGAAGGTGAAGGTTTATTTCGCCATAAAGGGTTCTACGCAAGATGTCGTGACTATTGCAGCGATAGACAAGACATGGGACAAGAGTGGGGATGTATTCGACGAGATTCTCAACACATTTAAGCCTGCTGAGTAGTCCATAAGCCTGTTACAATAGTAGCCAATGGCAGGGACAAAAACTAACAACTATTGGCGCGAGCGCAACAAACCATATGCACCAGGGCAGTCTGATGTTTTCAAGTTTTCTCGCAGCAAGATTGAGTTGTTTACGCAGTGCCCCCGCTGCTTTTGGCTGGACGCCCGACTCAAGATTAAACGCCCAAATGGCCCACCGTTCCGCATAAACTCGGCCATTGATGAGCTACTTAAAAAGGAATTTGATGGATTCCGTGCCAAGGCGGAGCCGCACCCACTTATGCGTGATAATCAGATCAAGGCTGTTCCGTATCAGCACAAAGACCTCGATACATGGCGAGCCAACTTCACTGGTGTGTCAACGCTTCACGAGCCAACCAATTTGCACATTTTCGGTGCTGTAGATGATATTTGGGTTAATGATGCAGGTGAATTGATAGTAGTAGACTACAAGGCTACCGCAAAGGATGCAGAGATTACTATAGACGCAGATTGGCAAATGAGCTACAAACGCCAAATGGAGGTCTATCAGTGGTTGCTTCGTGCAAACGGTTTCGCCGTGAATGACACTGGATATTTTGTCTATGCCAATGGTCGGCTTGATATGGATGGGTTCTATGACAAGGTCGAGTTTCGCACCAAGGTGATTCCATATACTGGTAATGACGCATGGGTAGAACCAACTATCCAGAAAATGAAAGAGTGTGTAGAGGGAGATATGCCGGCTGTTGGTATGGCAGCGATGGGCGGCGAATGCGATTTTTGCAGCTACGCGCGCTCACGCACCGAACTCACACTTGAGGCAATAGCAAAACGCAATAAATCGGAGAAAGCATAATACTATGGCGCTAGAATTTACCACAATTCCAGATCGAGAAGGCCCAGCAATCTATCTACTGGGCAATAAATCGCACGAAGACGTGTTGACTGTGCTTGGTAGGGCTATTGATGATATTACCCCTGATGAAAGCCAAACAGTCTGCCTTGATATTGACAGCGGCAATGGTGCTCAAGTGGCAGAGTTCTACGGTTATATGCGTGAGCAGCTACCCGTTATTATGATTGTTCAGGACGACGATACAATATATCAATCCTGGCATGGAATCGACCTTCCTGCGGCAGATGTGGTAGCTCATTATCTAAATGAGCTCACTGGATCCGCTGGAGCGTAGTACAATAGAACTATGCTAGACATCCAATTCATCAGAGATAACCCAGAACTTGTGGCTGAAAAGTCACACCAAAAAGGATACATAGTTGATGTGCCCAAACTTTTGGCCATTGATGAAGAGCGCCGAGACCTCCTCCAAAAGGTAGAAGCTTTGCGTGCTCAGCGCAACGAGCTGTCTGCCCAGCTTAAGGGCGGTAAGCCCGAGCCGGCAACAATAGAACAAAGCAAACAACTCAAAGAAGAACTCGGTGTACTCGAAGCGCAGCTAGAAGTTCGAGAAGACGAACGGACTACCATACTCCAGACAATTCCCAACGTCCACGCTGATGATGTTCCACTTGGTGGCGAAGAAGACAGTGTCGAAATCAAAAGAGTTGGCGATACGCCAACTGGTGCCCGGGACCATTTGGAGCTTGCGACCGCCCGCGACTGGCTAGATTTCGAGCGTGGCGCCAAGGTTGCCGGAGCTAAATTTTACTACTTGAAAGGCGACCTTGCCCTCCTGGAAAACGCCCTAACCCAGTACGGAATCGACTTTATTATCAAAAAAGGCTTTACCTATATGACGGTGCCAAATATGGTAAATAGTCGCGTAGCTACCGGTACGGGATTCGCACCACGTACAAGTGACCAAAGTGACGAGTACTTTATCGAGGGAGAAGACCTTTCTCTCATCGCTACTGCAGAAATGCCGCTTACTGGTTACCATGCCGACGAAATCATCGATGAAGCCAAGCTCCCACTACTGTACGCAGGCCTGAGCCCATGCTATCGCAAAGAAGCAGGCACGTACGGTAAGCACACACGTGGTTTGTTCCGCGTGCACCAATTCAATAAGCTTGAAATGTATGCCTTCGCGACACCAGAACAGAGTGTGGCTCTTCACGAAAAAATCTTAGCCATCGAGGAAGAGTTCTGGCAATCCATTGGTATCCCGTACCATGTTATCAATATTGCCGCTGGCGATTTGGGTGCTCCGGCCGCAAAAAAGTACGATATCGAGTACTGGTCACCTGTGGATGAAAAGTACCGAGAGCTCACCAGTTGCAGTAACTGCACTGACTTTCAGTCACGCAACCTCAATATTCGTGTCCGTCGCAAGGATGGTACCGTAGAAATGCTCCACACACTGAACGGTACCGTTGTTTCGCTCGCTCGCTCGCTGGTCGTAGTGCTCGAAAACTTCCAGACGCAGGACGGGAAAATTCGTATACCAAAAGTGCTCCAACCATATATGCAAGGGAGGGAAATCATATGATTCAAAAAGTAGATGTCCGCACAGTAAACATAGAGATTGACGACAAATTATCAGATTATGTGACCAAAAAAATTGGCACCCTAGATCGATATGTATCGCGTCATGACCGTGAGAGTTTGCGGGTAGAAGTTGTGCTCAAAGAGCAGACGATTAAAGCCAAAAAAGTTTGTAGCTGCGAGGTGATATTTCACTTACCGCACGACAAGCTCGTTACCAAAGAGTCAACTATCAATATCTACGCGGCCATAGATATTGTAGAGGCTAAGCTCAAGAATCAGCTCAAAAAACACAAAGAGCTCCATGGCAATCCACGTCTGCATCGTCGCTTAGTAGCAAGGCTGCGTAGCACCAAACACGATCACTAGAGAGCTGAATCCGCATAGAGCGATACTGCTTGGTTGAATGTTTCTGGATAGGCTATTCTGCTGATATCCCTACGGTGTTTTGGCGAGTCCTCGAACATAGCAAGTCTTTGTGCGAAATGAGCCCAAGTCCGATCTGGGTCTTCGCTTTTTGCAACTGCAGATAGAAATGCCGTGCGGTATC
>OFRM01000514.1_pt1 | contig 15846 bp, 25 predicted proteins | sample 1543101 | NCBI WGS metagenome assembly OFRM01 (sample SAMN07774223, study PRJEB24372) | wastewater metagenome | isolation source: Exp Tend VB 0WW | collected 2016-02
TTCGCCTTGGCGGCTTCACGGGCTGAGGTGGTGTCGACACCGAAGTAGTCCTCCGCCTTGCTCTGGCCGTCCTTGATAGCTTTATATACAGCACGGAGATCCACGAGGTCCTCCTTGGTCATGACAGTGAGCTGCTTATCGAAGTACTTCTCGAGCTGCTCCTTGGTGACTTTGATAGCCTTGAACGCGTTGAGGATCTCCTTCAAGATCTCATCCACTGGGCGCTTGTCGGCTGATGCCACGGTCGCCTTGCACTCTTCGACGGCCATGTCAACGACGTCGCCGGGGATGATCGACAGAATACATGCTCGCATCCTACGGGCTCCGAAGTTGGCAGTCGCTTCATAGATGTCGCGGCCATCAGTCAGGACCTTGCTGCCCTGCTTAGTGTCGCGCTTGTGCTCGACGGTGAAGATCTTAGTGACGCGAGTGTTGGTCTCCAGATCCCAGGCGTAGGCCATCATAGTGCTCACGCCGTGAGTGTTCTCGAGCTCGATGATGCCGGTGTCCATGTTGCCCCAGTTCTGAGCTAGTGCTTCAGCCAGTCGGATCGACGGACCTGATACACTCTGGCCACCCTTCGGGTACCTATAGACGGCCTGAGCCGCCAGGGTTGGACGTTGACATGTAGCCTTGATCCGGTCGATAGCGCGGAACTCATCACGAGGGAAGCGCTTCGCGGCGATCATGGCTGCCTGGACTTCTTGCGCCTGCCGGGAGACCATCATCTCAGCCTGTGGGCTGGATGGGAGGTTCTCCTGGTCCTGGACGCTTAGGTTGCTATTGTTGTTGTGATCCATAGGTTGGTCTCCTTGGTTAGTTTGTAGCAGTAGTATATATCGTCGGCGCTTACTGTGTCAAGTGCTCCGTGTTGATCGGCATTATGACGGCAGTGATCTCCTTGCCTTCGACATCGTTGAACGCCTTGAACACGAGACCCTTCTGGCCAGCGCGTAGGTGCAGATCCACATAGATAGCGTTGTCGCCATCCTTGAGCTGCTCAGCTACTCGCTTCAGCAGTGTAGAGTTGATCGTGACGATCGCGTCCGGCTGGCCCGTGTTGGCCACGTTAGCGAGGGCGGTGTCGAGATCAGGCAGTAGATCCATCTGCTCAGCGTATGGGATGATCGCCTTAGTACGTTCGAGATCTGAGAACATCTCGTCCTCTTCCAGGATCTCCTTCACCACGATCTTGCCATCCTCGAAGTGGGCGCGGTCGCCCTGCTTCATAGCCTTCTCGGCCTGCTCGACTGCTTCGCGTGGGATCGATGTCTTCATCACCTCAGTGACGTCTTCGAGCTCGATCGCTCGCTTGACACATTGATGGTAGTCGGTAGCGATCAGGTGGGCCCGGTAGCCAGTGTCGTCTTTAGTGACAACGAACTGGACCTTCGTAGCTGGTGGCTGATCGCCATCCTTCTCTGGTTTTAGTGCTGACTTCCAGACCTTCATCTGGTCCTTGGTTGCATAAGCGTAGCTCATGATCGGCCTCCCATTCCTAGTAACTTGAGTATTTTGTGATAGTGTTTGTCGCATACATAGACGGTCTCGTCCCAGATACCTGAGGGCATATCTGAGTCTGGCGTATTGATCTTCCCTAGGTTCTGGCTGGCTACTCGACGGCAGCGCCTCCATGCACAATATGGCATCATGATTTTGTCTCCGGGTTAAGTTCTGCTGGTAGTTGATCGATCGCCTCGCGCTGATCGCTCAGCGTGTCCACGATCGCCTTGGCGTCTCGGTTCTTCATCCGGACGCCGGGGTGGCCTGATGCCATAAGCATCGCCTGGGCCTTGATGAGCTTCATGTTGGCCATGCCGATATAGGTCTGAGCATCGTCACAGAGCTCGTGGTAGAGCTGATCCTGAGGTGAGTCATTCATACTCGTGCCCCGGCCCTTCGCTCCCACAGGTAGGCCATGAACCCGTCATAGCTGACCTTGCGGAACTGCCAGCGGCTGAACGTAGTGTCCAGGCGCGGTGTGATGAAGCGCTTCCAGGCTGGCTGCTTCATGTATTTGAGGTGGATCATCTCGTTGATCTTGCCGACGTGGTTGAGGTACTCCTGCCAGAGCTCTGTCTGGATGTGGATCATGGCGTCCTGGAGGTGCACTTCGCGGCCTTCGTCTTCGCCGTTCATGATGCAACCTCCGGCGCTGGAACTTCTGGCCACATGTCTGACTTACGAGCACCCTGAGGATCCTCGTGCTTATCGATAGAGTCGAACAGTCCGTCCATGATGTCCCGGATCCCCACGGCGTAGCACTTGCCGTCGTAGTTGATCCAGAAGGTGGAGTGGGTTGGCTCGTCGCGATCGATGCTGAACGGCTTCCCGGCCGGGCTGGTGCCGTCGGCGAGGTGGCTGTGAAGGGCCATCGGTTGCTTATCTAGCAGCTTCGCTTCTATAGTCATCGGGAACTTCATGACACTACCTCGAAGACTTCCGAGTCCCAGATCTTGACGAGTGAGCGGTTGGATAGCTGCACGAGCAGCCGATCCTCGGCGTATGTCTCGTTCGGTCCGAAGAGGCTGAAGGTGGTCTTGATCAGCGACTTCTTGCCGACGACCGTACCGATCACCCAGCGCTTCTTCCCTCCGCGCTCGACTTGTAGGCGTACCTTGCGAGTAGCCTGTTGATGTTTAGTTCTTAGCATAAGGTTGGTCTCCTTTTTTTAGTTGTATTTACACTATAAGCGCTTACGTTTTGAGTGTCAAGCCGGGCGATCCGTGGACCGTCCTGCCAGATAGTCTTCACGCTCTGAGTACCAGTCACGACGATCTGGGCCCTTGTTGTAGGCGTCGATCTTCCAGTCCTGCAGGAAGTGGCCCATGTCCATATAGTGCACGGTATAGCCATCGTATGGCTTGAACTCATACCCATGCACTGGTCGGACTGTGATCCTGCTGCCGAAGTAGCTCTGGAACATCTCCAGGACGTAGCGGTTATTCTTCACGAAGCCGAGATCGTCACGGCGTCCGATGAACGTAGCGTCGATATAGGTCATCGCTCTGGTGTCCTGCCTTGCTCTTCCAGAGCCTTCAGCTCGTCGTCTGCCAGCTGATCGGCGCGGACCTGGAGCTGGTTGCCAGCGACGCGTATATCGCGGCCTTGGACCATGTGCTTGTTGGCTATACGCCAGGCGTCACCGGAGTGATCCTTGAAGAGCTTGTAGTTCTTCGCGATCCGGCGGCGTTCGGCCCGGTTGTGAGCGGTGAAGGGAACACCTCCGCGGCTCTCCTGCTTGTCGCCGTCATCTTGTAGATTGGTAGTGTTTTGATCTGAGCTCATACATATCTCCTTATTGTTATGGTACCAGAAGCTGATCGATCGTGATCACGCCAGTCACTAGGCCGAAGAATATCATCCAGCCAGCAACGACGAAGGTCCAGACCGTCACGCTCCACATTATTTTTATTGATTTTTTTATGACCATGATGCCGCCCTCCTGAACGGTCCCTAGTTGGTAGTGATAGATCATTTTCCCAGAGCTTCCATGATCTGCATGTCGGCAAGGGCATCGGCTCGATCCTCGTCCGGGTTGACGTCCTCGAGCTCTTCGTCACAGTCCGGGTCGATACAGATCGCCACGTTGACTTCATAGGTGTCGTGCTCACCGTTTCGCATAGTGTCCACCTCAACGGCTTCCACTCGATACCCACCATCGTGCTGGCACTGGCCAGCTCCTTCACTATAGTCCCAGGTGCACGTCTCGATCTCAGTGATGTAGATCTTCTTCATGCTGCAACCTCATCCTGGACGTACTTGTTGATGAAGTATGGCATCTGCCAGCCTGCTAGGCGTTCGATGATCTTGCCAGACTTGCATACGAAGATCGTGTCACGCTTGTGGCAGTAGTAGCCGAGCGTCAGTGGATCGGTCTCGGACTGCTTGAGGGTTTTTTGTAGTGTTGGCTTCATAAGGTTGGTCTCCTTTTGTTGATGATAACTCTAGTATATACCGTCGCCGCTTAGTATGTCAAGGACTTTTTTGCTTATGGTTCTACAGGTGTACTCGATGCTATAATTGCAGCAACCCCAGGGGACTCTCTTGAGTAACGCTTCGGCGTTCGGTTGGTCTCCGACCCTGGGGCCACTATGGACCTACTTCTCTCTGACGATCAGATTTATAGATCCGAGAGCACAAGCCTGGATGTCATCGATAGCGATGTCAGGCTTCAGATCCGTCTTGAAGTGGTGTTGTGTACAGGTTCCATCCGTGCCTTTGGGCTCTGTACATCCCACGTCTTCACAGCTTGTATATTGCTTATCAGCATAGGCGTCGACATATTTATCGATACCGATCGCTGAGGCCACCTGACGAGCGTAGAGCTCGCCACCGCCGGACCATACCATGATCCTGGTGTTCTTGAAGTGGGCCAGTCCTACGAGCAAGCTCCTGATCCTCTCGTTGGCCACAGGCTTGCCCTGGTTGCCGGTCTCGATCAAGGTGCCATCGACATCGAAGGCGATCGTGATCTTCTTCATGATGCCAGCTCCTTCTTGATCAGTGAGCTGAATAGCTTCGCCGGGACCTTGCCGTCAGATCGAGCCTGTGAGGCTAGGATATGGAAGCGATCCCGGCCGATCTTGTAGAACGCCTTGCAGTACCAGGCATAGAAGTCCGGGTGCATCACGTCAGCGTACTGGCTGAGGGCGATGTCACAGCCCTGGACCTCCTGCTTCGTTAGCTTGATAGTCTTATGAGCTACAGTTGTAGCAATTGGATCAATTGGTTTAGATCCATAGGATCCAGTTGGAACAATTGGTCTTTGATTTATAGTGCTTGCGAGTGTCTCCACGCTTGACCTCCTGCCACCGATCTGGTACACTGGTAGCCAGTTGAGATCACCGTAGAGTCTAGGGCAATAGCCAACTGAGCCACCTTCTATAACAGAGGTGGTTCTTTTATTTATTGTTGTTGATGTGGGGAGTTGAGATCCACATAGAGTCAAAAGATGGCGTTCATGAGGCGCCGGTTTTTAACTCGTGAACACACTATAGCGCGAACGATATAAGCATGTCCATAGTGCCAGGATCCGGGCCGCCTACACTAGACGGTGGATAACTCTGCAGCGCTTCCCTGGGCCACGCTATTGGCAATTCTGTGGAAAACATGGGGACATCTACCGCGTTGCCGCTTGTGGTATCATAGAAGCACAACAACTAAATGGAGGCCAACACCATGATCGTCAAAATAGTACCCATCAAACTGAACGAAGAGTTCGAGATCCCAGAAGGCTGGAACATGGGCGAGCTCGCTGTAGCTGGCCTGGCTGAAGGTAAAGCGACCGGCTTCGCCACACTCGTGAAGCAAGTCAAGCCGCCAGTCGGTGGTCCCGTTGTGGATCTCCAGGGCCGTGCTCCTGCAGAAGTTCCTCACGATGAGCCGCTACCCGTCCCAGCTGAAGATGCTGCCGAAGACGGACCAGAACAACCAGCGACAGAATAGGCTATAATGCAGTTATGGAACGCCCACAAACTCAAGCCGCAGAAGTAGCGATCGAGAGGGAAGTCGTCATAGCCTACCTTGAACGAGAGCGAGAAGCCTGGATCCCTGCACGGGACCGGGCTCTTCGTGCTGGCCACAACAATGCCGAGCTCAACGCTGCAGAAGCCGAACACATGGGCCGGATCGATGACTTCCTTGATGAGCTTCATGCTCTAGGTGCTGCCGCCATGGCTGACGTGATCGCCTTCCCAGGTCCTAAGCCTGAACCTCCGGAGATAGTGGCATGAGTGCCAAAAAGAAGCCGGACTTGAAGGCTGCTCAGAAGGCAGTCGCTAAAGTCGTGCCAAAAAAGCCAGCCAAGAAGCGACAGCCAGCGAAGAGCACCGCCACGAAGATCGACTGGGCCGAGGCTCAGAAGTTCTACTTGATGGATGCCACGATGTCATACAAGGACGTCGCTGCTGAGTTCGGTGTGAGTACTACTGCTGTAGAGAAGCGAGCCGCTGCTGCTGGTTGGGTAGAGCTGAGGAACAAGTTGGGCGAACAGGCCACAAATATGATGATCAAGCGACTGGCTGGCAAGAAGGCCGGAGCTAACGATCGGCACTATGATCAATACAAGACCCTCCAGGCGAAGGTCATGCTCATAATCGATAAACTCAGCGACGAGTCAGATCCCGGTGATCTCATGGCTCTAGCTCGTGCTCTCAAGGTGGCGACTGATGGAGAGCGCGTCGTCCTAGGCTTGCCTACTAACATCAACGCCGTGACTGGCAAGGATGGGGACAACGTCTGGAACGGCTTCACTGATATGTTCACAGCCGCCAGAAGGGTGCTCGATGGACAGCAAGCAAGCGGAACAGATAGCAGCTCTTCATAGAGCGATCCAGGTCGATCCCTTATTCGTGACCGTCCACTTCCTGGGCGACAACCCTACCAACTACCAGGACGAGATCCTCAAGTCGGTCCGGGTGAACAAGGTGACGACCGTCCGATCATGCCATGACATCGGCAAGTCCTTCACCGCGTCGCGTGTTGCCCTTGACTTCCTGACTGCATACGAGGACAGCATCGTCGTGACGACTGCTCCGACCTTCCGCCAGGTGGAACATGTGATCTGGCGTGAGATCCGCGGCGCCCACAAGAAGGCCAAGGTCCCACTCGGCGGCAAGCTACTCAAGACCCAGCTCGACTTCGGCGAGGAGTGGTATGCTATCGGCGTCAGTACCAACGACCCGGACCGCTTCCAAGGGTTCCACTCCAAGAGCGGCCACATCCTGGTGATCGTTGACGAGGCTGCTGGTGTGACTGAGGCAGTGTTCACCGCTATCGATGCCCTCATGACCACAGAAGGCGCCCGGCTGCTGCTGATCGGCAACCCTACCGCCCTGACTGGACGCTTCTATGATAGCCACCACAAGGGCCGAGCTCACAAGATCCACGTCTCCTGCTTCGACACTCCGAACTTCATCAACAACGGGATCCGCAACGTGAACGATCTGATGACCATGGACATGGGGAACGTCGAGATCACTCACCCATACTTGATCACTCCGATGTGGGCCAGAGATATGATCGAGCGCCACGGCCGGGACAACCCAGTCATCCAGGCTCGCGTGTTCGGTGAGTTCCCGTCAGCCGAAGCCAACACCCTGATCCCTCTCAACTACATCGAGCAGGCCATCGAACTCAAGAAGCAGCTCGACGACTTCCGGAACGAGATGGACTCATTCGAGGAGCAGGAGCGCAAGAAGGCGATCAGGGAAGCCTTCCGCGGACGTCACCACATCGGTGTCGACCCTGCTCGCTATGGTGACGACAAGACCGTGATCACCGACCGCTTCGGTGGCTACGTTGAAGACATGATCATTCACGGCAAGGAGAACACTGCCACGACTGCCGGACGCGTGAAGCTCCTGGCTGCAGCTGACTCTATAGGTATCGACTGTGATGGTGTTGGTGGCGGCGTGGCCGACATCCTGGAAGACGATGGCTATGAGAACATCATCCAGATCATGAACGGCGCCAAGCCATGGGCCGAGGAAGGTGGGATCCGCTTCGCGAACCTACGCTCACAGCTCTACTGGAACCTGGCCGAGAAGTTCAAGCGCGGAGAGATCGCCATCCCGGACGATCCTGACCTAGCTGCTGAGCTCGCTGCCATCCACTTCACCGTCACACGCCAGGGTATTGCCATCGAGTCGAAGGACGACATCAAAAAGAACTTGCATAGATCGCCGGATCGTGCTGACTCGTTGGCCTATAGCTTCGCCGGGGACTACATGGATCAAGACACTCAGACGTCTCCGAGCGTAGGCAAAAGCTACGACGAGCTGTACAATGAGGACAGTAAATACTAAAATAAGCGCAAGGACTATAAAGCATGAAACTGGGACCACTCAACATCAACCTCGCCAAGAAGCCAGCGCCACCCTCTGACCTAGAAGTCGGCACTGGTGCCGTTGGCTATTCGCTATTCGACGGCGAAGTGATCAACACTGGCAAGGTGAAGGTCCCGGACCTCATCAAAATGAGACAGCAGGACGGCACCGCCTCCGCTCTCAATAACATCCTGACGCTACCGATCCGCGCCAACAGCTTCAACTTCGAGGCTGATGAAGGTGATACTGGCGAGACCCAGATGAACTTCGTCAAGGACGCGCTGACTCTTCCTCCACATAAGGGAGGCATGACTACACCGTTCAGCCTGGTCCTGGCCGACATGCTTCGAGCAGTTACTGAAGGCTATCGACTATTCGAGAAGGTGTGGACACTGAACCCTGACGGCAAGGTCGTCTATAAAAAGCTGGCCGCCCGTGACAACCAGACGGTCGTCCTGAAGCAGGACCCTCGTGGTGGCTTCAACGGTGCCAAGCAGCGCGGAGTGATCGGCTCTGACTGGGTAGACGTTGACATTCCAGTCGAGAAGTGCTTCCTCTTTACGTTCGGCAAGGAGCATAACTTCCTCTATGGCGAGAGCGCCTTCCTGGCCGCCTATTATCACTATGACAAAAAGCACCGCCTCTACTACCTAGCACACCAGGCCGGTCAACAGTTCGCCATCCCTCCGAAGGTTGGCATCGCTGCACCTAACGCCAAGCAGAAGGCCATCGATGAGGTGACTGATGCTCTGAGTAGCCTAGGCGTAAACAGTGCCACAACCCTGCCGAACGGCTGGAGCGTTGAGACTATGATGGCTTCCGGCAAGTTCGATCTGCAGCCGCTGATCGATCACCACAACGCTGAGATGGCTCGCTCGATCCTGGCTCAGTTCATGATGCTAGGCTCCGGCGGATCAACCGGATCATGGGCCCTCAGCAACGACCAGAGTGACATGTTCATCCTGGCCCTCAAGGGACTCATGGCCAACATCGAAGAGCACATCAACACCTACCTGATCCCTGACCTTATTGACTACAACTTCGAGACCGCCTACTACCCTCGCTTCAAGTTCTCCGACATGACTGACGCTACTGTCAGCCTATTGAAGGAAGCCTTCACCACACTGGCCAACAAGATCCCACAGGGGACTCCTGACTACGTTATCGAAGGTGTTATGGACAAGGTTGCTAAACAGCTCAAGATCGAGAAGCCAACCGGCAAGGACGGCGACAAGATCACGATCGCTACTGCTACCGGCGTGGCTATCGCTCCATCTACTGGCGACCCAGTGGGTGACGCTGCTGTTGCTGCCTCAGGTGCTGAGATCCAGAAGACTGCCTTGAACGGCGCCCAGATCCAGTCACTGCTGACGATCGTCACTCAAGTCGCTACCGGCCAGATCCCATTCGAGACGGCCAGCGCTACGATCCAGACCAGCTTCCCTACACTGCTACCAGCTGAGATCAGCGCGATCCTCAACCCAGTCAAGAACTTCAAACCAGCCCCTGCACTGTCTGATCGGAGGAACAGAGAGCGCCGTTTTTTAGCCGATACCCGGTGGAGTAGACAGCTCACACCGGCCGAGGGGAAGGTCCAGTTCGCGGCCATCGTGAAGAAGCTCGACACCCTCGAAGAGGATGCAGCCAAGGCAACGAAGCCGATCTGGGACGACATCACTGCCGGGATCAACGCGGACCTGAAGAAGATCCTGGACGCTGCTGACTATGCCGCGCTCACTGACTTCAAGCTCGACTCATACAAGCCAGCCTATGTCAAGGCACTCATGGACCAGATGGTCGCTGCCTACAACTACGCCAAGAACGGAGCCGCTGATGAGATGGATGTCAATAGCCCGGCCACTCCTCCAGCTACTCGCGACCTGATCAAGGCCAAGGCTACAGCCACAGTCGATAAACAGTTCAACGATCTGATCTTCAAGATCCAGACGATCGTCTCAGAAGCTCAGCGCAAGAACCAACTCAGCCGGGCTCGTATTGCAGGCCGGACCAACCTAAGCATCGCTGACGTACTGGCTGGCGTGACTACTACAGTCGGAGCCTTCTACGACAACAACGTAGTGGCCGGTGCTGGTGTTGCCATCGCTACCGCTATCAATATAGGCCGTGACGATGTCTTCGAGATCTACAAGAGCAAGATCAGCAAGTACCAGTACAGCGCCATCATGGACGAGGCGACATGCCCTATCTGTGAAGACCTGGACGGCAGCGTTGTCGACTATGAAGAATATCTCCGGACCGAGTGGATGCCGCCGATCCACTTCAACTGTCGATGTATCTGGGTCGAGATCATGACCGACGAGACTGATCAGCCTGACTTCACCGGCCTACCAGAGGCGCCAGGAGACGCCACCAGCTCGCCGCTGAACGGAGTCACAGACTAGGTATGTACATCAAGCCAGGCATGGTATAACATAAGCATATAAGGGTAGATATGAAGAACAGAACCAAACACAACCACATCACCGTATTCGCAGCTGGAGACGCTGCCACTCAGTCCATGGTCGGCACTGAGTTCAGGAAGCAAGTCGTCAAGTTCGGCGAGTGGGTGAACCCTATGTTCCCTATAGAGAGCATGACTCTCGATGAAGCATGGGCCCAGCAAGTCGTTGACAACTTCAACGCCAAGGTGGTCGATCGTGTTCCTGTTCCTCTCGATCATACCGACGAGGTAGAAGCTAACACCGGCGAAGTCATGAGCCTGGAGATCGTCAAGGGTGACGGCCTCTATGCAGTCATGGAGATCCGCCGCCCTGAAGTAGTGGACGACATCAACAACGGCCTGATCTTCGACGTCAGCATCAGCTTCGACTGGAACTATGTCGACACCGCTGAAGGTGATGAACACGGTCCGGTCCTGTTACATGTGGCCCTAGTCAATAACCCGTACCTGAAGGGGATGAAACCCTTCGAGCAGTTAAGTGAGGCAGTCAAGTCATTTTCGCGCAACTTGTCGGCACCTTATTCCGCTGGTGCTATAATGTTAAGTAAATCTAAAGCAGAGGAGTTAAAAGCGATGGAAACAGCAACAATAAAGAACGATCGAGACTTCGATGTCACGATCACAGTCAAGGATGAAACTGGTGCAGATGTCACTGAAGTGATCAAGGCTGGCGAAGAGCTCGAAGTTCCTAAGGACCAGAGCGAAGCCGTACTGGCCCAGGTTGCTGAAGCCACCGCCCCAGAAGGCGAAGGTGAAGGTGAAGGCTCTGGTGAGGGCGAAGGCGAAGGATCCGGCGAAGGTGCCGGTGAAGGCGAAGGTGGCGAGGGCGAAGGCTCTGGCGCTGGAGAAGGTGAAGGCGACGAAGAGGATGAGGACGGTAAAAAGTCCGACGCTGAGAAGCTATCCGACGCTCGCAAAAAGCTCGCCAAGTATGAACTCTCTGAGAAGTACGACAAGCTACTCGCTGAAGGCAAGATCACCCCAGCTCAGAAGGACAAGTTCCTCGCGCTGGCTGACGTTCGCGTATCTACTGTTCAACTATCTGATGGCAAAAAGGTCTCACTCAGTGAGATCGTTGCCGGGATCCTGGGCGCCGGTCCTAAGGTCCTCAACTTCTCCGAGGATGGTACCGGCAAAAATGGCGAAGGAGAAGGCGAAGGAGAGGGCTCAGGCTCTGGCTCCGGTGCCGACAAAAAGCCATCGGAGTCGCTATCTGAGGAGGAACGCCGGGGATTGCAAGCCACTGGTGTGACGACTGAACGGATGGATGAGTTGGCCGCAAAAGACCCAGTCTATGCAGCTGAGCTCAAGAAGTTAGACGAAGCAAATAAAAGTAAGTAAGGTATAGGAGAACAATACCATGGCAGCATTAGCAGCTAAAAAAGACGTTCGCCGACAAGAGAACCGCGTGATGCACTTCCAAGTTGCAGCCGCGACTAAGATCTACGAAGGTAGTCTTGTCAGTGTGAACTCTGCAGGTTACGCCATCCCTTCAGGTGACAACTCAGGCGATGTATTCGTCGGTGTCGCTAGTAAAGGCGTAGACAACACCTCCGGCGCAGCCGGGGCAGTAGAGGTCGAAGTATATACTTATGGCGTTATCGACGTTGTGAGCAACTTCTCAGCTGCACAAACCAACGTGACAGACTTAGCCTACGTTGTTGACAGTCAAACTGTTGACCTCGCGGCCGTCACAACCAACGACGTTAAGGTCGGACGTATCGTGGAAGTCATTTCAACAAGTAAGCTACGCGTAGCAATAAGCACTCTAGGCTAGGCCAGAGGGATAGGTTAAACTAAGAATATGGACACTATCACACTCAAAAAAGGCTTACTGACGAACTTCTTCGAGGGGTTCAACGGTGCCGCAGCACAATGGGATCAGGTTGCTACCAAAGTCCCATCAACAGCCGCTAGTGAAGACTATGGCTGGTTAGGCTCAGTTCCTCGTCTCCGTGAGATGAAGGGCGAGCGTGTTCCTCAGAAGTTGCTAGACTACACCTACACTCTGAAGAACAAAGAGTTCGAGGCTTCTATCGAAGTCCGCCGCTCTGACTTGAAAGATGACCAGACTGGAAAGTTCGGTCCTCTCGTTCAGTCTATCGGTGAGAGCGCTAAGGTCTACCCTGACGAGCTCGTATTCGGTGCTCTGTTGCCTAACGGCTTCACGAGTCTCTGCTACGACGGTCAGTACTTCTTCGACACTGATCACCCAGTTGGTAACACTGGCACGATCCAGTCGAACAAGATGACCTCAGCTCTAACGAGCGGCACCTTCAGCACTGCTCGATCTATGCTCTTCAAGATGCAAGATGACTTCGGTCGTCCGATGAGCGCTGCAAACATGAAGCTCCTACTGGTTATTCCAGCTGAGCTCCAAGGTACTGCAGAAGGTATCTTGAACGCTTCCGTCCTAGCGTCAGGCGCGTCAAACACGCTTTACAAGGCGGCAGACATCCTCGTCAGCCCATGGTTGACTGATGCTGATAACTGGTACCTCCTAAATGTTGGCGGTGTTGTTAAACCATTCGTAGTTCAGGAACGTGAGTTCATCCCATTCGAGTCACTCGAAGAAGGATCTGAGACTGCATGGTGGAACAAGATCTACTACTACGGTACCTACTGGCGTGGTAACGCAGGCTATGGCCTGTATCAGAAGGCTGTCGGCTCTTTAGTCTAAGCATCTGATCCCCAGTGAGCAGGGCCTCCGGGCCCTCTCACGTTAGCAATATAACGATAAGAGAAGGAGACCATAATATGTCAAACAAAACCGAACGATATGAAGTACAACTTCGAGCAGGCTTCCCCAGCAACCGCCGGGTCCGAGCAGGCTTCATCTTCGTGCCTGGTCAGCCCCAGGTGTTAGAACTCACTAAGGACCAAGTGGAGGCTATCAAAAATGACCCAGAACTCAAGATCAAGAAGACTAAGGACGATGTCTCAGGCGAAGCTGCAACAGCAGACAAGCCCGGCAACCTACCAACCCCGTCTCGCGTTCAGCCAGAAGGTGAAGGTGCTACGGCTCCAGATCCTACACTACCGGAAGGTGATGGCGGTGAAGCTACGGGAACGGAAGGCGACGAAGCTGGAAGCGAAGAGGGCGAAGGCTCACAAGAAGGCAGCGATCAAGAGCCTGTCACGAGCCCAGAGGGTCAAGTAGATCCTGCTGCTCCTGCTGCAACTGAAGGCGACACTGCTCCTGCAGCTACGGCTCCAGTGCTTCCTACTGTTGATCAACTACTCAAGGATAACAACCGCGATGCTCTAGTCGCTCAGGCTAAGGAAGCCAAGATCGAGCTCGCTTATGACGACAGCCAGAACGTCACCAAGAAGGTGATCGCTGAAGCTATCGTAGCGGCACGAGGTTAGAGTCCTCATGGCGACCATCAACTACACCACTCTCCAGGACATCCGGGAAGAGGCAGGACTCCAGAAGCGTGTCAACGGCGAGAGCCCTGCCGGTGTTATTGATGGCGCAAATAAGGACTTTTATGTCAAGCAGAAGTACATCGTGGACCGGGACTACTCGGACGATGGCCCTCAGCCTGGCGACGTTACTGCTTATGTGAACGACATCGCTGTCGAGGTATCTGCTATCGATGCCACAACGGGCAAGATCAGCCTCACAGATGCCCCTGCTGGCGGCACGAAGGTGAAGATCGACTACCAGTTCAGCGTCCTCAGTGATGAAGGTGCTACCAAGCGCCGGACTGAAGCCAACGGCTGGATCAACCGACGCGTGAAGAACGTGGTCAACCTGGCCGATCTGAGTGATGACGCGATCGCTGACTTCGGCATGATCGCTCGCCTATACTCTGCAGCCCTTCTACTGATCCGTGACTACGGCTCTAGTGCCGATACTGATCTATCTAGCAAGGACGGCTACAAGAAGCTCCAGACAGCTCGAGAGCTGCTCTCTGAGTACGTCGGCGACATGGCGAACGACAACGATGCACCTGAGCCTGAGTCCGTCTCTAGTCGAAGCGACGGCAATATCTTCGCCCGGAACACGGACCTCTCAGCAGATGGTCCTTCGAGGGACGATGAGTTCTTCAACCACGACTAGGAGATCACTATGTCAGTAGTCATCGAAGGATCTATCGAAGGCGAGCAGCAGCTATCCCGGCGGCTGATGGTTATGTCTGATGGTCTCAACGACTTCAGTGAGCCACTACAGGCCAGCGCTACCGAGCTCATGCACTCATTCGATACGAACTTCGCCAGCGAGGGCCAGCTGTTCGGTGGATGGGAAGCCAGGAAGCAAGACTATCCGTGGCCGATCCTGCAGCGTACCGGCTTCATGAAGGGCAACTTCCAGAGTGATGTCGGCCGTGATGAAGCAGTGCTCACCAACCCGACCGACTACTTCCCGTATCACCAGAGCAACGCTCCGCGGACCAAGTTGCCGCGCCGTGTCATGATGAAGATCGACCAGGAGCGCAAAGTGTTTATACAAAAAGCCTTCCAGGCGTATATAATAATGATCAGTAGGAAGTAAATATGTCAGCAGATTATAGAGACCCCATCATCCAGAAGATCATCGAAGTACTCGAGGCCAACGGTCCCGATGAGCTTCGTGGTAAATACTACAATGGTGACGTCATGCTCGTGCCTAAGGAAGAACTCCCAGTCTGTAGCGTTGCCAAGGACCGGACGATCATCTCCCCGGCCGACAACATGACCGACCAGCATGTCATCAACCTGGTGATCAACGTGCTCTATGACTACACCTCAGATCTGCAGAATAGCTTCGACCTAGTAGCCGGGACCACCGGACTCTATGAGATCATGGAGGGCCGCATCTCGGACCTCGAAGATCCTAACCGCTACCAGTTCAAGAACACGGCGCTCGCTTATATTCTCGGCAAGAAGATCCAACTCGACACCAACGTCTGGATCTCGATCGGCCAAGGTTCCAACATCAGCATCGAGTACGGCCTAGGTGTCAACCGCCGCGGTCCTGGCATCTTCAGCGTGGAAGCTGTCATCCGGACCCCAGTCGTGCTTCACATTCCGCGCCCGGAGTTCTATGATAATGCTGAAGCATAGCACTAGCGTTACAATAATTGAAGTGGTACTATAAAACATAAGGAGTAAATGATGGCCAAGAACGAAACAACCGACACTAAAACCGAAGCACTGGAGAGTTACTTCTTCCCAGAGCTAGGTGTTACTGTTGAAGCACCCGTAGGCACGTCTCACGAGGACGCGCTCAAGTTGGCTCAGGCTCAATCTAAAAAAGTAGAAGCAACGGAGGGCTCAGACAATGACTAAGGTTATCGGACGACTATCAAACATCGGCCTCGGCAAGGAAACCGTCCCCGGTACTGCCGTCGCTCCAACGTACTGGATCCCAGTGCAGTCTCTTGACTTCGATGACAAGAACACCTACACCGACAACGACTCAGGTATGGGCCGCATCGAAGAGCTCAACGATACCGCTATCACTAAGGCATGGGCCGAGGGTGGCTATGAGGGCAAGATCTTCACCAAGTCGATCGGCCTCGAACTAGCTCTATTGTTCGGACAGTCTCCGACCTCAGTACAGCGATCAAC
>OFRM01000516.1_pt1 | contig 15781 bp, 10 predicted proteins | sample 1543101 | NCBI WGS metagenome assembly OFRM01 (sample SAMN07774223, study PRJEB24372) | wastewater metagenome | isolation source: Exp Tend VB 0WW | collected 2016-02
ATACGCTCGTGTATCTTGGTGGAAGAGGAATTGTCATCAATGAACCTTCTGTTGTTGCGGTGAATGTGAAAACGAATCGTGTGGTTGCAGTTGGCACTGAAGCAAAAAACATGATGGGTCGTACACCACATCATATTAAGATCGTTCGCCCTCTCGTTGACGGTGTTATTTCTGATTATGAAATCACTGAAGAAATGCTTTCGTATTTAATCGGCAAAGCAAATGCGATGGACAAGAAACTATTTCGTCCCCGAGTCGTTATAGGAATTCCAGTAGGTATCACAAATGTGGAAATGCGCGCTGTATATGATGCAGCCAAATCCGCCGGAGCCAGAAGTGTTTTTATTGTAGAAGAACCGGTTGCAGCAGCTGTAGGCATTCATCTTCCTATTCACGATCCTATTGGATCAATGGTGGTGGACATCGGTGGAGGGACAACAGATATTGCTGTCATATCACTTTCTGGAATCGTACGTTCAAAGAGTTTGAAGATCGCTGGAGACAAATTAACAACAGACATCATTGCATACATGCGGGACGAATTTAAAATGCTTGTTGGTGAAAAAACTGCGGAGCACATCAAAATTACTATCGGATCTGCGCTACCAGAGGGTGATGGTGAAGAAATGAGTGTAAAAGGTAGAGATCTTGTTACGGGATTGCCACGAGAAGTAACTATCACTGACGTCGACATTCGAGAAGCAATGTATGGTTCTATCAGTCAGCTTGTCGAAGCGATACGCGAAGTGTTAGAGACGACACCACCTGAAGTGCTTGCTGATATTATGCAAAATGGTTTTATGCTTACAGGTGGTGGTGCGCTCATCAAAAGTATCCCGACCCTCCTTTCAATGCAACTCAAAGTGCCCGTCACCGTCTCTGAAGATCCTCTCACTGCTGTCGTACGAGGAACGGGCGTTATTCTTGAGCATTTCGATGATTACACCAGTGTTCTAGTAAAACATCACGATGACGTACCTTTCCGATAAAAGAACACGAACGAGGAAAATGACGATATGGGGGACTCTTCTTGTTATTCTTTTTCTCTTATTTTTCTTTTAGTTAATGAAATTTAACAAAAGCGATAACATAATCGAGAAAATGTGATTTATCTTTGCGGTTGAATTGAAATCGTAGCTGTATCGTTCAGTAAAGCTTGCAAGAAATTTTAGTACATAATTTAGTACATAACTCAGTACCTATATTCAGTACAGAAGTTACGTCCTATTTTTAGTAGCAATTATTCGTCTATTTGATTAGTTTTACCCAAGTATTCTATCCAAGTATTTTATTTAAATATTAAAAGTTGAATACGCCTGCAAAGAATGACCGGACAGCGCCACGACTAATTTATCGTTTAGATCTGTCAATCACGAATAGCAGATCATCTAACCGCAAAGGTGAGAGCTGAATGTTCAAGGATTTACGTCAGTCTTCAAAATCAAGTGCGCAGACAGTTGCTTTCTTGGCTTGTACCTTGTTAATCGTGTTGGCGCTGGTTGGTCAATTATGGTGGTCGATCACGCAAGATAAATCGGTGACGCTAAAGGCGGAACAAGAAAGCAGTTTGTTGACGGTTCGTATTTTAGAAGAGCATGCCAGTCGGGTTTTTCATAATTCTGCGCATGCCCTTGGGACATTGTCCGAAGAACTACGCCTAGAATCTGATCGCAATAATCCAGATGAAAAAATCCTTCATCAATTGTTGATGAATCAGCGTCAAGATTCTCATTTTCTTAAAGCGATTTCAGTATTCAATACACAGGGCCAGTTATTAGCAAGCTCTTCTCAATTGCCTGCGCCGACATTCGATGGCGCCCAACAGTCCCAAATTAAATTCTTATTGCAACATCCTGACGCAAAGGATGTGATCGTTGGCCAAGCGGTGCAGTTTTTCAATACAGAGCAACGGGTATTGCCGGTGGCGAAAAATGTTTTTGATGCGAATGGTCACATGATGATTATCGAAGCAGAGATCGATTTGACCTATTTGCAGGATTTCTACGAACGTACCGCGAAAGATGCTGAAGCAGCTATTTCTCTGTACGGCAATCAAAATAATTTGCTGGTGCGTGCCCCCTTTGATGCACGTTATCTACAACTTGATATTCAAAACACGGCGCTGGCGCAGAGCTTGCGCGCAGGGCAGCGCGAAGGCATGGTGAGCGCAAAGTCTTTGTTGGCTGGTGATGATGAAGAGTCTTTTTACACCTATCGCTTAATTGCAGATTTTCCGCTTGCGGTGGTGGTTACACGCACAAAGGCGAAGGTGTTAGCCGATTGGGTCGAGCGCTCACGCGAAAAAGCCTTTTATGCCGGATTGACTTTACTGCTGGTGTTGTTTTTAGTGATATTGCTGCGTCGTCAGATTAATCAGGTGAGCATGTCTAGAAGTAAGCTAATTGATAGCGAAAATAGATATCGCATGCTGTTTGAAGATGCACAAGACCCAATTTTATTAATTAATCGACATTATTTCTATGTAGATTGTAATTATGCCGCGGTGAAATTGTTTGGCTTGCATTCACGCGAAGAGCTGATTGGTAAGCGTGTGGGAAGCCATTCTACCGATCCAGATGCGCTGCGTTTGTTGACACAGTTACGTGGCGATATCTCCATTGAGAAAACTATCGATGACGCATTTGAAGGGCAAGTTCAGCGATTTGATTGGGTAGCGAAGAGTAATGGTGCGCTCTTTTATTGTGATGTGACATTAAGCCGCGTCGAAATTGCCGAGCAAGAGTTGGTGTTTTGCATTATGCGCGATGTGAATGCCAGAAAATATGTGGAACATGTGTTGGAAGGGCAAAATCAGTTACTACAATTAATTGGTGGTAGCGAAGATTTAGATCATATTCTGCAAGAAACCTGTCGTTTCGTAGAAGAGACTACGCCAAATTGGTGTTGTGGTATTCAGTTACTGTCTGATGATCAACGGTGTTTTACTCAATCGATTGGTACTAATTTTCCAGCTGTATTGCAGACACAATTGGTTGATATGCCAGTGACATTTGGCAGCGGTGTATGGAGCGAAGCGGTGATCGACGCAGTACCTGTTTGGCTGGATAAAATTCAGCAGGCGGAGTCGATGAAATTTGTGAATCAACTAGAGCAGTTAAGCCAATTCTCTGGTTGTGGTGCATGGCCTATTATGGGGCGTAGCGGGCAATTGTTGGGTGTGTTTACTTTGTTTGTAGAAGGTGGTTTGACGCTTACTAACGATGAATTAAGCTTAATCAGTATCACCACCGACATTGCAAGTATTGCGATTGAAGGTAAGCGTTCGGAGGAGAAGGTTTTACGGCTAGCGCATTATGACGAATTGACAGGTTTGCCTAATCGCTTTTTATACAATCAACATCTGGCGAAATCACTTGCTTATAGTAGCCGCAATCATACCCGCTTGGCGGTACTGTTTCTGGATTTGGATCGCTTTAAAAATATCAATGATACCTTCGGTCATGATGAGGGAGATCGTGTCTTACATCAGGTTGCCAAACGTTTTCTAACGTGCCTGCGAGCGACCGATACGATCGCCAGAGTAGGTGGCGATGAATTTATTTTGTTGATTGATCGGTTTACCAACCCGCGTGATTTAGGTGACATCGCCGATAAATTGTTGGTCGCCGCTGCGTTACCTTTTGAATTCCACGGCGAAGAATGTCAGCTCAGTGCGAGTATTGGTATCGCGACCTATCCCGACGACGGTGGGGATGCGCAGACATTGATGAAAAATGCTGATATCGCCATGTATCGTGCAAAGAATAAAGGTAAAAATAACTACCAGTTCTATGCCTCCGAAATGAATGTACACACCGTTGAACGCTTAGCGTTTGAAGGTAGATTGCGGCGTGCTTTGGAGCGGCGAGAATTTGTCGTGTATTACCAACCAAAAGTCGATGTACAGAGTGGTTATATCGTCGGTGCCGAAGCGCTGGTACGTTGGAATCATCCAGAAAAAGGTCTATTGTTTCCGGGTGAGTTTATTTCTATTGCGGAAGAGGCTGGTCTGATTAGCCGATTAGGAATGTTGGTACTGGATATCGCCTGTCGCGATATTTTGGCCTTTAAAGAGGCAGATCCGCTTTTTGGGCGGGTCGCGATCAATCTTTCTGGAACACAGTTTAACGACGCCAATCTATTGGAAGATATTCAAAGTGTGGTTGATTTTTGGCGTGTCGATCCAAGTAGCGTAGAACTGGAAATTACCGAAAGCATGGTCATGCATAACCGAGAGCAGGCTATTGTTCTGATGGATGGTTTGAAAAAGGCGGGCTTTACTCTTTCTATTGACGATTTTGGCACTGGTTACTCGTCACTTGCTTATTTGAAGAGATTTCCGGTTGATAGCGTAAAAATCGATCGATCTTTTATTAAGGATATTCCAGATGATCCTAACGATACGGCAATCGTACTGGCGATTGTCGCCATGGCGCATACGTTGGGTCTGAAAGTGATTGCAGAGGGCGTTGAAACTGCAGTGCAGTTGCAGACCTTGGCTGATTCCAAATATGATCAGTATCAAGGCTTCTATTTTAGTAAGGCAATCCCTTCCACAGAGTTTATGGTGATGTTGAAAAAACAATCTTATCAATCGAAGCAGCAAATAGCGCAGTAATTTTAAGTAATATATCTCTCATCTACTGCTCCTCAATTCCCCCTCCCATCGCACAACTTGGATTGCCTAATAAATCAATACCTTGTGGCTGCAGCACAAATCATACAAATCGTACAAATAGTGCAGTAAGGCGGAGCAATACCGTCAACGTCTGTTTTATGTGAGCCCCATTCCCATTTAAAACACATGCTTATATATGATGTGCCACCTTCAGTATTTGCTGTAAGCCTTTAATTTAGCACGATATTTTTAATTTCAGTACTTTCACTATTGGCGCTAAGTCATTGACTTCATTAAAGAATTTCATATTTTCATTTGAAATTCGCTTGACCCCCGGTTTGGCTTCCACTAAAGTGGGTAGTAGTGGGGAAAAGTGTATTTTTGTGGTGAATTTTTCCAAAATTTCTTTTCATAATTGTTGCTCGGTAAGGGGTAATTCGCGTGTTCCAAGGGGCTTCGGCACTGAGTCTTGATGCAAAAGGCAGAATGACAATTCCTGCTAAGCATCGTGACGCCCTAATCGTTCAATGCGAGGGGCGAATTACCTTGACGCGTCATCCTGAAGGATGTCTCTTAATGTTTCCACGCCCGGTTTGGGAAACTCATCGGGAACAAATTGCCGCTTGGCCGATGGCTGCTCGTAATTGGCAACGAATCTATTTAGGCAATGCCGTCGATGTCGAGTTTGATGCGGCTGGTCGGATTTTAGTGGCGCCGGAATTGCGCAATGCAGTCGGTTTGCAACGTGATGTGATGTTGCTTGGCATGGGGTCGCATTTTGAAATTTGGGATGCTGCAAAACTTGCAGATAACGAAGCCCAGGCCATTGCTGGCGGCATGCCAGATGTGCTCAGTCATTTCTCTTTCTGAATTTGCAATGACCAACCAGTTCGCCGAATTGACGCATCGCACAGTGCTGCTGGATGAAGCAGTCAATGCGCTTAATTTGTTTGGCCAGCGCGCTGATGGTGTGTATCTGGACGGCACCTTTGGCCGTGGTGGGCACAGCAGAAAAATTTTATCGCAATTGAGTGCAAACGGTAGATTGCTTGCCTTTGATAAGGATGTGCAAGCAATTGCCAATGCACAGCAAATTATCGATAGCCGCTTTCAGATTGTGCACGATAGCTTTGCCTCTATCTCAGAAGCGCTATCTGCGAGAGAGCTAGATCAAGTCGATGGTATTTTGCTGGACCTGGGAATTTCTTCGCCGCAAGTGGATAACGCTGAGCGAGGTTTTAGTTTTCGTGCTGATGGTCCGCTCGATATGCGCATGGATACGACACGGGGAATTTCTGCGGCAGAGTGGTTGGCGACAGCGGACGAGAAAATTATTTTGGAGGTAATAAAAAATTATGGGGAAGAACGGTTTGCTTTTCAGATTGCAAAGGCGATTGTTGCTCGCCGGCAGATCGAGTTCATTTCAAGTACTCGACAACTTGCGGACATCGTCGCACACGCCGTCAAAACTCGCGAGAAGGGCAAAGACCCGGCAACTCGCACCTTTCAGGCTATACGGATTTTCATCAATAAAGAGCTGGAAGATCTCGAGATAGGTTTGGATGCGGCCTATCGGCATCTCGCGCCGTATGGTCGTATGGTAGTGATTAGTTTTCATTCTTTAGAAGATCGTATTGTGAAGCAATTTTTTGCGTCCAAAGTCAATGTTGAGCAACCAGACCGGCGCTTACCAATTCGGACGGTCGATTTACCAAAGCCAAAAATGAAATTAGTGGCAAAAATCAGACCGTCGTTGCAGGAAATTGAAGAGAACCCGCGTGCACGTTCTGCTACGATGCGCGTCGCCGAGCGTTTGCCAGAGGTGGCAGCATGACCAATCGCCTGAGTATCGCGCTGGCGATTGTGTTGATTGCTTGTGCGCTGGGTTTGATCAATGCACAGTATCAAGCACGTCGATTGTTTATTGAGTTGGAGCGTGCGCAATCTGCGACCCGTCAATATGAGCTGCAATGGACGCAACTTAAATTAGATCAGTCAACCTATGGCAAACATGCACGCATCGAGGCGGCAGCCATCAAAGAGTTGAATATGGTGCATTTAACGCCAGAACATACGCAATATTTGACCGCGGTGGAGGCAAAATGAGTCGCCCTTCCCATATATCGAGAATCGCTGCTGCGAAAGGTGTGCGCTTTTCATCGAGTCCAGTTTTGGCGGTCAAATTACCGGTTTGGCGTTCTCGCTTCGTTTTATTTCTCTTGTTTCTGGCCTTCGTTGCCTTAGTTGTGCGCGCTTTGTGGTTGCAAAGAATGAATACCGATTTTTTGCAAAAACAGGGGGAAACGCGTTACGCGAGAACCTTAGAGCTGCCTGCCACACGTGGGAAAATTGTTGATCGCAATGGGCAAGTGCTTGCCTCGTCTATCCCTGTGAAAGCGATTTGGGCGATTCCTGAAGATGTCTTGAGCGCGCCGCCAGAGAAAATTAAGCAACTCGCAAATCTTTTAGAAATGAGCGAAGCAGAGTTGCGCAAAAAACTTGATTCAGATCGACAATTTGTTTACCTAAAGCGTCAAGTCGAGCATGACGTATCAGAAAAAATCGTGGCTCTGGGGATCGCGGGAATTGAAACTCGTAAAGAATACAAACGTTATTATCCTGAAGGTGAAGTCACAGCCCATGTTGTCGGTTTTACGAATGTTGAAGATCTAGGGCAAGAGGGTATTGAACTAGCTTCAGAAAAAAATCTGGCAGGTAAAACAGGCAGTCGTCGGGTGATCAAAGACCGGCTTGGTCGGATTATTGAAGACATAGAATCGGTACGTGATCCACATGATGGTCGAGATCTAACTTTATCAATAGATAGCAAAATTCAATATATTGCGTACACACATTTAAAAGAAGCACTAGAGAAACATAAAGCGAAGGCGGGTGGTGCGGTTGTACTGGATGTGCAGACCGGCGAGGTTTTGGCATTGGTAAATCTGCCTACATACAATCCAAATAACCGAGCTATTTTGACTGGTGCACAATTGCGTAATCGGGTGATGACGGACACGTTTGAGCCAGGCTCGACGATGAAGCCATTTACGGTGGCATTAGCATTGGAAACTGGTCGTGTGACGCCAGAAACGCAAATTCAAACTGCGCCAGGTTCAATGACCATCGGCACCGCAACGATTCATGATGCGCATAAGCAAGGCGTCTTGTCGGTGGCGCAAGTCATTCAAAAATCGTCGAATATTGGTACCGTAAAAATGGCATTGCAAATGCCACCGCAGGAAATGTGGGAAATGTTTACGACCTTAGGATTTGGTCAGCAGCCCAAATTTGGTTTTCCCGGCGCTGTGGCAGGTCGCCTGCGTAACTATAAATCATGGCGACCAATCGAGCAGGCCACTATGAGCTACGGACATGGCGTTTCAGTCTCGCTAATTCAAATGGCACGAGCCTATATGATTTTTGCGAGAAATGGTGACACTATTCCCCTTACTTTCCAACGTTCTGAGGGCACCCCAGTAAGCCACAGAGTGATCTCGGAAAAAACCGCACTTCAGTTGCGTACCATGCTGGAATCAGTGACTGAGCCGGGCGGCACTGCCACGCAAGCGCGTATCCCAGGCTATCGCGTCGCTGGTAAAACAGGTACAGCTCATAAATTAGAAGGTGGTCGTTACGTCAATAAATACGTGGGTGATTTCGTTGGCTTTGCGCCTGTATCGAATCCTCGGGTGATTGTTGCTGTCATGATTGATGAACCAACCACTGGTGGTTATTACGGTGGTACAGTCGCAGCGCCAGTTTTTGCGGCGATTACATCAAACGTTTTGCGACTCATGAATGTGACGCCAGATTCTTCGGTAGTCAATATCATTCCTGATAATAGTGTGCAGGAGAGTATGTAATGTTAGATTACAAACATAATCTGCACGCTTTGATCGATGAATTAAAGGCACTTGCACCAATGGCGTGCCTACGTTCAGACTCTAGGCAAGTTAAATTTGGCGATATTTTTTTTGCTTTTCCTGTCGCAAAAAACGCTGGAGATGGGCGACTGTATATTCAAGCTGCATTGGATAATGGTGCAGCTGCGGTAGTTTATGACAGTGAAAATTTTGCTTGGAATGATGCGCAGAAAATTCCTCATTTTCCGGTCACAGCGCTGTCTTCAGAAGTAGGTGTGATTGCCAGCGTTTGGTATGGACATCCTGATCAAGAGATGTTCACAGTTGCTGTTACAGGAACCAATGGTAAAACTTCATGTTCACAATGGATTGCAGCCGCCTTCTCTCATTTAGCGATGCCATGCGGGGTTATTGGCACTTTAGGTTGTGGAATTTTTCAAAATGAACAGCTAGAGCATCTGGGTGAGACAGGGTATACCACACCAGATGCGCTGCAGTTGCAAAGTAATTTACGGTCATTACAAAAGCGTGGCGCAAAAGCACTTGCGATTGAGGCTTCATCGATTGGTTTGCAGCAACAGCGCTTGAATGGTCTGCACATCGATGCCGCCATTTTTACAAATTTGACGCGCGATCATTTGGATTATCACGGCAGTTTTGAAAGTTACGCAGCTGCAAAATCTTTGTTATTTGATCGTTCAGAACTAAAGATTGCGATTATCAATCTTGATGATGCATTTGGTGAAACGTTAATCCAGCGGTTGCTAGCGCGTAAAGAGATCAAGGTAATCGGTTATAGCCTTCTACACAAAACCCATCCAGCAATTCCAGTTATTTTTGCAGACCAAATTCGTCATCTTGTCGCGGGAACACAAGTTCAGGTCAGTTCGCCATTTGGTCAAGGAAATATTAAGACAAAAATGATAGGTGAATTTAACGTCAGTAATGTGCTGGGTGTTTTAGGAGTGCTGCTGGCAAATGGTGTCGCATGGCAGACAGCCGCAGAGACGGTTTCTTTGCTTGAGCCAGTTGCTGGTCGCATGCAACAGTTAGGTTCACCAAATCAAGTCATGGTTGTGATCGATTATGCGCACACGCCGGACGCATTAGAGAAAACATTGACGACTTTGATGGCTGTGTCGCAAGAACGTCGAGGTGCTCTTTGGTGTGTATTTGGATGCGGCGGTGATCGTGACCCGGGTAAGCGCCCGCAAATGGGGCATATCGCTGAGCTGGCACAGCATGTCGTGGTGACGAGTGATAACCCGCGCAGCGAAAATCCGGGAGAAATCATACGTCAGATCATCGCAGGAATGAAAACCTCGCCACAAGTGATAGAAGATCGGGCGAATGCGATTTTGTACGCGATCAAACATGCTAATGCGCAAGATATCGTTTTGATTGCTGGAAAAGGGCATGAAGACTATCAAGAAATTAATGGTAAAAAATGGCCATTTTCAGATCGCTCACATGCTGAGTTGGCATTGGCTGCTATTGCAGTCAGCGGCGGCCATGCTAGCCTTGCCGCACGTGGAGAGAATTGAATGAAATTATTGCTTTCAAATTTGCAGCAATCGATGGTTGGGGCGAGCCGCCATGGTGACGCCGAAATCTTGGATATTTCCACCGACAGTCGGCGCCTGAAGGCGGGCGATTTGTTTGTGGCTCTGCGCGGCGAAAACTTTGATGCACATGATTTTTTGGCTTCAATTGCTTCTGAAGGAAAAGCCGCTGCCGTGGTAGCACAACAGGTGCCGGCTGATTTTCCTTTGCCAGTATTGTTGGTGCCTAATACCCAAATTGCATTGGGTGAGATCGCGAGAGCGTGGCGTCAGAAATTTAGCTTGCCTGTTATTGGTGTCGCTGGCAGCAATGGTAAGACGACCGTCAAGGGAATGATTGCCTCGATTTTTTCTGCGTATGTTGGGTCGAATCACTATTTGGCGACCAAAGGAAATTTAAATAATGAAATTGGCGTTCCCCTAACGCTCTTGCAATTGCGCGGCGAACATCAGTATGCGGTGATCGAAATGGGAATGAATCATCCAGGTGAAATGGCTTACCTTACTTCGCTTGCTCTGCCAACTGTGGGTCTGGTTAATAACGCTCAGCGCGAACACCAGGAATTTATGCAAAGTGTAGATGCGGTGGCGATGGAGAATGGGGAGGTATTACGAAATTTGCCGGATACAGGCACGGCGATTTTTCCATATGGTGATGCATATACTGATTTATGGCGATCGATCGTTGATGAAAGTAGTCAATGCCAAATAATGACCTTTGGATTGAGTCCGCAAGCAGATGTGAGCGGCCAAGTACGTGCAAACCAGTTTGGCGGTGATCTTGTAATTGGTATTGGCGATGAACAATGCAGTGTACGTTTGTCAGCGGCCGGTCGGCACAACGCGTTAAATGCCCTGGCTGCTGCCGCTTGTTGCTACAGTGCGGGCGTTCCGTTGGCATCAATCCAGCAGGGTTTGGAAAATTTTGTACCGGTGGCGGGGCGTTTGCAGCGACAAATCGCGGCCAATGGCGCGGTGATCATTGATGATACTTATAACGCCAATCCAGATTCAGTACGTGCGGCCATTGATGTGCTGTCGCAGTGCCAAGGGCAACGCATATTGGTGTTGGGTGATATGGGCGAAGTTGGTGCGCAAGGCGTCGCTTATCACCAGGAAGTTGGTGCCTATGCGCGTGAGCGTGGAATCGAATTTGTAATGACTTTAGGCTCTTTGGCACAGCATGTGTCGATGGCATTTGGTGCGAATGCTGAGCACTGTGAGACTGTGGAGGATTTGACCCGTGCAATTACCCAGACACTGAATAAATTAACTGCTTCCGATGTGACCATACTCATTAAAGGCTCCCGTTTTATGAAAATGGAAAGAGTAGTCGCTTTTTTCACTCAACAAAAAATAACAGGAACTCATTGAAATGTTGCTTTGGTTAGCTCAATTTTTTAAGCAAGATATTGGTTTATTGCGGGTATTTGGATTCATCACGTTTCGCGCTGTATTCGCGACATTGACCGCAATTTCTATCGGCTTGTTTGCCGGTCCTGCGGTGATTCGTATGCTGACCAGATTAAAAGTCGGGCAGGCGGTGCGCAAAGATGGCCCGCAGACGCACCTGATTAAATCTGGCACGCCGACCATGGGTGGCGTTCTTATTTTGATTTCGATTGGGATATCGACGTTGTTGTGGGCAGATCTGAGCAATCGATTTGTTTGGGTAGTATTGATTGTCACCTTGGGTTATGGCGCAGTAGGTTGGGTAGACGACTATCGTAAAGTGGTTTATCAAGATCCAAATGGCATGTCATCCAGAGAGAAATATTTTTGGCAATCGATTATTGGCTTGATCGCTGCTATCTATCTAGCATTTTCTGTTTCAGCACCTAGTACCGGGAAGGTATTTGAATTATTCGTGGCATGGATACAGTCTGGCTTTAATTTGGATTTACCACCAAAAGCCGACTTGATCGTACCGTTCATTAAAACCATCAAGTATCCGCTGGGTGTTTGGGGCTTTATTGCACTGACTTATTGTGTGATTGTCGGCACTAGCAATGCTGTGAATTTTACAGACGGCCTAGATGGTTTGGCGATCATGCCAACCATCATGGTCGGTTCTGCTTTGGGCTTATTTGCTTATCTAACCGGTAATGTCAGTTACGCCAAATATTTATTGATTCCACATATTCCAGGTGCAGGGGAATTATTGATTTTCTGCGGTGCGATGGCGGGTGCGGGCTTAGCATTTTTATGGTTTAACGCGCATCCGGCACAGGTGTTCATGGGCGACGTTGGTGCGCTCGCTTTAGGTGGTGCGCTTGGCACGATTGCAGTGATTGTTCGTCAAGAAATCGTCTTGTTTATTATGGGTGGTATTTTTGTCGCAGAAACTTTATCGGTCATGCTGCAGGTCACTTATTTTAAGTTGACCAAAAAAAGATTTGGTACAGGGCGGCGATTATTCCTGATGGCACCTTTGCATCATCATTTTGAACAAAAAGGATGGCGCGAAACACAGGTCGTAGTGCGGTTTTGGATTATTACAATGATGTTGGTATTAGTCGGATTGTCGTCTTTGAAGTTACGCTAATTGATTTAAATAGCAAGATGAAATCTCAGAGTTAAATAAGAAGCTTATGAATTTTTCTGGTCAACATTTCTTGGTGCTGGGACTTGGAGAATCGGGTCTGGCGATGACGCAATGGCTATTGCGTTGCGGAGCGCATGTGCGTGTTGCCGATACGCGCGCGCAGCCAGAGCGCCTAAAAGTATTGCAAGAAAAATTTCCCGAGGTGCCATTCTTTGGCGGTGAGTTTCAAGCAAATTTATTAGATTCGATCGATGTCATTACTGTCAGCCCAGGGTTATCACCTTTACGAGAATTGAACTTGATTTTGCCAGAGGCGGAACACAAAAAAATTCCAATTTGGGGTGAGCTAGAGTTGTTTGCCTTGGCGTTACAAGAACTTAAAAACGAGAAAAATTATTTGCCTAAAGTAATCGCGATTACCGGCACTAACGGTAAAACGACGGTCACTAGTTTGGTTGGGCAGTTGTGTCAACGTGCAGGGATGAGCGTTAAGGTAGCGGGAAATATTAGCCCGGCGATGCTAGATGTACTGCGGTTGGCAATTGAAGAAGAAACTTTGCCGCAGGTTTGGGTATTGGAGTTATCTAGTTTTCAGTTACATAGCAGTTTTAGTTTGCGCGCTGATGCAGCGACGGTATTGAATTTGACGCAGGATCATCTGGATTGGCATGGGAATTTTTCTGCTTATTGCGCAGACAAAGGACGCATTTTTTCGGCAGATACGCAATATATATTGAATCGGCAAGATCCAATGGTGATGGCGATGAATCCAAGTGGTATCCGGGAAGCTCAAGTAAATACCTTTGGCACCGATGTACCTGCACAAGCTGGTGATTTTGGATTGCTCAAAGAGAATGGCATGACCTGGTTAACGGTGGCACAAAGTGATGACGAAGAAGTGGCGACCACGAAGCGCAGGAAAAATACAGCAGTCAATATCGCCACTCAGATTTCACTAAGTCGTTTAATGCCAGTTGATGCATTAAAAATTCGAGGTCAACACAATGCCACGAATGCGCTAGCGGCGCTGGCATTATGTCGCGCGATTGGATTGCCACTGGCTCCACTATTGCACGGATTACGAGATTATCAAGGCGAGCCTCATCGTGTCGAACTGGTTGCATCAGTCGCTGGTGTCGATTATATCGATGACAGTAAAGGTACTAATGTTGGGGCAACAGTTGCTGCGCTCAAAGGTTTAGGCGAAATGGTGAGCGGTGGCGATAAAAAAATTATTTTAATTGTGGGCGGCGAAGGCAAGGGTCAGGATTTTTCACCCTTGGCACCTGTGATTGAAGAGTTTGTGAAATACGTATTATTGATCGGTAAATCTGCACAGGAAATTCATACCGTATTAAATGGTGTGGATGTGAAATTAAGTCATTGTGATAGTTTGCAGCAGGCTGTCCTGTGCGCTTCGAAAATCAGTAGCGAGGGTGACATGGTATTGATGTCGCCCGCCTGTGCCAGTTTTGATATGTTTCGCAACTATGAACATCGTGCTCAAGTCTTTGTCGATGCTGTACGCGAAGTACAGCTTGAATGCGGGGAAATCGCTTGATGTCGCAAATCTCTCTGTCATCAATGTTTCAGTGGTTTGGTCGGCGCGGTGATGCCGCTGCAATGCCATCACTGGCGCAACGATCAAAAATGATGGAATACGATCAGCCATTGGTTTGGGTGACCATGATTTTGATGTTGTTTGGCATGGTGATGGTGTATTCGGCATCGATCTCTTTGCCCGATTCACCTAAATACGCAAACTATAAGAATTACCATTTTTTATTACGTCAGGCGATTTTTGTGGCGTTCTCTTTGTTGGCCGGTTTATTCGTTTTTCGTGTGCGCATCTCAACATGGCAAAAACTCGCACCCTATTTATTTGTCATTACGCTGATTTTATTGGTTGCGGTTTTAATTCCTGGATTGGGAAAAGGTGTGAATGGTGCCAAGCGCTGGTTAAGCTTTAAAGTTTTTAATTTGCAGCCATCGGAGTTGATGAAATTATTTATGGTGTTATACGCGGCTGATTACACTGTGCGCAAACAAGAATATATGTACAAGTTGACAAAAGGCTTCGTACCCATGCTGGCTGCGGTTGGTGTGGTGGGTTTGCTTTTGTTATTGGAACCTGATTTAGGTGCCTTTGGTGTGATTGTTTGTATTGCGATGGGCGTGTTATTTTTGGGCGGAATTAATGGCATTTGGTTTGGCGGAATAGCTGCGACGCTTGTAGGTGTTTTTAGTATGGTTATTCTGCTCTCGCCTTGGCGGCGGGAAAGGATTTTTGCTTATTTAAATCCTTGGACAGAGGAAAATGCCTTGGGAAAAGCTTATCAACTTTCGCATTCGCTGATTGCTTTTGGTCGCGGAGAGTTGTTTGGAGTGGGGCTAGGGGCAAGTGTTGAGAAGTTGCATTATTTGCCTGAAGCGCATACGGATTTTTTGTTAGCGGTCATTGGTGAAGAATTGGGTTTTGTTGGTGTCATGGTGGTGGTGTTTTTGTTCTATTGGTTGATCAAGCGTGCTTTTGAAATTGGCCGGCAAGCGATTGTGCTCGACGCCACCTTTGCTGGTCTTACGGCCAAAGCGATTGGTATTTGGATTGGCGTGCAAGCGTTTATTAATATGGGTGTGAATTTGGGTTTGTTACCAACCAAAGGATTGACTTTACCTTTAATGAGTTATGGCGGATCTGGCGTCTTGATTAATTGTGTTGGTTTGGCGATTTTGTTGCGCATAGATTATGAAAATCGTGTTTTGATGCGTGGAGGTCGAGCATGATGCCGGCGTCGCAACCAACTAAAAATTTACTGATTATGGCGGCTGGTACGGGCGGTCATATTTTCCCAGGTCTTGCGATTGCTGATGCAATGCGCCTACGCGGATGGCAGGTGTCATGGTTAGGCACGCAAAGTGGCATGGAAACCGACATTGTCCCACGCTACAAGATCGCGATGGACAATATTAATTTCTCTGGCCTGCGCGGGAAAGGAATCGTGCATACCTTAAAAGGTGCGCTAAAACTGATTAATAGTTTTTTTACCTGCTGGCGGATTTTTTCGCAGCGTCAACCCGACCTGATTTTAGGGATGGGCGGATATGTCACCGTACCAGGCGGCCTGATTGCCGCCTTGCGGGGCAAACCGCTAGTTTTAATGAATGCGGATGCCGCGTTACTTTTATCGAA
>OFRM01000517.1_pt1 | contig 15770 bp, 26 predicted proteins | sample 1543101 | NCBI WGS metagenome assembly OFRM01 (sample SAMN07774223, study PRJEB24372) | wastewater metagenome | isolation source: Exp Tend VB 0WW | collected 2016-02
GTACTTCCACCCATACAAGTCACAGACAAACGTCGTATGAATGTCTACCCCTTTGTCAAACGCCGCCCCGAGGATTTGTGACTTCGATTCCGCCCGTTGAATACGCGGCTCCTGCTGGTCCCAGTCCCACCCGATCCACACGTACCCGGGGTCCGGCACAATGATATCTCTGAGATCGCTTGGAAGAGTTGCCAGTGGAGGCTTTGTCGTTGATTGTCGCCCCCCGGCTTGCGTGTGGATGTTGATCTGAGGATAGCATCGTGCAAGCCTGCGTAACGGTTCCAAGTAATGCGAGATGACCTGCTTGGCTTGGGCATACATCACCCTTAGCTCAAGTAACGGGTGGGCACCTTGCCGAACCCGTTGGATAATATAGCCTTGGGAGAACCCTTCTTTCTCTTCACGGTCCGCGTCAAAGGGAAGGTATTTCGCTCTGAGGACTGCGACGGCATCCTTGTCGATGGTTTTCGTCGTGATCCCTTCCGCTGCGAGGTGGGCAAGGACCTGCTTCGTCGAGCCGAGGTTGAGGGGGTAGCCTGCATAGGCTGAGGCGAGACGAGTCGCACAATCAAGACTTCGCTGATAGTCAGGAGTAGCAGACTCAATGCGTCGTTGGTTAAGTCGGATACCACGCGCTTCAGTCGCAAGGAGGATCGGGATGAGTTTAAGATTTTGGTTCCGGTATTTCGCTTCGGCGTGCGGGTCATGGGTGAATTCCTCCTTCAAGGCCTCCCAAATCCAGACCAGATCAATCATATCCCCCCAGTGATAGAGGAGGATGTCCGTTTTGGCAAGATGCTTCAGCTTGTTATACTTCCCATACAACGACGCCACAAACCCGTAATCATGGTCCATATCCGGCCAGAGGACGGCATGGGCTTGCATGGGGTCCTCGATGCGGTCAGGGATATCGTGCAAGTTATGCTGAAGGATGGGAAGGTCCGCTTTGGCGTTCCAGAAGCCCATCTTTACCATCCGGCACAGCTTGTGCCAGTATTCCATAAAGATCGCTCGTTCAACTGACGTAGACTGCCCCCTGAGCCACTCAAGCTGAAACCCATGGACCGTCTCCCCCACCTTCCACGCGGCCCCCACGTGCGTCAGGAGCTTCTCATCAGGGATATACTCCGTATCCACCATGATCTCTGGTTGCTCCAACGCCTCCTTCAGAGCCGCGATAAACTGACCACGGCAAGCCGGGCTCGCCACGATACGCTCAGGAACAGGGAGAGGCCACTTTTGCTGGAGAACACCATAAAGTCTCTTCCAGTCGAATCGGGCGATAAACTTGGCATGGGGATCACGAAGGAGGTCAAGGGTGTGTTGGACCCCATAGACGGAAGCTCCGTGGTAGGGCTTGGGGCCAAGGAACCCCCGCCAGTCTTGGATCGGGTACGTGGCCCCTTGCGTAGCTTGCCAAGCGTCTTCACCGTGGGCAATGTACGTGCCGTGAGGCGTCGTGGGGTGGGCGTGGGCACAAAAGGCTTCGATGGCATGTTTGGTCTCCTTGGTTGGCTGGGCACGGCAACGAAGGACATACTGCATTGACACATCTTGAGGTTGGAGCTTGGCCAGGGGAAAGTACGTCTTACGTAATACGTATCCTGATGACCCACATAACGGTTGGGACGTGACCTGCTTGTAAATCGGATCTCGTGGCCCATTGTACCCTTCTACCAGTCGCCCCATCACGTCGTCCTGTGAGGGTTGGTACTCCAACAACGTCACCTTCGCCTGTGGTTGAAGCGCATCAGGCACATACCCTGTGCCATCCCCATACGCCGGACATCCCTGGCAGAGTGGTGGTTTTATCATTTCTGATATACCTCGATGCTTCCGCCATAATACCCATTACTGTCATTTCGGTAGTCTATCACGGCACGGCCTTTATTTGTAGTTATACGTAACCCGTAATACTGGACACAATCTACGCTTTCATGATGCCCTGTCGGAACATCGCCAAGATCCGGCATCTCAATGTCTTCAACCGCTTTGATTGTTCCGTACAGTGCATCTTCTCCGTCAATCGCTTCAATCCATGTGCTCGAACAACAATCCCCAACCGTTTGAAGTAAAAACATATGTCCTGACAAGGTATATAGCTGAAGCGTTTGCCGGTCAGATGCCAGAACAGTTGCAACTACCGTTTGACCAAGTAGTTTGTCATACTTCCCCATTGAGCTACCCTCCCAAAAGTATGAGAAAGGGGGTGAACCGCCCCACGCAGCCCACCCCCTCATACGCCAACGCCCTCTTATTTCGTTCGTGTATGTCACCCTCGTTCAACGGCACGAGGGGGCCTTTTTCCTACACTACGGCAGATATGGCGCGGTTCCAGTTCTTTGCACTGTACCCCTTCTCCTCGTTCGCCGCACTTTGCCCAATGTTGATCTCCCCAAAGTTGTCCTTGAAGTAGTCGATCACCTGAGCATTCGTCGTGGCGTCCTTGGCAATGGCGCTCATTTGCCCAAACAACTTCGACTCAATGCTCAGTTCACCCTTCGCGTCCAGTACCGTCTCAGGACACACGTTGACGAAGTGGCGCAACGGGCGCTCTAGAGTCTGCCACGGCGAATCCTTCTTCATCCCATCACGCTTGGACGTAAGCTTGAGTTGCAGACGTGCCATCTGCTTCCCATAGAACGCATTCCGGCGTGTTTCTTCCGCGTCCCAGAACTCCTTATCCCCGACCCGCACCGTCACCGCCTCCACCTGAAACTTATACCGTCCCTCAGGGGTGAGCGGGGATTCCTGCGCCTTCTTTGCCAAATCCTCATCCCGTTGCCCTGTCAGTTCCATCAAGACATCTGTCATATACACTCCTTGGTTACGTCCCACCGGGTCCGCCTGCCCTATGCAGGGGTCGGTGTGGATTCTTTAAAGATCTGTTCCCATTCTTTGTCCAAGCCCGTCGTGATGAGATCAAACAGCTTCGCCCAATCCATCGGGAGTTCACGAGGGATCTTGACCTTTTCAATAAGTTGCACAGGCAACTTCACCCCTGCCCCCCACGTATACCCTTGTGGCTGAGTCTGCCAGTAGAACCGTGCATTCGCCCCTACCCCCTCCTGTTTCGCTGCGACGACCACGGCAAACTCCCCCATCACCTTCTTCGCCATCTGTCCTGGGAGGTCAGGGTACAGGTGCTTCTGCTTTTCGCCTTCCTTGGACGTATCGAGGGCGTTGTCCTTCTCTGCCCCATCCCAACACGTCATCACAATATACGGCACCTGCGATGAGAGGATCATATCGAGGTAGTTCGTAAACAAGCTATGGGACTTGTTATAGATCTTCGCATCAAAGTCTGACCCCGTGATGTTCGCCCCGTTCGAGGCATTTGCCAAACCAATCGCATACACCTTATGCAATCCGTCAAGTGCAAAGGTCGTGACCGGTCCATGCTTCTCCGAGAGAATATCCACCGTCGTGGACACCACCTCATTCCAGATGAGGTTCCAGTCTTGGGGCTTGTTCAGGTCAATGCGGTCACTCACAAGGCGAGTGACTGGTTTCCCATCAAACGTCGCCAGCGGCAACGACACATCCCCCTTTTCCATCGGGGCCACCTGACACACAAGCGGCCCATGGCACGTATAGAGCGTGCCGGTCTTGCGTGAATTCGGGGGGCCATTGACCAAGGCCCTGCACAACCGTCGCTTCAATTGCTCCTTATTATTCGCTTGCACTTGATAGGGCACAGAGGACCTCCTGTTGTGTTGGCAACGTAGCATCCGGCATCGTAAGCCCAAACTGCTTCGCAATCCCTTGCCACTCTTGTTCCCAATCACTGGGAGACGCGACATCATGCGTATATTGCATTACAGTTAACAACTCCACACTCACTCCAGGAAGTGCTTTTGACAACAATGCCCTCAGTTCACTTTCATGCGTACTCACCCCTTCCATCTGTGGGGTATAAAACTCGTCTGTCACGAGGACCCCGACAGCACATCGCAACCCCGCCTCGCTCCGATACCGACAGGCCCACCCATCCGTTGATCGTTTCCCTTGTTTCCGCAAATGTGTCACCATTCGGTCAAACGCTTCCTGGTTTGTCACCTGCCACCCCCTTCTTCGGATCAATTGTTACGTAACGCACAGTCATCCTATTTGGGTCCAGCCCATCCTCCACACACGCCTCCCGCATGGGGCAATCCCCATACTGATTCGCATGCGGAGCCGCCTTCCCCCGTACCTGCCAGGGGTTCACCTGCTGCTCGACGTGTTCCATCTCCATACAGTCGAGGAGCATATCGTTTTTCCACAGCTTCACCTCATGCTCCTGCACTCGTGACACGCGCCGAATAATATGTGGCTTCCCTGGTTTGTAATTCGCTCGTGGTTGGATGACCACGAGGATGATCCCAAACTTTGACGCCTGCGCAGCGGTAGTATAGTAAAGGCGTTGCTCCCCATCAAAGTGTTTGTCAAACTCCTTGTCCGTCCAGGCCACGTCGAACGTCCCGAACTTACACTTGTAGTCATCCACCACCAGCTCACCCTGGGGATCCCGGCTGATTACGTCAGCTCGCATCTCCCCCCATTCAGCAAAGGTATGCTCTGAGGCAATGATCTCATGCCCCTTAAGGGGATCGTTGTTCCAAAGGGTCGTGATCCCAATCGTGACCAGCTCTGGAAGCCTTGCCTGAAACTCCGCATCCTCCAACCCCACCACGCGCCGGTCTTGCGTCGTGTATTCCTGCACCTGCGCTTTCACTGATTGTAGGCCTGACTCAATCAACAGTTCCAGAGAAGGGGGTGTCTTGGTAATGCGCTGCTTATTCCACAAATCCATCGCCGCACCCACCGCCGTGCCCCCGATTGCACACAACTCTGGGTACCCCACCCGCTTCGACTTCCACCGCTTCCTAAGCCACCAATACCGCGGACAAAACGAAAAATCCGAACGTGATGACGGCGAATACAACTTCATCAAAACCCCCACACAAAATGATTGCCCTATTCTAGCGCCCATGCCTGTATCGTTTTGTCTTGGTCAACCATGCTATAAGTAGGGCATGGACCTGTCATACCTGAGCCTTGACCAATATGCCTCTCTCCCGACCCAAACCGACAACTACCTCATCGACCGGTTCCTCCCCTGTCCAGGGCGAGTGTTACTCGTCGGACCCCCTAAGCGAGGGAAATCGTACCTGGCGCTCCAAATCGGCCTCGCCGTCGCCAAGGGTGAGTCTTTCTTAGGTCGTCCGGCCTTGAGTGCGGGGCGTCGCGTGCTGTACCTGCAATTCGACACCCCCCACTCGCTCTGGCTTGAACGGATGCACCTTTTAAAGGAAGAAGGCATTGAGCTCCCCCCGTTTCGTCCGCAAGCGGATCATGGGGATTTTATTGTTCTCGATCCCTCACACCTACGTCGATCCCTTGATGTGGTCAATAACCCTGATGACGTGGCCTACCTCATCCAGATCATGACTGACCTCAAACCCGCCCTCGTCATTGTCGATACCCTCGCCAAACTCCATAGCGGCGATGAAAACGATGCCGGAGCCATGAAGAAGGTCTTCCACGTCCTCAATACCATCTTTGCGGACTGTTGTATTCTGTATGTCCACCATACGCGCAAACTGAGCCCTCAACCGGGGCAAAAGGTACTCCATCGGCCTACCCCCTCTGACGCCGCACGAGGTTCGAGCTTCCTCGCTGGTGAAGTGGATGCCATCTGGCTCCTCTATAACAACGCCCTCACCACCGAGGTCCGGTTTGATGAATCCGGTTCCTATCACTGTTCCCAGAACCCTCATACGAAGCTCTGGACCTTCGACGAATCCGCTCGTGTCATTCGTCTCGAACAGCAGGCCCGCGCTTTCTGGCACATGCAGCCCTGGTCGTCCTGGGTCGCCTTTCGCCACTACCTGACCGACCATCTCCCTCACGTCCCCGATCACCTAATCCATCGCTTGCGGAAAGAATTAGAGCCTTTAGCCGTGCCACCCCCTGCCGAATCTGAGCATTGACCGTTTGGTGAGGGCGTCCAAGACGTCCCCCGATTTCACGGTAGGACAATCCCTCTAGGTACAATTCCATCACCGGCTGGAGACGTGGGGGAAGCTGGCTAAAGAAAGGGTAGAAGTCAAAGCCCTCCTCCTGGGTATGGCCTGTTTGCGCTTCTAGGAACTCTGTCCCCACCAACACAAACTGATCCTGATACGTCGTCTTTCCTTCTGCATCATGCCGGATACGGGTGGACCCGTACTGCACCCGCCCCCTGAGGGTTGCCAGGACACACTGAAGGTAGGTCAGTGGTGACTTGGTAATATCCACTTTAATCCGCCCCTCCAGAATCATGGCCATCATCTCCTGAAGCAGATCATGCGCCTGCTCCCGATCGCCTCGACACCGGTATACGGCATAGGCCCTGAGCTTCGTATAGTGCAGCTCCAGCCATTCTTGCAGCGTCATGCTCACCTCCTCTTCGCGAGTTCCAGATAGGCCTTCCCAGTTTCAATCGCCTTTCGGTCACCATGCACGAGCGCATGGAGGACCCACCAGACAGCATGCCAGGCGTCGTCCCTCCACGTATCGCGCACCCCTGGCTTTGCCCATTGGTCTTGGGCGCAATCCATCATTTGCAACGGGCGCTGATCCCCCTCAGGGACATATCCATAGAGCACCTTTGCCGCGTCTGACTTATCCATGGCGCTCCTTTCGTTGTTGCCAGTGAATGAAACATTTAATCGCCATCTGATCCGATTGTGACATAGCCGTTGCCCATGGGTATCGTTTCATTAACTCTTCCCAGTACTGCAAGAATTGCTTGAGTTGTTCATCCTCATCCACCACGATTTGCACGAGTTCATCCATATGTCTACCCCCTTCGTCGCTGAATCGCCGTTTCAGCCAGTGTCAGGCCCCCATCTTCATCTCGCATATGCCGTATTTGATAATGCCAACTCATTCCATCCTCCGTGTGTGGGACCGATCACAATTTGCTTCCATGGGGAGATAGCGAAAATCCCCATGCTTCCGCGCTTCCTCGGCAAGATGCCGCATCACCAGAGCATACGGCGTCCGGGCCTGATCCACCTTGAATGCCTCCACGTAATGGATATACCCCGTGGAGTCCACGCCCTGCCGATCACACTCCTCTAGTACCCCCCGCAACGCGTGCAACAAGCAGAACAAATCATGCCTGAAGTCGAGTGTCATCATTCACCTTCTTTCTATTCATCATCATCCCGGCCTCATGGACATGACCGCAATTCACACAGCGATAGGCTTCGAGGGAATGCCGTTCCGTCCCGTGGTCATAGAGCCATTCCCGCACTAACAACCCCATGCATCGTGTACAACGCATTTCATACCCCCTTTGTCGTTCGTTCAAGCCGCTCCGCTTCCAGGTCTGCCCGTAGCTCCACCCCTTCCCTCTCCTCATCCATCATCCGACACAGTAGCTCATCGTCAATCTGGTCCTGTGTGAAACCCTGCGCGAGTAGCTCGATGTACGTGTCCTTCGCGGTTCTCATTGGGGGTCCTCCTCCATCAGTTTGATCTGTTGGGAAAACCGTACAATTGCCCGCAGGTCGAATTCTTGCTTCCACGACGAATACCCGTATTCTTGGCACTCGATCACGGCATCATCAGACAGGCCCACGACATAGGCTTTTAATTCTTTTCCAGTTATCATCACTCCTTCCTCCGTTTATCACCAATTTTAACTTCGACTGTCGTGTTGTACGAACTCGTTGCTGCTTGGCTCATCCCTAATACAAAGTCTTCAGCCATCCCTTTCGCATTCTTCTGTATTGCCGCCTTCAAGTGTTTCTTCATCTCGTCTTTGTTACCAGCAAACCACTCCTTTATCGCTTCCATAGCTGCTTCTTTAATCGCTGAGTTGGCCATCCACGTGATTAACGGGATACCGCCGCTGTACCGTTCTGGATTGCCACTGTTATCCACCTTACTATTCATGACCGTGTTCACAACTTGCGCGACCAACTGGTCAGCCCGCCCCATTGCAGATACAATAGAAGCTTGTAGTTGTGCTCGTACAATGGGCTCAATTAAATCCTTGCTCAATTCAATTTTTGTAATTTCACTCATTACATTCTCCTTTGGTTAATAACAGGTTAAGGTACAATTCCCCATCTGACAACACTGTTGACACACCTTCGTCTTCCCCTGCTCATAGATCGTCCAGGTTTGGCAGGAGGCGAAGGCACTCCACGGGTTACACCCCATTATTGCCGTTAACGTAATCAGCATCCATACGATACGCATCGAATCCCCTTTCCTTACATGGTTATGAGACACCACGCGCCATAGACCACCAGCCACCAGAACCCCAGCGCCCCGACGGCCATGAGCGCCATGACGAACCAGAGTTCTCGGTATTCTCGATTATTCCTCATCGGTACCCCCTTTGTTACCCTACCAAAAGCCATACCACGACATACCACGCAAACCCGCACCACGCCATTGCGAGAATACCTAGCACCACCTGAAACAACGATTCCTCCCGTGGGGGATGAGTATGACGGACGGCACAATAGGCACTGACTAATGGTGACATGCTCAGGTCCTCCCTTCGGCTTTGGCGATGGCGGCTTGCGCCTCATTACGAGCACGGCAAGGGATGAACTCTAACGCCTCAATGCAAAGCCTCAACGCTTCCAACAACTCCGGCGCGGCAGCAATGAGGCGGGTGTTGGCTTCTGCTTGTCCTACTTGGCGAGGTCCATACATGCCATATTCAGCCGTGGCAATAATACAATCATAGCCAGTTGTTGGGTCTGGAATAACCCGTGTTTTTCGTGGCGTGTGCTTCACATGTTCTGGTGGCCCTATACTCACAATCCACGGTCCCGGTGTATGTGTGCTCATCGTGTCACCTGGCCTTTCTGAGTTCAGGGTTATTGGGCCATGTCGGGGATGATTCACAATAGTCAGTCCGATTGCTCAACTCCCCTTGCTTCGTCACTTCAAAGTACGTATGAGCTAACCAGTCCGCATCATCGGCAAACTGTACCGGATACACTGCGAGCTGTAATGCCTCATTCTTGAAAGGTTTATAGGCCCACTTGGGCTTGTGCTCCCCCGTAAACCGATGGACAAACCGTGCTTTGCATTCTGCTTGTAGTTTTGGCCCCATGTGCGCCCCCAGTATTTTCATGATCTACTTCCCTTCCGTTGGCGTGAGGTCTATCGGCTCATTGTAGGTACATTCGATCCAGCTATCCGACCACTCGGCAAACTGGGTACAGTCCGGCCCCTGGAAGGCCAGGACGGCTGCGAGAATAGTCCACGCGGTCCACAGAATGAGGTTATCGGTTGAGTAATCCATCATAGCGCATCCTTTCTACAGGTTCAACGAGGTTAATAGGGTAGAAAATTGTGCTTCAAATTGTGCCCCTGGAATGCGTTTCTTTTTGTCCCCGTCAATGGCATTCAAGTGTTTGCCGGTTGTGGTGCTCCAATCGTTCTGCCGGATCACCTTGCCGGTCGAGGGATGATAGAAGGCGATCGGCGTCTTGTAGCTGTACCAGACCGAGAGAGGCCCAATGCAGAAACGCAAACAATGAGCGCCATAGTTCTCTGAGCTATAGTTCCCGTATGTTTCAAAGCTAGGTAGTGTGGTGGACATGGGGTGATCCTTTCGTTACGCTCTGACCTTGACGGTTTGTGCTTCTTTCAATTCCTTGCGAGCTTCTGTGATTGCGGCATGGATCATGTCTTTAAAGTAAGACCTACATCGGCCTTTCTTGCCTTGCTTGGCCCATGTTCTATTTTGTTTCCCGCACTCCCAATGATCCATAAACTTGTCAAACGATTCATAGATACAGTTCCCCAAGTAATCGACGCCGATTTCTCTCCCATGTAACAGCACGCGAACCCGCGCCGTGAAGCAGAGGTAATCGCCTCTTTCTACCTTCTCCAATACTTCTCCTGTAGCATCCCATGAAAAGTCTGGGCTATCCTCTTCAATGGCGTCTATAATGATGGTAAAGTTCTTTGTCTTAAATGTCCGTATGGTGCCTAGTGTATAAGCCATAATCCCCCCTTGGTTAATGCCGTCGATACCTTCCTTTATTGCATCCCCTATGCCACACTCAGAACCACAACCCCTTGGTTGTACCTCTTCCGATACACACCATAGCTTGTGTGTGTGCCTTTCATGCGTGTGGCATTCTTGCATGGTGTGTGGCACATTTGTGCCTCAGCTCTAGGCCAAACCCCCAAAGAATGCAGCTCTCGGAAGGCTGCACCTGATGAAATTTATACTGTTTAGTGTATAAAAACAACATTAACACAATTAATTCATATAGTTACGTACCAAAACCTCAACCAAACACCTCAAAACTTAAACCCGAACACTCTCCTAGAAGGGTTATTCTTATTCATGGGGTTATTTAGCATAATATGGCCTACTAATCAAGGCCATTATATATGGTAAGAAGCTGAATAACGAGAATATGCCCATGTACGCGAATCGCCCCAACGGGCTTATGTTCGGGCGAAAAGGGGTAAAGTGTATCTTTACGCATACATTTTTACCCTCTTTGTGTTGCATTATGCCCCATTGTAGCCTGCCTAGACCCTTGATGAGCCCCTTGATTGAGCTTGTAACCCTTGTGCACGGCTCGAATAGGTCCCTTATTACCACTTACAAGGGTAATGTGTGAAATAAGGCCATGTACATGAATTGCTAATAGGGTTATGTCCGACTGGATAGGTCGGATATAGGTTGAGGGTAGCGGGAGCCCATGGGGGTACCATGGAGTCATTTCACTCTCTCCCATTCTCTCTCAACTAATCTCGTGGGCTTGTGGCGTAGCGGGCATGGGCGCTGCGTACGCCATGCGTGGGGCACAGGGCGTGCGGTGGGCGTGGCCTAGGCCTACGTCCTACCTTGTGGGGATCGCCTCGTGTGGTGCCACGTCGGCCCATTGCTGACGGCGTCGCTGCCTGCGTCACGGCCCACCCCGGTCATCGGCACACACCCCCATGCGTTGGGTTCTGGGTCCCATCCACGGGAAGCACCCCATCGCTCCAGATGGGACCCCCTCCCCCCTACTCGTAACCATGCGTATTCATTGATGATAGGGGAGGTGTCTCCTTTTTACCACACCTGTAAAATGGCCTCTCTCCGCCAAGTTGAGTAGAATAGCCAAGTATTCAGATCAAGACGTGAGTCGAATGTGGCAGGGATTTGCATCACGGGGGTGTGGTAAAAAGTAGACAGGTGTGCTATAAATACCATAGATGCCATGGAGTTAGAGTGGAAGAAGCCGAATAACCCCATGTACGAAAATAAGACGAATGTTTCACAATGTTGACTGATCTAGACGGAAACCCTATTCCCTTACCACCGAGGGCTGTCCCTCCTGCCACAGATCCCACATCTGACGAGAATACTCGTCTGCCAGCCCTCAAAGGGGATCGTATAAACGCAGGGGGGACCTCCTCGACGGGGGAGCCGAACCCATACGCACGGTTCATCCAGCGCAGGTTGACCCAAGATAGGCTTCTCAAGAAGGCCAACGCAGATGAGCAAATGACCGAGCGCGTGATGCGCCGTCTCGATGCCCTTGATGCGTTCCTCGATGATGACCAGATGTGGTGGGAGAAGCTCCAGAAGGCGTCCCTACGTGACTTAGCTATCTATGAGGGTGTCTACATCGACAAACTCCAAGCCCTCCGTGGACAGGCCACGCAGATCATCTCCGTCCAACACCAGACGAAGCTTGATCAGGTGTTACCGATGCTCATGCAGGTGATACAGCAACGTGGGCTGACCGTAAAGGCCACCGAACGTAAGATCGAGGTCGTGACCGACTGATGCCCATCCCCACCGCCCATATCCTCGATCAGCTCGACACCCTTGCGCCAGAGACCCTCCTGCACCTGAAGGACGAGGAGTTAGTGACGCTCGCCACTAACCTCATGGACCTTCAGGCCCAAGACCGCCAGTTTAACCAACTCCGGTACTACCAGCCTGTCAGCGAGCGATCCCGTCTCATTCATCTGTCTCTGGCGCATACGGTCGGCGTAGGTGGAGGCAACGGTTCCTCAAAAACTGATTCGTGCTTAGCAGAATTGGTCATACGGGCCACGGGGCAAATCCCTTTATCCCTCCAGAACGAGTATCCCCGTCAGAAGCTCCGTGGCCCCATTGCGTGTCGGGTCGTGGTGGAGTCACTCACGACTACCCTCTTCCCAATCATCCTTCCGAAGCTGGACTACCGTAAGTGGCAGGGCGTGGACCCAGCAGGGGGGAAGCGTGGCCACTGGGGCTGGATACCACGTGATTGCCTGATCCAAGGTGATTGGTCTAAGTCATGGAAGTCCCATGAGCGTATCCTGCGCTTGTACTATCGTGACCCCGTGACGCATGAAGTCCAGGGTGAGAGCACCATCCAGTTTATGTCCTACGATCAGGACCCCTCAGACTTTGCCTCGGGTGACTTCCACTTTATTCTCCATGACGAACCCCCGAAGGAAGCAATCTGGGTGGAGAACATGGCCCGAACGATGCGTGTGGATGGGACCTTGATGCTCGCCATGACGTGGCCGGATGACCCGACGATCGCCGTCGATTGGATGCTGGATCGGATCTACGAACCAGCCCAGCCTGGACCAAAGAAAGACCCGAATATCGACTGGTTCAACCTGTCAACCGTCGAAAACCTCAACCTGAACCAAACGGCGATTGCACGGGCAGCAGGACAAATGTCTGTCGCTGAGCGCAGTGCGCGTATCTTCGGCCAGCCCATTCGCTTGAGTAACCGAATCCACCCCCTCTTTACCGAAGACCCCCACAAGTGGTGCTTCGGGTGTAATGACCTTGCGGTGACGGATGAATCAGGCCTGTGTGGACGGTGTGGTGCGAAGGATATTGTGCCATTCAGCCATGTCCATCACCTCCAGGCGAATCCGTCATACCCTGTCATCCAAGTCCTCGACCCCCATCCCCGTAAGCCGCATATGCTCCTCTGGGTGCAAGTGAACCCAAATGATGACCTAGAACAGATTGACGAGATGGAGTGTGCAGAGACCCCTGAGACGGTCTGGCAGAATGTGCAGGAGTTGGAAGCCTCGTATGGATGGTCTTCGATCACCCGCCTGATGGACCCGAACATGGGCCGCTCCCCCTCAGGTACCGAACGAGACATCTCCTGGCAGGATGCCTTTGACCAGGTGGGGATGCGGATTGACTTGGCGAACGACGGCGAGGTAGGGCGACGGTTGTTTAATGACTACCTCAAGCCCGATCAGGCTACGCGAGAGCCTCGGTACAAGGTCGATCCACGGTGTGTCAAGACTATCTACCAACTCAAGCGCTACGCCTGGGATGATTTCAAGCGGACCGTGGAGAAGGACCAGAAACAGAAGGCGAAAATGAAGCATGACGACATGCCGACAATGTTGAAATATTTGGTAAATTCCCAACCGTCCTTTCGCTCGCTGAAGAGTATGGGTGTCCCTATTATGCGGCGTGGGCAACGGAAGAATGGATACTAAATGGCCGGGATGGATGTAGAAGATCAGGATTCCCAGGACGAGGCGCTTGGCACGCCTGATCTTGATGAAGCACGGGAAGCGAAGGCGGTGAAGAAGGCCCCCACGCGGAGGCGGTCCTTTTCCTTTGGCAAAAAAGATGTCGTGCATAAGCTCCTCAAGTGGTATGACCAGGACATCCAGGATCGCCTGGAATGGTCGGAGCGGCGTCTTCAGCGGTATGCAAAGTATCGGGGGTGGCTGGAGGCGAAGGATTTTCCCTGGCCGGATGCGTCAAATGTGTTCATCCCCCTCATGATGACCGACTCCCAGCAGATGCAGGATACCCTTTCCAATGGTGTCCTCAGCCAACGCCCTGTGATGGCCCCCCAGGCGGTGAACCCCGCAGATCGTGAGAAGCATGAGACCATTGCCCAGCTCCTCGATTACCAAATCATGGTTGAGCAGACGGGGGAGAAAAAGCTGGCGAACCTCATCGAGTCGTTCGTCAATGACGGGACGATGTACTCTCTCCAGACGTGGATTACGGATGAACAGGATACGGAGCAGGTGGAGTATTTTCCTCCGCTTGAACCGGGCACCCCCGCAGACTTTCAGTTGAAGATTCGTATTGAAGGGATCTTCAAGGATACCCCCGCTGCCTCGATTGAACCGACGGATGTTGAGAACCCGTGGACGTGGGATGTCAAGTGGTACGATGAGAATCATAAGGACCATACGGCCCGCGTTGAGTTCTATACCAACGACGACAACCGCCTCCTGTGTATTGTGAAGCGGAAGGTGGTGATCTTTGACGGCCCGTGCGTCATTCCCAAGTCTGAAGAAGATATTGTGTTCCCGTCGCGCGCAGAAAACCTCCAACCACCGTCCCCCTCAAACCCATCAGGGGCCCATCACGTCTTCATCGTGGATTACCCCTCCAAGGATGAGCTCAAACGATTGATGAAATCGAAGTACTACGATCTCGCCACGGACGAGGACCTGGAAGTACTCGCAGAACAAAAAGTCCATCAGGGCGTCGGGCCAGGATCAGCCGATGATCCAGGGCAGCATAAGATTCAACGGGACGCCCTCGCTGGGCAAACCTTCGGGAATGCAGAGACCGCCTCTGAAACCTACACCCGCATGATGTGCTTCGCCCGATGGGATGTGGATGGGGATGGCCTTGATGAGAACGTGGTGTTCTGGATTCTCAAGGAGCATCGCCTTGTGTTGCGCGCGCGGCTCCTGAGTGAGTTTACGCCCCTTGAAGGGAACAAACGTCCCCTGATGAGTCAGCAGTTTATCGAGGTGCCTGGGCAGATACGCGGGATTGGCCTCCTGGAACTCCTGGAGCATATCCAAGACTCCATGAAGATCCTCGTGGACCAGACCATCGACAAGAATACCCTCGTGAATACCCCCTGGTTTGCCTTCCGTGCTTCCTCAGGGGTCCGTCCTGAGGTGATCCGCATGGCCCCTGGTGAGGGGTATCCCATGGCGAACCCCCAGCAGGACATTGCGTTCCCACAGATCCCGAATCCAGACCAGACCCTTTCTCTGAACATGCTTGCGGTGTTTAACCAGTGGGCGGAGCGACAGGTGGTCATTGGCGAGTTGCAGTTTGGACGTGTTCCACAAGGGAAGGCATCAGCCCTGCGTACGTCGTCAGGGATGCAGTCGGTGCTCCAACAAGGTGCAGCACGGCCAGAACGGTTGATCAGGCGGTTCTTCCTCGGCCTGGCAGAGGTGTATAGCCAGTGCCATGAGTTGAATGGGGTGTACCTGAAACCGAATAAGCAGTATCGCATCCTTGGGATGTCTACGCCAGGCGCAGACCCCTACAAGACCGTGGATGATCCCTCAAAGGTACGGGGGAAGATGACCTTCGAGTTTAAGGCCAATTCCCTCAACACGAATAAAGCCTTCCGTTCTCAGGTCCTCAAAGACATGGGAGCCATGACCTTCAACCCCATGACGATGCAGATGGGCCTGGCGACGCCCGAGAATTTCTATAACTGGCTCCAGGATATGTGGAAGGATTCTGGGCAGGACCCGAACCGGTACTTGAACCCGCCCTCACCGCAATCGTCTATGCCGAGAATTACCGCTGAACAGGCAGTAGGGCTACTCTACCAAGGCATCATCCCTGAGCAACTTCCGTCAGAAGGGCCACAGATGCACATGGCCCGTCTCCAACAATTGATGACGCAGCTACAAAAAGAAGGCGCCCTAGATGAGGCATTCATGTCCCTCGCTCAGGCCTACCTCCAAAAGGTCCAAGCCCAGGTTCAGCAAGCCCAGATGATGGCGCA
>OFRM01000520.1_pt1 | contig 15686 bp, 33 predicted proteins | sample 1543101 | NCBI WGS metagenome assembly OFRM01 (sample SAMN07774223, study PRJEB24372) | wastewater metagenome | isolation source: Exp Tend VB 0WW | collected 2016-02
TACATCGGCACATAACATACAGAGCACCATACAACTGGAAAGGTTGGCTAAGGACTTCCCAATGTCCGAACTTCTGTCCGATAGTGACTCTATTATCCCTAGACCAACGTGGATTCTTATCACCCGTCCAAGCACCTTTAGCGTTCTGATGACCCATAACAATCTCCTAAAGAAAGATGTACTGTATCACAGAAATACATGCTTGTCAAGTGCTGTATAGGACTTCTTGCCGCTTCTCACTATCCTGTTCGGTGATGTTGAATTGTGTTACTTTGCGTCCCCGTATGACGAACCAATATCGCCTTCACTCCATACGATCAACTCAGGCCACCACACAGGAGGGGTTCGCATGACTTCCTGAAGGTCATCTAAGGCTTTCTGAGCGTCTTCTTCCTTCACGACATACACAAGCTCATCATGGACGCATAAACACGGCCAGCGGCCTGTACGCTTGTTGTATTCGTGGGCGTTGTCATTCACGATGTCCCTAGCGATTGCCTGCACAAGGTTCTCATCAAACTTACCGGAATAGAGCGATGCTTTGTGGCGACCTTCGCCATAATACCACTGCATCTTGCCTTTGTCGTCTTGGGACTTTCGCAGGTTCGGATATATGATCTGACGGCCAGATGGAAGCCTTACACCACCGTTCTCGGTCGCGCACAGTCCCCAAGGATCAATCACGACACCGCCATCGCTTACCATACTCGGAATAGCGTCTTGGCACTGCTTCCATCCAGCAACAATCTTGTGATACGACTTACGCCACATATCGACAACACGCTTAGACTCTGCCGGTGACATGTCAATACCGGCTTGAAGTTTGGCAATCCGTTGGAACGTTGCTGATCCTGCGCCGAAGCCTAGACCCAACTGCGCGATCTTCCCTGTCTGGCGCATCTGCTTATCGACTTCGGAAACCTCAACACCATATAAGGCCGACGCGAACGCCTTATACAAGTCAGCTTTGTCAGGACTAGCCTTATAAAGATCAACAGATTCATCAACTTGCCATAAGAAGTGGTTGACCCGCAATTCTATGCCGCTGGCATCCGCAACAACAATTTTATACCCATCCTTAACGCCAAGGCTCTTGCGTAGTGCGTCAGAATGCTTAGGTTTGTCTGGATTGATCCGAGGAAGGTTCTGTGGGTTGTAAAGCTGTCCCGACCATCTCCCGGTAGTATCGGCTCCGCTCCAAGCTAACGGCATTGGCAACCTACCGCCTACACGGTTATCCAAGAACGCCTGAAGCCGCGTCTGAAGGATTGTGCTCTTAACTGACAACCTAGCAGCCACCAAAGCCTGTACGCGCTCGTCTGAGTGATCCTGAAGGTCAAGCAGTCCCTGGTCGGTCTTGCTTAGTGCAAAAGTTTCCTTGCCGGTAGCCTTGCTTATCTTCAGTGGGACTTCAATGCCATAATCCTCAAGAATCTTAGCAAACTTTGGGGCTGATGCAAGTAGCTTACGGGCTTCTTCTTGCCGCTTCTCACTATCCTGTTCGGTGATGTTGAATTGTGTAGCAATTTGATCCAACACGGCTGCTTTCTCGGCATCGACAGCAACCAAAGTATCCTTAATTAGGTCGGCATTAAGAACAAACTTAGGTTCCGTCGTCATGCGAGTGGTATAATCAATCGTCCTGAGTTCCTTCATTCCAACACGCGGCGCAAGAATCTTAAAGATGCCAGCACACAGGTCAGTATCGACCTTGTTATAGACCTTCATTGCTTCGAGTTCTTCTGGTGTAAAGTCTGCCAAATGCTTGCCCTTAGTGTTTGTGCCTTCTAAAGACAGCTTCTCACCAATGCCTAGAGCGCTTGCAACTGCTTTCAGACTGTTGCCGACTGTCTTTGAGAAATATGGCCTTGCCATAGCAAGCGTGCATCCCCATGCTTTAGGACGCTTACCATAACGCCATGCAAGTATAAGCGAATCGAAGCCGCTCATGTTATGGCCTATAGCCATTGTGTTGTCCCAATCTACCTGATCCTGATAGCGCTTAACGTCATCTCCGAACAGCACGAAAGTCTCTCCGTCCAATCCATCCTTAAACGCACAAGATATGATCTCGGTATCAGGATGAAGGACATATCGAATAGGTCCACCACACTTCTTGATGTCGTGGTCTTTTGACCAGAAGGACTCGTAGTCCATCACTAAAAATTTCATCGTTTACAGTCCACTCGCAACTCAGTATCTCGAAGCGCATCCACCATCCGTTCAAACTCCTCAAACTCCTCAAACTCCTCAAGTTCTTTAGCCGCCGCCAAAGGCATCTCTTGGTCATTCAACCACCCCGCAAACTCGCCGTGGTACAGGAGCCGTTCGAGGGCTTGTGGGAGGTTATAGGTCATTTAATTCTTTCATAAAGCTATCAGCAAACTCAAGGATGCTCTTGGTCATGTAGTTGCACTCGTCGCACGGACAGTCATCAGAGAAGGCTTCAGGCCAAATCTGGCGGGCTAGGTCTAGTGCTAGTTTCTTTTGGTCTTCGGTCACAGCGATACTTCATGTCCTGTAATATCAGCCATATCTTCATAGGCTTCTTCTAACTCAGAGAATTCTGCATCAACTTTATCGGAGTACCTCTGGTTACAAAACCACAAATGAAACTCTCCTGTCTCTAGTACGACTTCAATGGCTTTAAGAAGTCTATCTAACTTTTGGTCTGCGGTCAAAGTATTCTCCTTGTTCAGTGAGACTATTATACACTTTTCAATGATCGATGCAAGCCTTTTAATATGCTAACAATAACATCTACCGTCCAACCGTTACCTAACATATGATAGCGCCACAACTTAGGTGCTATAGAAGTATAACCAACCGGAACAGTCTGAAGAATCTCACATTCTTCTGGTGTCAGAAGTCGCCACTGACCTTTGTTGTCTGTTCCGAACTCATTAGCGTTCTCTTTGTTGATCCATTCTGGTATCGTAAAGCCGTCCTTAAACACCAACTGACGTGAACCACAGAACAAGTAGCGTCTTAGATTAGAACCTTTACCGTAGTTAGCATCAATACAATAGGACTTCTCGCGGGTTGAGTACCATCCCGGTTCAAGGTATTCGTTGAGATTCTTGCCGACATTCTCAGGTAAATCAAACTCAATATTGGTCCAATACAGCCTATCCCTAGATTGACCACTTACGAGCGACGAGTTGATCCTAATTGGCTGTACTCCAAGCAGTTCGGAAATCTTGCCAGCGTATTCCTTCTTCATTACCACATTCTCAAGCAAGAACCATTTAGGCTTCAACTCGTTCTTTAGCCTGACGTACTCAAAGAACAGCTTGCTTCGTGGGTCATCGAAGTTCAACTGCTTGCCTGCGAAACTGAAGCCCTGACACGGGCTACCTCCAATCAGCAGGTCAATCTTAGGCGAGTTAACTGTGGTGATCCTGGTTACGTCACCTAGTTGTTTGGTGTTCGGATAATTATGCTGTGAGACAGCAATGGCGTGTTTATCTATCTCGCTCGCGTAATACTTGTCATAAGCGATGCCTGCTCGGTTCAGTGCGATCTGTCCGCAGGACATGCCATCAAATAGACTCAGTACGTTCACACAACCTCCTCAGACTCAACCTTAACCAACCCAACAGCCCTATCCAGCCGTTCCAACATCTCTTGGTCTACGGGCTTACCCGATTTTAGTTTGTCGAGCATGTCACGTGAGGCGAAGAAAACTGCGAGAAGTTCTTTAGTCATATCAATCCCCTTATGAACGATTCTTGTGAAGTCTATTATACACTAACCAAACTAATCTGCAAGATATTTCTCACACCACTGAATAATATAGGCGATCTTTTTAGCCTCGCCTTTATGACCACACTCAACAGCGGCTTTAACTGCCTTCATACGCTCAAAGATTGGCCGTAGTTCTTCCTTAAACTGGTTTGATACGGCCAATGCTGATGCGCGGTTGGTTACTTCGGGGATGTTGCTAAATGCTACAGTCGTTGTAGTTTCTTCGGCTGCATCTTGTTGGGTGGGAGCGCCTGCTTGCGAAGCAGTTAGTCCTGTCTCACTTTGCTCGTCGACAAGCGCCGGACTGCTGTTAGACTCCCGTTGATCCGACACTTCAGGCTCGTTAGGCTCGTTATGCTTATCATAGATTGGGTGCGGGCCGAAGTGGAACCTTGGTTGTTCCTCTTGGACTTTCTCAAAACTATATGCACTTCCGCTGAAGTCATTAATATCGGCTTCAAACTCTGCATTTTTCTCCAGGTCGAGCAATGTGATTCGCTTCGTTTCTTTGTTAACATCAACCACCTTGTATTTTGCGCCAGTTTCGATATGGGTGATGTAAATAGTAGGCTTATTCACTTGCTATCTCCTGTAAGTTTCTTTCTGTCATCATCGATTTGGTTAAGGTGGTTGAGCATACTAGTTGGGAGACTCAAAACAGCCATGATTCCTATTACAAATGCCGCTACTGTCAGGAAGCAAAAGATACACGCAACTATAGGTGCTACGATGGGTGTAAGTATTAAAGTTATCAGTATATTTTTCATGTTTGATTGCCTTAGTGTCAGATTTAATCTGCTTCCGGTTCCATGTCGTAAGACTTCTGCACCAACACGATACCTACACGAGCGTTAGGCACGTCAGTCATCAGGCACTTTACAGCGTCTTCAACTGTCCCGACATCCTTAGCTACTGTGTACTTCTCTTTCGTACCATCTTTAAGGCGGACGAGACCTTTATACTCAGTCGAGGTCGTCATAGTTACGTGATCCGCGTCGATTGTATTGCTTGTTCGATTTCTCCATGTACGACTGACAATCTATGCAGCATACATAACCTAAGCGGGCACGTCTCGGGTCAATTGTGGTGCCGCACGAACACTCAACGTCTTCATCCAACTCTGGGCGTTCTTCAGGCACCATGTCGCGTACAGCTTTAACACCATCATCAACAAAATCTTCTGCGAAATTGTTAGCGTGATCTACAATGTCTGCCATGCTTTTTGCTTCCTATTGTTGTGCGAGTGGGGTATTTTACCGAAACTGTTTAGGTTGTCAAGCCGATAAATTATTGTTAACTTACGCTAACAACTGCACACTGGTAAGCCAGTGAGGGTTTATCTACCAAAGCACGAAGCAGTATGCCTCGTGCACCATTTATGTCACGGTCTAGCGTTACTTCGCCAGAAGTGATCGTTTTCGCACCGCCTAAGTTCTGCTTGATCTCACCCGTCCAACTAGCCGTCTTACTTGTGTAGGCTTCGTTGACATCAATGACTTCTTTGCCGAACTTGTTAGCTAGATGCTTGAGTCGCAGTTTAAACTGGAAATGGCTGAATGTCAACATAGCTCGCACAGTTTTAGACCTGAGTTTGCGCTTAGTCCGCGTGACCATCTGACTTGTCTCGAACGTAGGTAACAGTATCACGTCATAGTTCTGAACCAAGTAGGTTCCGACTTTCCAGTGCATCTCTGTAACCAAGTCCTTAATTCGCCATTGTAACCGCCTTGCTGCCTTACGCATCTTATGACGCTTGCGCGATGTTACTTTAACCATACGTGACTTAAGATCGTCAAGGAACCTACACAACTTAGCTATCTGAGTAAAATCACCATCCCCAAACTTAACTACTTCAACTGGTGAGTAACCAGTCATGAACGTGCGAACTCCTGGGTCTAAAGCGATGACGCGGCCTTGGTTCTCGGCTTTATAGGTCATCGACTTAGTTGGGACTACAATGAACCAACGACCGTTATCAAGCAACAGCCGTGAGTCCAACACTTCTTCAGGAAGCGATTCAGCATAATCAATCTTGCCTGACAAAGTTGGGTAAAGACCTTTGTCTAAAACTGCTGACTTAGGTATATAACATGATTGCTGAGGGTTCTTAAGTGACCTAAACTTCAAACGGAACGGCTGACCAGTTTTCTTAAACTTACTAATCCCATTACCACGTGCCTTGTAAGCATCACTAACAGCCATTTTCTTAATCTGATAAGGGACTTCCTTAGCCCAGTCAGGTAACTCATTCAGAAGTGTCTTCGCGGACCCCATCCAATGTTGAGGTTTGTCCGTCTTGTTCAGCATCTCTACAGTGTTGTTGTAAACTTTCCTTGAAGCCCCAAACCAAGTCCGGAACAGCCGCTTCTGATCCTGTGTCGGGTAAATCCTTATTTTCTTTGTGGCGTTTATGCGAACGTGCTCCGTGCATCCGGCAAGAAAAGTGGTGTAGGATGGAGAGTAGGTCTTGTGTAAGCTCCTGTTCGGGTGAACCAGTTGCTTCATCGAGAACCAAGATTTGTCCACCTGACTGCCGTATGATGAAGTCAACGAGTTGGAAGCCAAACCTAGCCAGTCGGTCTCGGTGGGCAACCACAAGCGTAAGCTGTTCACCACGCATTGCTCGTTCCAGTAAGGCAAGCAATTGTTTACGTTTGAAGTTAAGTCCACTGCCGACTTCTTGGACAACTTCTGCTTCTGGGTAGAGTTCACGCATTCTTGCTGACTGTCGTTCAAGGTCATCACGCTGCTTGGTGCTAGACACCCGACAATAGCAGACGACAGTTTTGTTGCGCCCGTTACCAAGGAAGGCGTCAACGTCGAATAACCGCTGTCCTGAAGGAAGCCTAATTGACTTGATGACACCTGTGTCTGCATATTTTCGTAAAGTGTTCCCATGAAGGCCAGTTAGCTTTATAGCTTCCCTGGTTTTGTACACTTTGTCTCCTAGTTAGGTTAATGAAGCTACGGTATCACAAAAGTTTAGGTTTGTCAAGGGGTGTTAATGAATCGGTTACTGTTGTCAAGCCTTTTGAAACCTTTTCTTTTACCAGAAGACTTTCCCATTTGAAAACGTCTCGTGAAAGTTCTTTGATGTAGTTTAGGTTTGACCCTGCCGTCCTAGCTATAGCCAAGTCGATTTGGCTCCATGCTAACATAAACGCATAAAAATATTGCATCACCAATGTCTCCAAATACCTGCACAAATGTGCAAACATGTAATAACTTCAAGCATCCTAATCAACCACCATATGACCGTTGAATGCTTTTCGATTCCCGGAAGCCTCATTGAAGGTCTGATTGCAGCCAATAGGGCTTGCATGTGCTATCGTAGATTCCTACAAGCGTGTACCCATGTTTCAGCAGCTTAGGGTACACCTGACCGTCTTGAGGTACATCCCGATACCCTTCATCGGTCTCAAAGACAGCCCGAGGACCGTTCTTGGTTCGTTGGATTACTCCTTTTGCGAATGCGCTGATGTCTTGCTTCTTGTTCATTTGTTTCTCCATAAAGTGATATTATGTTACATGTATTATGTGTTGTCAACTTTAACTGTTGGTAGGTGTAAAACTCGTCCTATGCCGATTAGGGGGGTCTACTACACGTTGGGCCTCGTAATCTCCACGATCCGAGATATGTTTTGCATCATCTCTTCCGGCGTTGCGATGCAGGCACACACCGCCCATGAATGCACCTCGCCGATGATGTCGAGTAACCGTCTGTTCTCGGTTTCAACTATTGCTAACGCTTCGAGCGCAGCCAGTCGCCCATCCCGCTGTTGCTCGAAGCGTAGGCCCAACACGTCGCTCAACTCGGACGCTGCGCCGTTGGTCGTCTTTTCGTCTGTCATTTCTCTACCTCCTGTTGTTACGCCGTCATGGTCGCCAACAACGCATGGATCGCATTTATGGAAACCGCCTTGTCCTCGTCCGGTGCTGGAAGCATCCTCATCGCAGCTTCCATATTCTTTAGTTCCGGCTCGGTGTCTGCCCCGATCAATCCAACCAGCGCCGAGCGCAGCAAAGAAATGTCACTCTCTGCTTTTCGCATCGGGTGCTTCTCGCAAACCTTTATGTGTTCGGTCAGCACATCGCTACCGTGTGCCGGAGTATCTTGCGGGTATTCATGTCCGCAATAAACGCATGTGAGTATTCGTCCATCCATGTCACTGTCCTTTACGTTAATCATATTAACAACTAACCCATCCATCAACACAAACTATCCACATACAATCATCATTTACCCCCTTACCTAACAAACGTCATCATGCCTCACATTTTATCAACCTTTTTTGCAGCTAGCAACACTTTTTCAAACTTTTTCTTTGTAGTTATGACCTTTGATAAATATGTCTCCGATCTACCTCCTGATAGGAATGCACCTATGCCGATGTTATACGCTTGCACACCCTTCTCGACTGATCCAGTTTGGTTGATGTACTCAGATAGATGTGTTGTTCCGGAATCGATATTAGTGAACACGTCCATGCTAGTACTTTTGCCAGAAGATTTTGTAAGCTGCATAAGTCCTTTAGCACCTGTCGGGGAAACCGCACCTTTATCAAAACTCGATTCCGCTGCGATTACTGCCAAAACTAAAGGTAGCGTCAATCCATTGTGTTTGTGAAGTCTGCTCTGCATATCTGCATGATACACTATTTCTGACGCCGACGCCTCATCTATTTTATAGTTCTCCGATATGTACCGTGTCAGAATCTCCCGCTTATGGGTACTTTTGTCAATATGGGCTATCTTAGTTTGTGTTTGCTTGGCACCATCAATTTCCGATATAGACAAGCACAACATGCATATCGACACAATGAGAACTACAAGCATATCCTTGTACACGTTAACGACCTCTAAGTGTGCGTCGAATCCTCATGTATCTGACAATTTCTCTTACAGGTACCACAAAGACGGCCATGATCCCACTACAGATCAAAGCTACAGCAAAAATAGGTGCAAGAATAATCATGACCATCAACACAACGGGAGTTATCAGGATTGAAACAGCGGTGTCTTTCATTTTCATTGTCCTTTGAAATCGTGTGACTCCGTTATTTTAACATGTAGTCTGTCTTAGACTGTGTGCGAAGATAGTTGATGGCCTTCAACCATTGCAACTGGTTATAGGTGTCGTCAGGGTATAGATCGGCTGCACGGGTTTCGAGGTTGTAGGTCAAAGTATTCTCCTTCGGTTGCTATAGTTGACTAGCCTTAAAGAACTCAACAGCCTTAGCGTCCTCGTAAGCCTGCCACAGCGGAGCCTCAGCGTCCTCGTAAGCCTGCTTCTGTTTAGGGGTCAGTAGTTTCTGCGCAGCCCATGCGATAGCAATACCAGCTCTGGCCGCGATAAGACAGTTGGCTTCAGTGACCTCAACTTCTTGACCGAACGTCTTGATGAATAGGTCTGCTTGATCCCGACAAGCATTGAGTTTGGTCAGTTGAGTTACGGTTACTTTCATTTATGGTCTCCTTAATGGTTATCTGAGTTGGTGTAGCTATTATACGCTCCTACAGTCTACTGTCAACTGATTTTAACCCTAAAGTCCAAAATTAGTCCACTAGCAACTCAGTTGATCAAATTCTCTACGTCCATCTCGGGTTCCGGTAGACCTTTAATTTCCTCAGTCAATTTCTTAATAACCTCAATGCTTGACTTGTTGTAGGCTACGTTACGCGCTGAGTCCCATAGTTGAGTCTCGTTGATACGTTTGATTAGTTCTAGCTGTTTATCTCTGCTGTCGAAATAGATCGTGTAGATGACTTTGGAGCGAATTGGCGTGGCCTTAGTTGGTTTTGTGTGAGATAAGATATTCTGAGACAACCATAGCGAGACATCGGCGTTACTTTTGGCTTCTTCTGGTGTGAAACCGTTAATCAAGTAGGTCATAGCACGCTTATACCTCATGACCTTGTGGACATAAATAGGGTAAAGCATTGTCGTTTGACGTAGATTAACGAGGCTGCTGGGGGCTTCTGCGGCTTCATGTGCCTCCTTGTACTGTGCGAGGATCAGAAGGTCTCTCAAGGGCTTGTCGGCAGTCGCAAACCCCACAAATGGGTTACACACCTCATCAATTTTGTCGCAGTTGGCTACAGTAGGTTTGATTTTGGCTAACGTCTGATCAAACGTTTCACGGAGTTGTGTGAGGGCTTTTTGCTGCTTTTTGGCTGAACTAAAGTCATAGACCCTAACACATTCAAATTGCTGCGCTTGGTGATTCTGTTGTGGTAGATACTCCTTAACCTTAAGGCGCAGGTTGAATGTGGCTTTGTTCTGGTAGACGTAGATTCTCAGGCTTAACATTTCAAATTCTCCGTGTTGGTATTGGTTATAGTGACTCTGCAAGATTCAGCAGCTTTTCTGGATCGATCTTGGACATTAAATCTTCCATTGCTTTTTGCTTAGACTCCTTTTCCAATTGTTCGAGCACTTTTTTCTGCTTGAGGTCCGCAATTTTATCACGTTCGATTCTGCGGCGCTTTCTTGCTTCCGCCTCTGCCGTCTTTTCGGCTTCTTCTACCTTGCGTTTCTTTTCAAATTCTTGGAACACTCTCAAAACATCACCTTCCCAAGCTGAGAAAAAAGGTAAGAATCCTGGTAAAACAATATGCGACATACGTTCTTTTACAAAATACTCACTCCACCCGACAGTTGCTGCGATCTTTTCCAAACTCAAACGTCTGCGGATTTTTATCTCACCTTCAGCAGTTTTAGATGAGTGTACATCAATTGCTAGGCGCTCAACCAACTTCGGATAACCGAACTCGTTTTTAACCAGAAGTTCTGGCGGGTGTTCGTCGGCCTTTACACCTGTAATTCTCAGCGTCTCGGACTCTACATGCTTAAGTATTGCTTCAGGGGAATACTTAGCTGCCTCAATTGGATCATAGTCTGGGTCTTCTGGTTTTGGAAGATATCGCGCTGTAGGATGTGGGTATCCACCGTGCATCACTATCGGGCCCACACACAACTTGTTTTCGAAATAACCACAACCACGTTCGGCTACCAGTCGCTCGATCTCTTGCTTAGTAATGACCATTTCAAACTCCTTAGTTGATTAAAGAAAGTCCATCGTACCACACTTTTTAGGACTTGTCAAGTTTTTCTATTCAGGTGACAGAAAGTACAAATTTTGTGTTTTACTGAAATCAGGTAAAAATGTAAAAGTTTTTAGATTGAGGCAGAAATGATTGTTGGGGTCGATGTATGCAAGTTTTTAGATTGAGGCAGAAATCAAATTCTTAAGGTAGCCCTATCATTTTTTAGATTGAAGCAGAAATGATTGTTGTATTGCGTTTTAGAGAAGATTAGGATGGCTGCAAGTTTTTAGATTGAAGCAGAAATGTTTTAGTGTTTTTGATCAAACAGACAGAAATAAACCCTTATGGATCAGTGAGTTGCAGATAGAATTTTTCTGCTTCAAAACAAAAACCATGAAAAATCTGACAGGAAATTATATAGGGGTCAAAAGGCAGAAAAAAAAAAACTGTTTCGCTGTTGAGGCAAAGTGAAATTTCAAATTTTTTTTTCCGCGTGGGGTTGTATTCCCCTATTTTCATGTTAATTTAAATATATATACAAATAGACATAAATAAAAGGGGGTATGCCGTGCAATCCCTTGCCCCATCAGGGTTTCCAGAGGGTCTTTTCTGCTTTCAATTACAAAAAGGCTAAAACAGGCACTTTTATACGTTTTTTTTCTGTCTGATTGTTGGCTTTTTGTCGTGTTTTTGGCATAGTTATCCACAGGCTGCACAAAAACTTGCTAAACCAATCGGACTTTTACAACCAGGTTGTAAATCCTGTGAACCTATGGCAGACTGTACTTTTACAACGGCGTTGTAAATCGCCTCATTTTTACAACCAGGTTGTAAATCCTGTGAACCTATGGCAGACTGTACTTTTACAACGGCGTTGTAAATCGCCTAATATCAAAATTACAAGGAGATTGTAAATGGTCTTTTCAAGCACTCAATATCACAGAATGAAGCGTTTAAACCTTGATCCGTCCGACAGAAACGCCCAAATCGCTGATATCGCTTTTAATCCAAAAGAAGCCTGTAGAGCGATCCAACAACTGCTGGAAATTCGCTCAATATTGAAAAGCCACAATGTACGCTCTAAAATCGAGCTAGATTCGTTATTGGCTTACGCAACCAGAGAGGATGTGTAGGGCCTTTTGGCTTATTTTGAAAATAAAGGACTTGCTGGTGCTTTTGGGGCCTGCTAGATCGCACCAGGATCGAAATGGCCTCGCTGGGCTTCACGGACTTGCGCTAATAACGCAAATCGCACAAAAACAAAAACCGCCCGAAGGCGGCTTGTAGCGGTTCAAATTTTGCTTAGTGATCATTCAAAAAACTAAGGTTACCGGCAATCTTGTTGACCTGTTCAATCATTTGCAGAATCAGCAGGTATTCGGCGCGGTTTTCGGCATCCAACAGGTCCATTAGATCGGATTTCAGGAATCCAGCAGAATGGACGGCTTTCGTAAGGTTCTCTAACATTTCATTTTCCCCCAAAAAGAACCCAAAGAATTACGCATATGATTGTGTTCACAGTGAGCCCCTTTTAACTTCGATCAACTTAGGACCGTGATTTTCAGACCATGTAAACTTGATCTGAGAATCATCAGCATATTGATAGAGCGCCATCGTGCATCGACCTCTATCGTTTCGCTTCTCTTTTAACTGTACACCTCCAGGGAATCTGATAGTCTTTCCGTCTTGCAAAGCATAACCGCCATAAAGCGTGTAGGCGTCACATTGGCCAATCTTTTCGATGATATTACCTGCAATCGTTTTCATGGTGTAATTTCCTTTTCAAATAAACGCTTCAACAATGTCGGACTGAGTAATAATTAAAACGCTATCAGAATATCTAATGACGCAAGGCAAATATTCTTCAAAAGGTTTATCAAATCCATCATGTTTATGCGGGGATTGTTCAAAAGTATCGATTCGATTATTTTGCAAGTGTTTTGCGAGGTCGGCCATGTTTATATATTGACCTTGCCCATAGTGTTTATTTATTGCGGCTGTTACGTCATATGATTTCATTTTCTTATCCTTTTCAAATAAATTGCACAGCCATCCATGCGAAGGCAAAGCCGATAATGGTGGTGCCAAGATAGTCGAGGATACTAGGGTTCTTTTTCATTTCCGCGCCTTTCTAACCACAATTCGCCAGTCATAACCGTCGTGGTTTACTAAGCTACGTTTGACCTCGTTAGCGTCCCCTTCCATATCAAAAACGGTATCGATCCACTTGCCGTTCAAATACACATCCCACGCAATCATTTTACCATACTCATTGGTCATGGTTTTAATCCCTTTAATTTCTGAAGAAGGCAAAGCCGATAATGGCGGTACCAAGATAGTCGAGGATACTAGGGTTCTTTTTCATGGTTAGATAGTCTCACTTTTCAGCGTTTTGTAATCGCGCCCGATAGCATGCGCAAGACTCGAAACACAATGAAAAACCATATCCATCCCACATCCGCCGACTTTCATTTCCGCGCCTTTCTAACCACAATTCGCCAGTCATAACCGTCGTGGTTTATTAAACTACGTTTAACCTCGTTAGCATCCTTTTCCACGTCGAATACAGTATCAATCCATTTACCATTAAGGTATACGTCCCAAGCGATCATTCAATAATCCTCCAATAAACCGCGCAGCGTTTCAATCTGCGCATGGGTGAAAACAGACCGCAATTCTTTTGCTATCTCGCAGCATTTTTGATACGTGTTAAACGCTGAGATGCTGTCGGTATCGTAACCACAATCTGCGCACCAGTAATCGAATGACGTATCAATGGCGCTTGAATCCGACACTAGGCTATATAAGACATCGGCGGCGCAAGGTGTTATGGGTTTAATGTAACGTTTCGCCCATTCATGATAGCCGATTGACTTTTTAGGGTATTTTGACTCTCGCATTTGATCAGAACCTTTTACCGGCTTACGATGCCCCAGTCCGGTGTAATAGTCCGCCTCAAACCGGCTTTTTCCTGCTGCAAACGAAACGCGCCACGCATCGCATTTCCACCCATTATCCCGGACAGTTTCGCCGACGTAGCGCACGCCATAGGCAATATTGTTTTCTTGCAGGAAGACGTCAACGGCTTTTTGTGTGTCGTTCATGGTGGGTTTCCTTTAGCAATAATCAAAATCAACAGGTTGACAAACTTCTTCAGGCAATTCTACCCGATAAGCGCCCTTTTTAGCCCGCCGACGACTCTTTAATTCTGCCAGACGTTCGCGCTTTTCGTGGCGACATTCGAGAAAATCCATAAACTCTTTTCCATCCCTGTAGACCTTGCCGATCAGATCAGGCTTTCGGGAGTCTTGTAGCGCGATGATAGCGGCGACGGATTCGAGCGTATCGGCGTTGACCTGGCCGATTCGGGCAGCGTGATAGGCTTGACGGAATTGTGCATGGTTCATGATGTTACCCTTTAGATTAATGAGAATGCACCGGTCCATTCTTCCCAGTTAGCACGTGGTGCTATTTGAAACGCGCAAGGAACGATATAGCCGTCGACACTGTACATCCGCATCACGCATATAGCGCCTCGCTGAATGTTGAACGGGTTATTAAACATGATCTTATCCCTTAGAAAAATAAGTCTCTTTGATGGCCTTTGCCGCTTTAGGCTTGCTTAAAAAGCCTTGGGAAAGCTGGCGCAGAATTGTAGCTATTGCGGTTTTTTGCATGATGTTTAACTCCACAAAACAGATTGACCAGCTCCGCGAGCTTCCGCGAGAGCGATTAGCGCCCGATAGTCGCGCACAAAATCGAAGTCTACCTGCTCGATCCATGCATAGTCTAGATTACATGGTTTGCCAGCATTACCAAGGTAACAATATTCTCGATCCTCTTCTGGATTTTCGACTAAAAATTGTTCGTATCCAGCATTCAACATTTCGTCGAATGCATCCTGTTCGCAGCTCGCCCAGATCGCACAAATAGCGCCGAATTCGTGTCCGATAATCCAAAGCCGGACATCATGTGGATTAAATTCTTGCGGTAACACTACATTGTTTAACAGGATATCTTTATCATCGATATCATAACAAGCGCCGGATTTTGTGTAAAATTTTGTCATCATCCTACCCTTTCAGAAAATAAGTTTCTTTGATGGCCTTCGCCGCTTCGGGCTTGTTTAGGAAGCCCTGGGAAAGCTGACGGAGGATTGTAGCGATTGCAGTTCTTTGAACGGTGGGCATGATTGTTACTCCATTTCGAAGTTAGATTTTTCTTCGTCTGTCATTCTCTCATAACAAAGCGCCCACAAGTTACCGTCTTGACTTAGAAAATATTTGTTGCCTTCCTCGTCGGTGTATTGAGCGTTAGATAACACTGTATCCCATGTTCCCCAGTAAAATTCATGATCTGGACCTGATGCAAGGATTGTCGCGTCTTTGTCTGTAATTCCCCAGGCTTGGCAATGGTCGACCGCTATCTCGTTATAGCAGTCAGTAACGAAATCACGCGGAATATAAACACCCCGTGCATCGGAAAGGATTAGCGTTACTGCCTCAGGTATTTTGTTTGCCATGATAGTGTTCCTCGTTTATTTGTATAAGGTGAAAGGCTGATTCTAGTCTTGCAAGGATGCTAGCAGCTTGTCGAGCGCCTCAATCGCATCAATGATGCCTTGCGTTGCTGTTGATGGAGCATTGAGACATAGTTGCTCAAGATTTGTTATGTTGCGCGCCACGCTTTCGATTGTCTGTTGCTTCGTCATTCCGTTCTCCCTGTGTTTGTTTAATCGATGATTGAATTCTAGTCTGCGTATAAAGCCATGTCAACAAGTTTCTGCAACATTCTTAAAAATAATTTTATCTGTTTAGTATCATGTAGGTACGTGGGCGGATATTGATTTCGCATCAGGGCATCAGGGCATCAGGGCATCAGGGCATCAGGGC
>OFRM01000521.1_pt1 | contig 15679 bp, 36 predicted proteins | sample 1543101 | NCBI WGS metagenome assembly OFRM01 (sample SAMN07774223, study PRJEB24372) | wastewater metagenome | isolation source: Exp Tend VB 0WW | collected 2016-02
ACATCAGCCCCTTGGCATTGGGGTCGTAGGCCATGCCCGTCCCCGACATGCTGGCAATGGCCTGCTCCGGGGCGCGGGTGGTGGCGTTCATAACCCGCAGCTCGTGGGGCGGCGTCCGCTTTTCAAACTCAATGCGGAACGGCCGGCCGTCGGTCTGGCGGATGAACGTCAGGCACTCATCTAGGTTCATGCTGATGATCGGCATTGTTTGGTTCCTCAAAATACAACCAGTACGGTGGGTCACCATACCAAACAGCGGGATTGCCCTGTTGGTCAATGTCCGCAAACCACCCGCGATCTTTGAACCAATCAACAACAACGGCAGCGGGCACACCAACGACAAAAACAGAGTTCCAATTACCGCCGCCACAAGCAACATCGTCCTCCGTGCCGAATTCGGTCAGAAATTGACGTATGTCGTTATGGAAACGAGTGTCCTCATCCAGGTTCGCCATGTGGCACCTAATCGTTAATGATCAGCGCCCGCCGCTTGCCACCGTTGACCTCGGCGTAGCGCCAACCTTGCACTTCGCCCTCGCCATCGCGGTCCGTTTTGACCAGCGTCAGTTCCACCGTGCCGCGTTCGCGGCTCTGAACGGTCAGCCGGTCGGGGCGGCTGCCCGGCCCCAGCTCCAAACTGCTGGCCTCGCCGGTCCAGGTCTGCGTCGCGTCATCCCAGGTCAGGTTGGCCGCGTGAATGGCTACGTGCGTCATGTGCGTTCTCCGTTTCGGGGTTGGGCTTGTAACTACTATACGGCGCATAGGGTACGGTGGGCAGTTGGAAAACTAAGCCGGGCGCAGCACCCCACCCAGCCGGCGGCGCTGCGTGGGCGTCCGCGCCCGTACCCGCAGCAGCACCCGCTCGATGGTCGCCCAGCGGCTGGCGCTGGCCCGCTGCTCGCGCCGGCTATCGTTTTCCCACCAATCCGGCAGGCATCGCAGCTGCTGGGCGACGATCCGGTCCACCTCCTTCTGGGTCAGGTCGTCAATATCCCAGCAGCTGTCAAACTTGGAGGCCAGCCCGTAGCGCTTGCGCAGCTTGGGGTCAGCGGCGCAGGCGGGGCACAGCGCCCGGTTCTTGCGGGTGCGGCGGCACCCCGGCACCCGACAACGGCGGCTTTTGGGCACCGGCTGTTTGGGGCCGGTGCGCGGCAGCAGCGCCCGCATGTGGCGGCGGGCCAAAACGGGGTCGGCCCGGCAACGCCGGCAAAGCCCCCGCAGCCATTGGGCGCGGCCGCAGTTGGGCACCAGACATCGTGGTGTAGTCGCGGCGGCCTTGAACATAGGGCCATCCTCCTTTAACGGACCGGGCCGTCAGTCCCCCCAACGCGGCGACGCGGCGGAGGGGGCCAAACTTTGCGCATGTCAGTCTCCTGTGTTGCGTTCGTCCACGCCGATCGCGCCGGGCGTTACCGGGAACGCCGGCTCCCAAAACCGCTCGAACTGGGCGCGCAGCTTGGCCCAGCACGCCGGATGCAACCCGCGTTCCTCGAACTCCGGGGCCAGCGGTGCGCCGCAGCCGCCGCACAAACATTCGTGGTGAACGTCCCACCCAGCCGCCAACATGGCCTTCCCGCCGTCCTTCCAAACGCACCGCAGCGCCCGGTCGGCGACTGCCAGCGCCCGCGTGCCCTCCCAGCGCTTGCTCTGGCGCGTGGCGTTGACCTCACCGGTGTCCGGCTCCAACTGGCCCAGGTACTGGTAGGCGGCGCACTGGGTCGGGTCAGCGCCGGTCAGGAACATCACAAAAAACGCCTCGGGGAAATCCAGGCTGGCCGGTTTGCGTTCCACCCGGTAGGTATACTGCGGCCGCGCCCCGGGCATGGTTTGCACCCAGGCCACCGGCGGCTCCACCGTAAATACCGAGTTGCCAGCCAGCACAAAATGTGCGGTGATCATTCTGGTCGCTCCTTTTGGGGCGCAACTTGGTCGCCAATCTCCGGGTAATGCACGAGTTCGCAAAACTCAACCATTTCGGGCTGGTCGCCGTAATCGCTGTCATACACGCCGACGTCCAGGCCAACCTGGCGCAGCAGCGTGATCATGCGGTCGCTAAAACGGTAATGGCATGCGCCCGACGTGGCGGTAATGGGGCAGCACCGCCGCCAGTTGGATGTCGCCAACAAAAGTGCCCGTTTTGAAATCAATTCTCTCCTTCGTCAAGCGCACCAACGTCCCCGCCGGTTCCGGCGTCCAATGTTCCAATAGATAGTCGCGGGCCGCCAGCAACTGCGCCGGATCGTAGATCGGCATGGTCAGCCTCCGTAGTTCTAGAAACCCCAAACGCCGCCGCCCCGGCGCAGCGTGCCCTGGGCGCGGCGCGAGCTGATGCGGTCGCGGATCTGGCCGGCGTCGCCCATCCCCTTCAGGTAGAGGTCGACCAGCGGCTGCAACCGTTCCCAGTTGTCCTCGGTCAGGTACACCCGCCGCTCACCCAAAACGTGCGGCCCCAGCCCCACCCGCCAGACCTTACCGTCCTTGAGCCCCATGGAATAGAAACGCGCGGCAGTATTGCCCCGGTTGCGCTGGTTGCGGCTCGGGTTGCTAATGTGCAGCGTGCAAACCACCCAACCGGTGTCCTTGATGCAGTAGAGCAAAAACTGGTCGGCGTCCAGGCCGCGTTCGCGCAGCTTGGCCCAGGGCGTTTTGCCGTACTGGCCGTCGGCCGCCTTGATATAGTCGGGCAGCGGCGGCAGCTGGGGCTTATCCGTTTTCTTGTTAGTCGTCATAGTCTCGGTACTCCTCGTAGTAGTTGGGGTCGAGCGGGTTGGCATCGGCCGGACCCAGATCGAGCACCAGCACCATTTTGGCTTTTTGCAACTCCTGCAACTTGTCGGCAATGATCTGGACCGGCGTGGTCGGGTCCAGCCCGGCGTGCTGAGCCAGTTTGCGCAGGCAACGTTTGCAGGTTACGTCCAGGATGTTCTGGCTGTCCTCTGGACCGTATGTCCCGCACCACTGGTAATGCGGATGGCCCAGATGCACCTTCAACGCCATGCTACGCCTCCTGCACCCCGGCAAAGGGCGTGCGGGCCGGAGGCGTGCGAACCATCCCCAGCACCTGAACGGGGCGAAAGTGATGTAGGCTTCTCAGCGGCACGAAGTCTTTCATCTCTTCGTAACTCGGATTCAGGATCGTGCAGGTCATGTCTTTCGGACCCATCCCGCGAAATGAACTGGCGATGCACCAATGGCGGGGGTTGCCAGCGTGCCACTCGATTTCGCAGAGAACCCAATCGTGCCAGAGGAAGACGACGCCGTTTGCTTCGTAGGACTCTGGGACTCCGGTTTGCTGGTAACTGGAGTGGACTGTCAGCGTGGCTACACTCATGGCTGCTCCTTCGGGGCGGCGGCGATGGCCAGGACGTCCGTACTGCCGCAGTTGGGGCAAACGCGGGCGGGCGGTTCGGCCATTTCCTTGATCTCGCGCATTTCGGCAATGCCGTGGGCCGCGCCCATGGCCCGCGCCAGGCTGGCCCGCCGGTCGGGCTTGACTTCGAATTGCCAAACGTCGTCGGGGCAGGGGTCGCAGCCGAACCAGCAGCTTTCGGCGACCAGCCGGGCGGCAAACCGTTCGGCGGCGGCTTGGCCCACCACCGTGGCCCGGGACAAATTCGGGGTCGGCATGGTTTACTCCTTGGGTGGTTCCTTGTCGGGCAGTTCGAGCGCCAGCAGCAGTCGCGCCTCCGGGGTTAGTGGCGCACCCGTCTTGACATGGTTTTCCAAAACCCGCCGCAAACGCGGCGGCAGGTTCGGCATGGTGTCCAGGACCGTGGTCGCGTCGACCACGGTCCGCAGTGCGGGGTCGACCGGCAACCGGGCGACGTTCTTGGCTTCCCATTCCTGGCAGTGCGCGCACCCCCGGTAATGCGCAAACATCCCCAGGCGCTGGGCTGATGTCGATTGGTTGAACGGCACGGTGTCAATGATGTTACGAAACTCATCGCAGGTCATGGCCGCCCCTTACAACGAGTTGAGGAAACAGATGTAGGCCAGGATGACAGCGGGGACGCACAGGCCAATCCCGGCCCCCAGGGCGGCGGCTTGCGCCGTGCCGTGGTTGCCGAAACCGATTAACGCGCCGGCCAACCCGGCGAACAAAGTCAGCAGGAAAAAACCGAGCGTCAGTTTGTTCAGCATTGCAATCCTCCAAAAAGAGCCAAGGGCGGCTACTTGACCCACCCCCAGGTGCGGCCTTTGCAAATGTCGCAAACCGCCTGGATGGTCAGCCCGTATTCGCTACCGATGGACCGTAGTGTTTCGCCAGCCTGCCGCCGGCTGCGGATGTCTCGCACCGCTTCCTCGCCGGCCAGTTTAGCGCGGGCGTTTTTAGCACCGCGTGTCGACCGGCCGTTGCGCACCATGTCCTTCATGTTGTGGGCTTGTTTGCCCAGGCGTAGGTTGGCGGGAGCGTTGTTAGCACGGTTGTCGTCTAGATGGCGGACCACGTACCCATCCGGCACCGCCCGGCCGTGTGTGATCTCCCAAACCAACCGGTGCACCCGCTCGCGGATGCTGCCATTGTGTACCGGGATGGTCATAGACCGGTACCCACCAGGGTCGCCCTCATCCGTGGGCGACAACTCCAAATAGAACTTGCCGCGCTTGCTCATGACTAGCCGTTTAATGGTCGGGTGGCGTTGCATTGGCATCTCCTTGTTAGGGCATGCCGTAGCATACCGCCCACCCGACCGTCCGTATACCGATCATTTGCCGGGGCCATGCTCCAATTCGTAGTCCTGGAGGGCCATGGCGGCGGCAGTGTCGCCCAACTGTTTCGCCATCTTCATGTTCTGAACCGTCTGCGAGGGGCGCGGGCGTTTCTCTTTCGTCCGCGCATTCGCATACGGCCCCCAAGGGAGCGCATAGTGTTCGCTGCAAATTGGCCCGTACCCTTCCTGGGTCGACTGCGGATCGGTCAGTTCGATCCCGCAGAAGCAGCAGCAGCCCGTGGCCTTGCCGTAGGCCACCGCAACCCCAACCGGGTCCTCGCCAAACTTGCGCACCAGGGCCAGCACCTCGGGAGTTTCGTCCTGGCCGCCGTGCCAGGTGCCGTCCAGCCGGATGACCCCAAACCACTTGGAATTGCCGTACGCGCCGCCGTCGGTCACCATGATCTGGCCCGCGTACTTGCTGCGCTGGCCGGCAACCGCCAGCCGCACCGGCGAACCGTTGGCCAGCTGCAGGTTCACCTTGGGCCGCTGCAAACCTTCCTTGGTGCCGTTCTTGGTTTGAGCCAGCTTGAACAACGCCAGCGTCACCGTCATGTCCTCCACCGCCTTGGGCGGGGCGGCTTTCGGCTGCGCCTTGGTCGCCGCCGCGTACTCCTTTTCGGTCTGCTGGTTCAGTTCGCCCAGCAAGCGCAGGCAGAACGCCGTCTGTTTGGCGGTCAGATGGCCGTACTGCTGGCCCCGGCCAATGATGTCGCAAATGGTCTTGACCGCGTAGGGCTCCTGGGCCAGCTCGGGCTTACCCTGCCAGCGCTGCCAGAGGGCGTAACCGTCCGCCAACCCGTCCTTGGTCAGCTGCTTCAAATAGCCCGGCTGGGCCGGGGCCGCCGGGGCCGTGCCATCAATCTCCGCCAGCGCCTTGCGCAGCCGGGTAATATCGCGATCCCAGAGGTGGCCGTACTTGACAATCAGGTCGATCACCTTGACCAGCTCGGCGACCGGCCCGTCCAGGGCAACGGCCGGTGGCAGGCGCAGCTGGCGCAGGTCGCCGCCGGCTGAGCGAATGCGGGCGGCGTCGGCGACGCGCCCCTGTTCCTCCAGCCAGTCGCCATAGACCGCCCAGGCAAACGCGTCCTGCGGCGCGGCCTTGATGCAGTTGTGGAACTCCAGTTCGTCCTGGGGCAGCGCCACGCGGTTGGCATACAGCTCCCAGGCCCGGTCCAGGTTAACGCCCTTCAACAGCCCCTGGGCCTTGCGCTTGCCGGCGCAATGGTGGCGGGCCGCCTCCACCACGTCGGTGAACTTCTTGAAGCGGTTGCGGTCGCCCATGTTCAGCTTGGCGGCGCAGTCCATGCCGGTGGCAATGTACTCGTTGCTCTTGGGATGGTAGAACACCGACAGATAGAAACAGTGGGCACCGCAGCTCATGCAGTTGCCGCCGTGCTGGTGGGTGGCGTACTGGCCGCCCGTCCCCGTCATGTGGGTCCGCACCTTGGCCGCTTCCGCCAGCAGCAGCCTCGGCCAGGCGCCGTATTCCCAGCGGGCCGTGGTAATGCCCACAAACGTGTAGTCCAGCGGTATGATTGCCCCGGGCCGGTGGATGTCGGTTCGGTCCGCCATGGCTAGGTCTCCAAAAGGGGTCGGGTTTACAAACTACTACTATACAGGGTGCAGCGGGTGGGCGGCATTGGGAAAAACCTACACGCGGCAACCCAGCTGCCGCAGCTTGCTGCGCACCGCCAGCAGTTCGCGGGCGCAGGCCCGGCTGCCCTTGTGCAGGGCAAAGCGGTGGCCGGCCAGCAGGTACACAATGTGGCGGTTGGTGCCCAGATGAACCGCCCCATGGCGGCGCAGCAGGCGTTCGGCGTCGGTCATACCAGTTTCCTCCAGCCGCCGGCATCGCGGCGGTAGTAGTCCCAAACGGTCGCGGTGGTCTGCGTCAGCAGGTACAGTTCGGCAGCGGCCCGCGAGCAAAACCCGCCGGCCCAGTGCCAGCGGCCCGCCAGCCACCAGCTGATGGCGTACTCCATGGCGTTTACTCCGCAGCAGCCAAAAGATCGGCGTAAGGGCGGTTTTCCAAAACCCGGGTAATGAGCGAACATTCTTCGCCCGGGCGGCAGCACCAGTCCGGGTCGTCATTGACAAAATGGTAATGAGCCAGATCGGATAGTCCGATCTCGACAAACTGATCCAGGATGGCGCTGCGCAGCGCCAGGTCGGTAGAGTCTGCCGCAGCCCATTGTCGGCAAAGCTCCACCAACGTGGCCGGGTAGTGCTGGCGCATGTCCTACTCCTTGTGGGCTAGCGGGTCGCCCGGTAAATTACGAACGCGGTGGCCAAGCCGAGCACGAAACCAGCAACGAGCAATACCGCCAGCTCGTGCTCGGCTTGCCACAAACCGAACACCGGCTTGCGCCGCAACGGGTCGGCTTTCTCCCAGCACTGCCGGCATACCCCGGTGTAAACCCGGTCGGCGACACGTACTGAGTACTCCGTACTGGTGATCGGCGCGGCGCACCGCGAACAAACGGCGTAGGCGGCAAGCATGGGTTAATCCTTGGGTTTGGGCAAGTTGGCGAAGTAGGCCACCAGCGAGGTCAGCCGGGCGTATTCGGCCTCGGGCAGGCGGCGGTTGCCCAGCGCCGCCTCGGTAACAGCGTGCAGCAGGGCCGCCGCTTCCTCCGCCCGGGCAACCACCAGGGGCGGCGTGGCCACGCGGGCTTCGTTGTCCACCGCCAGGGCGTAGTTCACCGTGACCGCGTCGTAGCCGCAGTCGGTCAGCTGCTGATCCGACAAATAGTACAGGTTGCCCACGTCGCCGTGGTTCAGGGCGCGGGCCGAACCGAACGCCACAATTGCTCCTCGTAACATGTCAGGTCTCCTTGTTGCGGGCGTGTTCCGCCATCCACTGGCGCGTGGCCAGTTGGTGCAGGTACAGTTCGCCGGCCGGGGTCAAATCGCCGGCCGCATCCAAATAGCCGCCGGCTTGCAACCCCGCCGTTACCTCCAAGCCCAGCGGCGTCGGTTGGTCGTTGGCGTCCAGCAAGCCTGCGTGGCGCGCCTGGGCCAGGGCTTTGTTCCGCCGCCGGTTGCTCTGGCGATCCGTCAGTTCGCGGCCCATGTTACTCCTCCTTGACCCAACCCTGGGCGGCCATGCCGTCAACCAGCTTGGCCACCTGGGCAGCCGTTACCGGAATGCCCTGGTCGCGCAGCACCAGCCGGCAAATGCGCTCGGCCTCGGCCCGGGGCACGGGGCGTTTGGCCGCCGCCAGGAATTCGTCGCAATGCGGGCACGCCCGGCTGTGCTCCACCAAGGCCAGGCGCAGCCCCGGCGGCTTGGCGTCCACCGCGCCCATGGCCAAAATGCGGAACTGATCGCAGGTCATCGTCATGGTTTGGTCTCCTTGCGGGCAGGGGTGGCCGCCGCCAAAGCAGCGTCGCGCCGGGCGCGGGCCGCACGTTCGGCCGCGACCAGGGCGGTGCGGGCCGCCGCTACCTCCCGCTCGTACTCGGCCCAGATGCGGTCGTAGTCTGCATCGCGGATCATGGCGGCCTCGTCCTCCTCGGGGCGGTAATGGTCAAAGTGCATGGTTGTTCCTCCAAAAGGGCAACAGCAGCAACCCGCGCCCCTTGACCATTGCCCGCCAAGCGGGTCAAGCAACGGCGGGGGCAGGAGTTGATCCTGTTAAACCAGCGGCACCATGATCACAAAATAGTTGGCGTCCTGCGGTGCCTTGCCGTCGTAAAATGTAATCCGCATCCAAGCGTCGGCGGCGTCGTAGGAATGAAACCCAGCGGCGGGCCGCACGAACTCGAACTGGTTCGCAACGGCCAGCCGCTTGACAACGTGCCACATCGTTAGGCCTCCTTGGGCGCGGCCAGGGCGTACCATTTGGCCCGGCCCCGGCGGGTTAGTGTGATCCGGCCCTTGCCCACCAGGTACTCCAGCAGGCCAAGAAGCGACAGGTTGTTGCGGCCGCTGCTGCCCCAAACGGCCTCCGTTAACTTGCCCTGGGTTAGCGGCCCGGCAGCCAGGGCCGCTAACACGTCCGGGGCGTAGTCAATGACGCGGGCCATGGTTTACTCCTTCAGTTGGTTGATACAGTCCGCGCAAAGCATACCGCCTGCGAACATGCAGGTATTGGGCAGCGGGCCGCCGTTGTCATGGGTGTAGGCCGGCGCAAGCGCCTTGCGCCGGCGGCAACGCGGGCAGGGCGTCATTTTGGCGTAACGCCCGTTCGCCCGCGTCTGCTGACGTTGTTCCTGGCCCAGGCTGCGGTCCTTGGCCATGGTTAATCATCCTCCTCGTAATACATGCCGTTGTAAGCGGCATAGCAGGACAGCGTGCAAAAGTTGCTGCGGCGGTGCTCGGGCAGGAACGGGTTGCCGCAGTTCGGGCAAAAGCGGGCCTCCGTCTTCCAGGCATCCGGGCAGTCGTGTTCGTGCACGGCCACCCCGTTGATCTTGGTCATCAGGCAGCCGTCGCAGCGGGCCAGCCCGCTGGCAATTTCGGCCCCCCGTGGTAAGGTGCGTGGCATGGCTTGGTCTCCTTGGCAATGGGCGACCTACCGATCGTTCATCATCTTGGCCAGCTCCACCGCCTGTTCGGCGGGCGTCCTCGTGGAACGGGTTGGGTGGATCGTTAGCATCAGCTCCACCTGGTTGCTCTTGCCCTGGCAAACGTAAATGCAATTGCCCCAGGCCAGATAGGTGTCGGTAAAATCCGCCCGGGTTGGCGGCGCTGGAGTCATGGGGTTGCTCCTTACTTGGTCAGTTCGCGGTAGCGGGCCAGCAGCGCCGCCAGCCCCAGGGCGTTGGGCGGCTGCGGCGGATTGTAGAAAACGAACTCGCGGCGATTGCCAATGCCCCGGGTTTTCACCAGGGTAATGGCGGCCGTGCCCACCTGGATGTGGTAGCCGTTTTTCAGGTCGATCGTGCCATCCACCAGGTCGTCCGGTTCGCCCAGGGCCTGGGCATCCACCCCGGCCAAGCGGCAACGGCTAGCCAGCTGGACGGCGGTCATGGTTTGCTCCTTGTTGCGGGCGACCCTCAATCAACGCAAACGCCGCAGTTCGTGGGCGGCAATGGTTTTGCCGCCCCGGCCGTCGGTCTGGATGTGGGTAATGCCCGCCGCCAGGGCCTTGGCGTCCAGCGGCGCATGCGCCGCTCGTACATTGACGCTGTTGTCGTCACGGTCGTGGCCCAAAGCAATTTCCCAGACCTCGCCGTCAAAGCGCAGCATGGTCAGCATGGTTTGCTCCTAATGGGCGTAGTAGTCGGTATACTCCTCGGGCGGGCAGGTCAGCATGTTCAGCAAGGCCCGGGCGTTGATGCCCAGGCAGCCGGCCCGGTCAGTATGGTCTTCCAGCATGCCCCGGCCGTAGCAATCCCCCAGGGCGGCTTTGCGCACCGCGTCGGCCAGCTCCTCGAGCTCCCGGGCCAGCTTGTCGGCAGCGGCCAGATCGTTGGTCCGCACAAACGGCGGCTTGCCGTCGTCCGTGGCAATGGTCCGGGTTTTGGCGTGGGTGTTGGGGAGGCGGTAGCAGTCGCTTTCCGGGCCGGCTTCGATGCTGCCCTCGGCGGTGACCGCGTAGTAGGTAATGGCCATGGCGTCAACGTCCTCTGGGCTTGGAACCAGCTGGGGAACGTCCCCAGGCGCATTACGCGGCTTGCGCCGCGTCCTCTGCATTAACCAACGTCGTCGCAAACCACCTCCACCTCGCCGGCGTCCAGCTTGTCCAGCAGGAACGTCCGCAGGGCTTTTTCGATCCGGGCTGGACCAACGCTGCACCGGAAGCTTATGGTAAAGCGCCGGCGCGGCCGCGTTTCCTTGGGCGGCTCCTGGCCCTTGGGCGGCAACACCCCGTCGCGCCGCAGTTCGGCAACAAACAGGGCCGCTTGCGCCCGTTCCACTTCGGTCCACCCCAGCTGGGCCAGCAGCTCGTTGTTGGCCCATTGCGCCAGCATGCGCCGGCGGTTGGTGTCGCCCTCGGACCATTGCCAGCTGGCGGCCGCCGTTTTCAGCATGTCCAGGTCGCCCGGGCCGGCTTCCATTTCGTCAATGCCTTGCTGCGGGCTCCAGCCCACCCCCAGCATCCAAAGCGTTTCGGTGCCGCCGGTGATCAGCGGGCGGATCACTTGGTGGATCTCGAAGCGCTGGCATTGGGTCCGCCAGCTGCCGTCGGGTTGCAGTTGCCACATTAGGCTCATAACAGGTCCTCCTGGGTACTGCGTCGTTGCGCTGGGCTTGGAACCAGCGCTGCCGCATTACGCGGGTTGGCCCCGCGTCCTCTGCGTGTTACCAGCGGTAGTAGGCGTCGGTCAGCGCCGCCCAAACCGCCGCGTCGGGCGTCGCGTGGTCGGTGGTGCTAATGGAGCTCATGCTGCTGGTGCCGCCATGGGCGTAGGTGTAGCCCAGCTCCCAGGGCTTGCCTTCGTCCCAAACCCGCGCCGTTTTGGTCAGCCGGATCAGTACCCGTTCGTAGCCCTTCTTGCGCTCCAGCATCTCGGGCTTGACCGGCAGGGCAACCAGCAGCAGCAGGGTGCCGTCGGGCAGCTCCTCTTTCAGCAGCGTGTGGTCCAGGTAGCTGCCGCCCAGCAGCTTGCGCACGTGCTCCTCCTTGGCCGCTTCCTCCGCATGGTGGGCAGCCCGGCGGTCGGCGTCGTCCTTGGCCTTGGCGGCCCGTTCGGCGTCGTGGGCAACGGCGGCCGCTTCCAGCTCCTCGAACTTGCCGGCAACGTCCAGGTAAACCCGGTTGGCGTCCTTGCCGGTGGTCGGCTTGTAAACGCCGTTGCCGTCAAGCTTCCAGCTGGTTTCCACCGTATGGTCCAGCGTGGTGGCATGGTACGGGTACGGCGTGCGTACCTTCAACCAGCCCGCCGGGGTCACCTTGGCAATGTTGGTCCGCAGCGGGTGGCCCTTGTAATGGGGCGTGTACAGAACAACGTCGCCCGCCTTGGGGGCTTCCAGTTTGGTGGTCGTCATGGCTAGGTCTCCTTGGTGCAGTGCGCTGGGCTTGGAACCAGCGCTGCCGCATTACTGCCCTTGCGGGCAGTCCTCTGCGTGCTACCCCCGGTCAATCTTGGCCAGGGCCTCCTCCACGGCCAGGGCCGCCGCCTTGCATTCCTCCAGCGTGCCGCAGCCCAGGTACTGGGCGCCGCGCATGAGCTGGCAGAAACTGGGTTTGCCCTTGGCGCCGGGTTTTTCTTCGATCCGGTACAGCGGCTGCGCCGGGGACGCTTGCGTCGTGGCGCTGTGGATAACCATGGTGGACCAGGTAACCTTTGCCATGCAATCTCCTTTGGCTAAACAGTGCAGTGCGCTGGGGCTTGGAACCAGCGCTGCCGCATTACTACCCCGGGCGCTGGGGTAGTCCTCTGCGTCTGTTCATGGCCCCGCGTTAGGCGTCGGCGGTGGCGGCGGCGTCCTTGGCCTTGGCGGCCTTCTTGGCCTTGGCGGCCTTCTCCTTGCGCGCCAGGTAGCCCAGGATGGCGTTCTTGGCGTTGCGGAGGCAGAAAGCCGATTCCTTGGGGTTGGGGGCGTTGCCGCCGTCGTACAGCTTGTCCAGCTCGGCAACCATGGCCTCCGAAATGGTTTCGTTTTCGTCCGCGCCGAACTTGGCCAGCACCTTGCCAGCAACGTACGCGCGGGGCTCCGGGGCGGCCTTGCCAACCGGCGGGGTCGCCGGGGTGGCCTTGGCCTTGGCGGCCTTCTTGGCCTTGGGCTCGGTAACGGCCGGAGCGACGTCGATCTTGAGTGCGGTAGCCATGGTAAATGCTCCTTGGTTGGTGCCGGGCTTTCCACCCGGCCTCCCGGCAAAGCCGGGGAGGTTATGCTGGGCTGGCAAAGGGCCAGCTTGCAGCAAGCGCGTCCCGGGGGTAACGGTCCCCACCCCGCATGGTTAGCGGGGTCATTCGCTGCGGTCCGCGTGTTGGCAAAACGTATGCAATGGGCGATTTCAAAAACTTGGGTTCTCTACCTACCCTTGGCCGGGTCGCGGCCGTTCGTCCCCAGCGCCTTGGCGTCTGTGTCCTCCGTTGCGTGCCCCGCCGCAGCATGCTCGTTGCGGCCCGCGTACTTTGCCGGTCGGCGTTTAGCGGTTGGGTGGCCCGGCGTTGCTTGGGCGGCAACGTTGGCGGGCGGGCGGTAGGCGGCAATTGGATCTGGCCGGCGCTTGGGTTGGCCCGGGGTTTGCGCCCCGGGCGGGTAGGTGTTCTGGGTAGGTTTGCCGTTGCTTCTTCAGCCCTTGTTTGGGAGCTTTGGTCCCCCTTGCGGGGGGCGGCTGCCGGCCCCCAGGTTTGCCCTGGTTTTTGCCCTACTTCCGGGTGCCCTGGGCGGGCGGTCCCGTTGCATAGTGCTGGCCGGTAGCCTGCCGCTGCGTGCCCCTGCGCCCCTTGCGGGGTCGGCGTCCCGGTGGGGGGCGTCCCCTACCGTTTGCCGGGCCGTACCTTGTGGCGGCTGGCCTACCCTGGTTGTCAAAGATCGCTGGCCGGGCAGCGCCCGGGGTAGCGGTATTGCTTGGGTGGGCGGCGTTGCGGGCCTGGGCGGCCCCCGTTGCTTGGCCGGGCGGCCCCTTGGCCCCCGGCCCCCTTGCTTTACCCTACACCATAATTATACAGCGTATAGGGGTTTAAGCAAGCCCGCCTGGGAAAAAATACCGACCTTTTTCCTGCTGGGTGTACAGTATTGATGAGGGTCAAAACCCCAGCAAAACCGGCCTTCTTGGGCCTTGGGTGTACAGTATCCGCTAGCAAATATTTCCGCGCGGAACCGTTTACCCCGCGCCGCCGCTGCGGAGCATGGCTTTGGGCGAGTTTACGGGTGTTTTGGGTGGAATTGGGGTCGCGCCATGCTCCGCAACGGCGGCGCGGGCCGGCGCGTAACGCCGGTTACGTTTGTCTGGCAACGGTTGCCAGACGACGGTTGCGGGGGACGTGCTGGGCGCGTATGCTGGCGGGGTAGCAGGTGGCAACGTTGCCACCTGCGCAGCAAAACGGGCGGCGGGGCGTTCACCGCGCCCCGCCGCCCTATCCATTAGCAGGAGTCGCTGCCATGGCATCCCGCCAAAATAGCAACGGCACGCCCGCGCCGCAACCCTCCAGCTTTACCCCACGCCCCTGCCCCAGCGAACCGGGCAACCGCAAGCAGGTCCGGGTCGACCGCATTGAAGCGCCGCCCGGGGCCACGCTGCGGCCGGTCGACCAGCGCTTTGTCGACGACTATGCCCAGGACATTGCCCGGGGCCAGTACCCACCCATCAAGGTCGTTTTTGATCCGGCCAGCAAACGCTACTTTGGCTGGGATTTTCAGCACCGGCTGGCTGCCGCCAAGCAGGCCGGGCTGGCAACCATTGCGGTCGAACGCTGGCGGGGCACGGCGGCAGACGCGCGCTACTGGGCGGCGACGTCCACGTGCAACTTGACGCATGGCAACCGGGCCAGCAATGCGGACAAGCGCCTGATGGTTGCCGAGGCGCTGGCCATGCATCCGGAAACAACCGACCGCCAGCTGGCCCTGGCTGCTGGTTTTTCGCACACGTTTGTCAGCAAGGTGCGGGCGGAAATGGTCGCCGACAAACGTCTGGCAACCGTTGCCAGACAAACCGGGGCCGACGGGATTACGCGCCGCCGGGACAAAACGGTAGGCAAAGACGGCAAAAAACGTAAAGCGCCAACTCGGCAAATTGCCGGGTTGGACCGCCCCACCCTGGACCAGGCGGGCGATGACTGCCTGAAAAGCATTGCCGCCGCTGTCCAAACGCTGGCCCAGTTGCATGGCAAAAAAGCCGCGCTGCGCTGGTTGGACCAGTTTGGCAACGCGGCCGATCTGTTTAGCCAAATCCTTGCATAATGCTGGTGTTTTTGCGTGCTTTGGGCGCGGGTGGCGTTGTGTTTGCTGTGATAAAACCCCATTTTTTGCTGTGATAAACCCCATTTTTGGCTGCATTGGGTATTTACCGGGCCTTGGGGCACATGGAAAACGCTACCCGCAAAACCCGGCTATTGGTACATGCCCTGGGTACAAACCAAATAAGGTAGTTGGGCAGTTAGGTATTGGGTGTGTGGGTAGGCTTGGGCCTTGGGTACATTGGGGTAGGCGGTTTTGCCGCCCTCTCTCCGCCTCCCATGGTACTGGGGCGGTTTTGCTTTTCTCTCCGTTTTGCGGGGGTAGGCCATGGCGTTCAGCGCGTTGGAACAAGACGTGGTAGCGGCGCTGGTGGAATGGCAGCAGCTGGGCAAGCCGTTGCTGCGGGCCTTATGTGCCAAGCATGGTGCCCGGGCGGTGCTCCCGGTGCTGGATCAGCTGCAAACCCATGCCCTGGCAAGGTTAGGAGCGTTTTTGGTACGCCAGCATACGGGCCGGCTCAAGGGTTGGTTTTCCGAGGGCGGCCGCTTTGGCCGGGGCGGCGCTTGAGGGGGAGCGTCAGGTAAATCCGCTTGGTGAGCGGGCACTGGTAGGCATCCAGTTTGTTGGCCTTGATCAACTGATGGATCCGGCCCCGGGTTAGCTGGAGCCGTTGCGCGGCCTGGGCGACCGTGATCAATTTCTGGGTGTGCGGCAACGGCTGTAACATGGTTCGACTGCCTTGGCTAAAGGGCTATACACATTATAGGGGGGTGGCGGCGCGGCTTTATTTTCCCCGGGCTTTCCCGTTGCGGGTGCTGGCGCGCCAACGTACAAAATATACTTTTAACGTTGGCGGGGCGGTAACCGTCCCAGGGGTTGCCATGGACGACGATCTGATCCTGACACCGGCGCAGCTGCAAGGGCTGGACGATCAGCTGCGCGACGGCTGGCACCCCGAGGTTTGGCTGCCGGGGACGCAGGCCACCTGGTACAGCAGCAATTGTTCGGCGCTGCGCTGCCATGCGGGGCGGCCCTGGCCGTTGCCCTACTATCGGATTTTGCTCACGGCGCTGGGCGTCGGCGGCTCGGGCCATGGCAACCTGCTGCATTGGACGCCGGCCCAGGTGAAAATAATCCGCAGCACCTGCCCGGGGGCGCGCCT
>OFRM01000522.1_pt1 | contig 15675 bp, 16 predicted proteins | sample 1543101 | NCBI WGS metagenome assembly OFRM01 (sample SAMN07774223, study PRJEB24372) | wastewater metagenome | isolation source: Exp Tend VB 0WW | collected 2016-02
TCTCGGTTGTCGATGACAGCGCGCCCAAGGCGAAGAGCTTCGGCGGTCAGGTCACTGACTGGCTCAGCGACCCGAACATCCGCGAGCGGGCCAAGTCGGGCCGGCAGACGGCGCGCATGGCCCTCGCTGGTGCGACCCTTCGCAACCATCTCTCGGCAATCGAGACGCTCAAGGCGCTCAACATGCCGGCCACGGACGAGAACGTCCAGAAGACCCTGTTGACCTCCGACGCAACGAACTTTGCTCGCGTCGAGCGTTTCCCGAACGTCCTCCCGCTGCATGGCCGCAAGCGTGTCATGCGTGACCTCCTGCCCTCGCGCAATCTTGGCGTCGGCTCGGCGTGGGAGTACCTCGAGTACATGGGCAGCGGCCCGGATACGGCGGTTTCCGTCACCAGCATCACCTCCGTCACCACCGTCGCCACCCTCACCGCAACGGCGCACGGCTGCCGCGTCGGGGACCGCATCTACGTTTCCGGTGCGACCGAGGCGGGCTACAACGGGTATTTCTTCGTCGTCTCCGTCCCGACCGCTGACACCCTGACTTACACCATCGACGCGGCCACGGCGGACACCACCACCGGCACCATCGTGTTTCGCAACCTCTCCATCTGGGCGGGCGCTGCGACGGTTGCTGAGAACAATGCCAAGCCGGAATCGAAGCTCCTGCCGCGCACCGTCACTGGCGTGATCGAACTGATCGCGCACATCTTCCGCGTCAGCAAGCAGGCGCTCGACGATGTGATCGGCCTTCAGTCCGATATCAACACGATGGGCATTCGCGGTCTGGCCGAGCTCGAAGAGTACAAGTTCCTGTATGGCACCGGCGCAGCCAGCACCATCACCGGCCTGCTCGTTGCGACCGGGACTCAGAGCTACTCGCAGGCCGTCAACGGCGCGGTCGGTCGGTTTTCGATGCTGCGTCACGGCATGACGTTGCTGGAGAACGTGGGCGCGATGCCGAGTGCCTGCGTGATGAACCCGAACGACCACGAGACCTTCGAGACTTCGGTCGGCCTCGACGATCACTGGCTCCTGCCGGCTGGTTCCGATGGCGGTACGAGCAGCTTCTGGCGGTGCCCGTGTGTCGTCACTCGCAGCATCGCCCCCGGCACCATCCTCATGGGCGACTTCCAGGAGGGCGCGTACATCGTGGACCGCGAGAGCCCGAACGTCTCGTTCGCGGATCAGGACGGCGACGACTTCAAGTACAACCGTCTGGCGATCCGGTTCGAGGAGCGGCTCGGCCTCGCCATTCCGCGCCCGGAGTTCTTTATTGAACTGAGTTTGACCTCGTAGCACCTGACTGGGGAATCCTGAGTAGATCAAGGGGGCGAGCAGGCGCAGGCCTCTCGCCCCCTTTTCTTGGCAGAGACGGAGACATGGAAGCCAACGCAAAGAAGTGCACCAAGTGCAAAGAGGAAAAGCCGGTTGAAGCCTTTCGGCTTCGCGGTGATCGTCTGCGCTCTTGGTGCCGTTCGTGCGAGGTCAGTCTCCGATCAGCGCAACTCAAGGTGGCTTATTGGGAAAACCGAGAAGCCATGTTGGAAAAGATGAAGAAGCGCCGCGACTCCCGTGCTCCGGAAACCAGAGAACGCGAAGTTGCTTGCATGGCGGCTTGGCGCGAGAAGAACAAAGAGTACGCAAAGAGCCAGCAGAGAGCGAAGCACCTCCGGCTCAACTACGGACTGACCGTGGCCCAGTTCGACGCGATGTTGGAGGACCAGGGGGGCAAGTGCGGTGCCTGCGGAGGACCGCCCAGCGACGACTGGGGGTTTGTCGTTGACCATGACCACGAGACGGGCGCTATTCGCGGGCTCCTGTGTCGCTGCTGTAACTCGGCGTTGGGGCTGATGAAGGACGACGTTGATTGCATCCTTGACCTCGCCGGATACATGCAACAGCACAAGCCGGCTTCACGAAGATTGGAGAGCGAAGCATGAGTAACGCAGATCACTCCGTCGCAATGGTGGCGCTAGTCCAGCACCCCGGCTTCAACTACGACGGCATTCCGTACCAGATCGTCGCGGCGGGCCAGAAGTTCAACGTCACGCCCGCCAGAGCTGCGCGCCTGTTGGCGAAGGGGATCGCCAAGCTCGAGGTTTTCGAGCCCGCTGTGGAGCCGCCTGTGGCCGCAGAGGTGGAACCTGAAGAGCCGGAGCCGGTCAAGGTGGACAAGCGCACGAAGGCTTACAAGGAATCGAAGAACAAGTGATCTCGCTCGCGGACCTGAAGGCGTATCTCGGCGGCACGTTTACCACCGCCGATGAAGCGATCCTCACGGACCTGGAAGAGCGGGCCGTCGCGCTAGTCGAGCGCGCTACGGGTCGTTACTTCGGGGCGTCGGGCGCGCATACCTACACGCTAGAGGGTACGGGAGACACGTCGGTTTGGGTCAACGACACACTGAGCGCGGTTACCTCCGTCTCGGTGCGCGACGCGGTGGGCGAGGACTGGACGCTCTTGGATGCAGAGGACTACGAACAGTACGGGTCCGAGTTTCTGCGCGCCTCGGGGCTGGCTTGGCCCGATGGCAGGGCATTGGTGCAGATCGTCGCCACTCGCGGGTATGCGACCGACGCGGAGCCGGGTCCGATTCGGCAACTCGTTCTGGATCTCGTCAACTGGCAGTACCGCGCGGGACGAAAGTTGACGCTGGAGGACGTGGGCTCGCCGGACGTTGCGGCGGTCAAGGGCTGGGATCGCACCATCGGTATGTACCGGGGCCTGCTCTGTGGCTGACTTCATGGCCGTGCGAAACGCGCTCACAAAGAAGATCGCCAGCCGACTTCGTGGCGGCAAGAAGATCCTCGAGCGCCCGCTACTCGACTCTCGCGGCAAGCAGGCCGTGAAGCTCTTGCGCTTCGGTACTCGCGGTATCTCGGATCAGTTCAAGGATCAGACCGAGTATCGCGGCACCGGGTCTGCGCCGTGGGAGAAAACGCAGGACTTCGGCACCCGGAAGGCTCCGCGAAAGACGATGCAGGCGAGCGGTGGTTATCGCGCTGCATGGCTCGGCGGGGCAGGTGGGGTGGAGAACATCTCCGCGAACGCTATCGAGATCGGCGTAGATCGGGGCAAGTTCAAGCAGGTTGCCATTCATCAAGGCTCCGCGCCGTTCGTCAAGGTCTACCCCAAGAAGCGCGCCAAGGGCGGGAAGGATTGGGCGATGCGCTTCTTTCTTGGCCTCACCTATGGGGTGTGGCTGACGAAGAAGCGGTTGGAAATGGGCTTGAAGATCCCGCGCCGTCGTCTGTCTGTTTCGAGCGACGTTCGCAAAGCCGTTGCCGGGATGGTAAAGGCCGAGACGAAGAGGGCGCTCGGCGTCGGCGTGCAGGGACCGAGGGCAGTCGCGTGAGCTGGGTTACCGACGCGGGCTTCACCTTCGCGGAAATGTCGCCGGCAGAGATGGTGCTATCGCGGCACGTCGAGATCCTGCGGGCAGACAACGCCGCTACGAAGAGCCTAGTGGCGCTGTTCGGTGGCTCCGGTCTGGACCCGCTGGCGATCCGCTGCTGCCCGTTCGGAGACGCGCTCGAGCTGGGCTCCGTGCCGGCGCTCTTCTGCACCCTGCCGAGCTTCGACCGCAAGCCGGGACCGGGCAATAACACCGAGGTCGTCGTGGTGCGTGACGTGATCCGGTTCCATTCGGAGGCGGTGAGTTCCGAACAAGCGCTCTGGACTCCCGGCCTGCATACCGTCGTCTCTCACCTCATCGGGATCGTGCAGAAGTACCAGCAGTTGAGCTACGACACTTCGACCAACGGAACCGACGTTGGCACGGTGCAGCTCGCCACCCGCGTCGATCTCCCGCAGACGAACATCGAACAGCGGACCTCGCCACAGAACGGCGAGGGAATCAATCTCTGGGATCTCCAGATCGACTTCCCCTATCTAGTGCAAGTGAACGCCAAGACAATTCCGCCGCGCCTGTGGCCGCTCGTAACGGTCGGCGCATAACAGGAGGTAGACCGTGACGCAAGCATTCTTCAACAGCACCGCCGGAGATCCGGCAAGCCTCACCCGCCTCCTGGCGTTCCAGACGGCAGACGGCATTCCCGCGCTCGACTCGGCGCTCGTCCCGTACAAGTCGTACGGCGGCGTTCTTTCGCCGTCTCCGACGAACATCCGTCGTCAGGCGGTACTCACGCGCCCGATGCGCGAGCTGGACATGCGCTCGAAGGTGGACAACGCGGGGAAGACTTTGAACCTTGGCGATATCGACCCCTCGAACCACGGGCAGCTTGCCTTCCTTCTCTCGCTGTTTCAGGGGTACTCGGTTTCGACGGCGAGCGGTCATAGCCGGTGGCGCATCTCGCAACAGCAGGCGGTGGACGGGACGCAGCTTCTCAAGAAGCTCACCCACGTAAACGATTCGGATAAGGGCATCCCGTTCCGTCATGTGGATGTGATCGCCCGGTCGATGGAACTCGGCATCACGCCGCGCCAGAACGCTTCGATCAAGTTCGGCGTGGAGGCGGGCCGCTTCGACTTCTGGGAGGTTCCGACCCTCACCGGCACGGGCCTCGTCAAGCCGATCCTGCGCGGCACCACGGCGGGCAATTGGGCGGCAGACGCGACCGACAAGGATGTGTTTATCAAGGTCATCTCCGACGACGCTACTACCGTTACATTCCAGGCCAAGGAAGCCACCGCAGGCTCCTACAGCTCGTCTCAGGTGGCGACGAAGGGATCGTGGTGCTACGTCTACACCGGAGCCTCTTCGACCGTTCCTCTGGGCGGTCGGGCTGCACAGGTGGAGGTCTACTTCGCCACTGGATCGAACGGCGACTTCGTAGACAACGACGTTTGGGAGTTCGTCAAGCGGCGCACCCTGTCCGTCGTCGATGGTGACTACCCGACCCCGCGCCCGCTCGCGGAGACGCAGTTCCGATTCGTTCTCGACGGGACGGCGATCTACGTGGACAACGGCGTGACCCTGAGTGTGGACGTTCCCGGCGCGGTGACTCGCTACGCTGCCGGCGGCGAGCAGGCTATCGGCACGGATCGCAAGGGCCAGCACGACGTTACGGTGAACATCAACCGTCGCCTGGTAGATCTCGACTTGCAGAAGGCCCTGATGACGGCGGATCAGGTATCGCTCGTCATCGAAGGCCGGAACGACACCATCGTGGGCACCTCCGCGAACTATTGGGGCGCGGCTTTCGTTCTTCCCTACCTCTCCGTCGAAGGCACCATGCACGACGCGGAAGAGGGCGCGCAGAACTACGACGAGACGCTGACCCTGCGGGCGTTCAAGCCGGAGAGCGACTTTACCTACGACGGTCTGACGGATATCGGCGCGGATCTCGAGGTCATCATCGACACGGACATCGTAGCCGCCGACCTGGGGCTCTAAGTTGAAGGAAGCGGCGGCGGGCCGGGGGTGTCTCCCTCCTCTCCATTCTCGGCCCGCTGCCGCTGTAGTTCTGAGCAGGGGGATGCATGGCGTTTGACGACGACAAGATCAGGATAGAAGTCGAAGGCGCGCAGGCTGCGGCGCAGTTGGAGGCGCTTGCGGGTGAGGTCCAAGCTCTCGAGAAAGAGCTGGAGGATCTGAATAACACCGCTGGCGTGACGAATGCCGAGATCGAAGGTACGACACGCCGGCTGGAAGAGGCGCGGCAGAAGTTTTCCGAAACGTCGAAATCCGTCAAAGAAAACGCGGACGCACAAGAAGAGGGCGGCCAGAAAACCAAGTCCCTCGCTGACAAGTACGTAACTCTTGGGCTCAAGGTCTTCGGAGCTCGGCAGGTACTCATGGCGGCGGGCGAGGCCATGCGCTCCGTGGCGCAGGCTACCGGGTCGTATTCCGGCGCGACCAAGGACGCCATCGACCAGACGGACAATCTCCTCCAGAGCATCGCATCGCTTGACCTGATCGGCGCGTCGAAGGCGCTCGGGCAGCTTGCTGGGCAAACGATAGCGTGGGCGGAAGGGATCAACGATGTCAATACCGAACTCGGGAACATGGTCGACCTTGACGCGGCCAACGAGTTTCGGAAGATCCTCAAAGCGCAGGGAGATCTAGTCCAGGGTCATCTTGCCGAGGTCGAAGCGCTGAATCAGAAAGCCGCTGCGCTCTCCCGCGAGATCGAAGTCCAGAAGGCATCCGGCGAGGTGCAGAAGTACATCCGCGATGCCGTCGAAGAGACGCTCAAGGCATACGAGAAGGCCGGAGAAGCTGTACCGGCGAAGCTGGCAGAGCAGGCGGCAGCGCTCAACATCACGACGGACGCGCAGGACAAGACGGCAAAGAGCGCTGAAAACCTAGAGGCGGCTGGAGTCAAGGCGGCTGAAGCTCGGGCGAAGGCGGAACAGAAGGCAGCCGATGAGATCGCCGCCGCTCTGGAAAAAGAGCGCGCCGCCCTAGACGCCAAGCTCGCGCAGGACGAGGCGCGGCTGGCGAAGTCTCTCGGCGCGGGCGGCAAGATCGACACATCGGGCGAGGCGGACGCGGCGAAAGCCGGCGTCAAGGATCTGCGCGATGAGATCAAGCGGCTCGAGAATCAGCCGACACTTGACCCGGACGAGCTGAACAAGCTCAACGAACTCAAGGATCGTGCGGCGCAGGCTGCCGCTGAGGTTCGGGATCTCGGCAAGGTATTCACGCAGACCGCCGACGACTTCCTGACCGAAGGCGAGGCGGCGAACGCGGCTGGAGATGCGTGGGCGGTCTACGGGGATCGACTCCAACAGGCGCAGTTGCGGCATGAGGATGCGATCCGAACCACCGAGGACGCGGACGCTGCGCTATCCGACTTCACCTCCACCGCAGACGACGCCGCCGGATCGTTGACCGATGCCGCCGACGCAGCCGGAGCCCTTGGCGATGCGGCGAAGGAAGGGACCGACAAGGCAAAAGACGGGCTCGGCAAGATGAAAGACGGGCTGGAGGAAGCGATCCCCCTAGCCGAACAGCTTCGCGGCATCCTTGCCGAGATCGTCGCGCTCGGGGCGCAGGCGGATATCTAGCCGATGGCCTCGCATCCCTTCGCAATCAAGCTAGAGAGGGCCGTAGCCGACGCACAGCGGCTCCTAGACGAGTTGCGCCGACGCAAGGCAGAGGGACCGCAGGACGGCAATGCGGGCGATCCTCCGGGCAGTTGGCGCGATTCTCTGGGCCGTCTGCGGTTCGTCACGCGTATCTTCGACCATCGGCAGTTGGGAGCGCTCGCGGCGGCGGGGATGGAGCGGCAAGCCGACGTACAGGCTGGCGAGGCGAATGCGAGCTTCGATAAGACGATCTCGCGTCCGGGTGAGGACAAGGTGCTGAAGGGCCTCATGCTCGCCCTGGCTCGGCAAGAGGGTCTGTGCGCGCAACTTCGGGCGCTACGGAACCGGGACGCCGGGCGCGAGGTGCAGACGCCATGCCCCGGAGTGACAGCGGCTCGGGAAGCGTTGATGGCCTACACGGATCGGCTGACAATCGGCCCGCAGTCCTCGAACAGTGGCGGCGGTGGCGGCGGGGGGTTCTGAAATGGCGTCTTTCTCAAAGAGTATCAAGCAGGCAGCGGACGACGCAGAACGTCTCGGAACTGCGCTGCGATCTCTGCCGGAAGGTGGGAGCTATGCCGGGCCTCCGTCCGGTGGCGGGAGCGGTGGTAGTCCGAACATCACCTTCGTAACGAACGTCGCCGCGCCGAGAGGATTGCCGGCGGCGGAGCGCGGTGCCCTGGCGAGTGGCGGTAGCGGCGGCGGAAACGGTGGCGGCGGCGGCATCCTGAACACGAAATCGCAGAAGAGTGACGCCTACCTGCAACGGCTGGCGCAGATGATCGTCCGGCAGATCGACGCGGACGCGATTCGTATGCGGACGGGAGCGGCGGGCTAATGGGCTATCTCGGTTGGGATTCCCGCTACCTCTCCTCCGTGCCCCACCTGGACGGTGTGGAGTGGACCGAACAGGGCCATCCCCTGTCGATGACTTGGCGCGAGACGGAGGAAGACGAACCGTTCCTGATTCAGACGGCGAGCGGTGAGTCGGTGGTGCAGTCGGTGTTCTCGGGCGTGGCTTCGTCGGACAAGCCGACGCGGATCATCTTCGACTTGCCGTTCCAGCTCATCAATGAGGATTCGTTCCGCCGCTTGAAGATGGCAGCGGCGAAGGGCGCGGTGGTGAACTTCGTCCCGCATATCTGGGAGATGGAGCATTTCTCGGACGCTGGGATCGGGGATATCTACTCGCTCTGTCATCCGGTGGCGTGGACCGTTGCGGCGGGCGTCTCCTCCGGTACGCATCCGGCGGTGTTCTACAAAGACGGCGTGATTGACACCGACTGCGCGAGCTTGGGCGGGACGCTTTCTCAGACGTTGACGGTGGCCGAGGCGGGGGATATCGCGGTCTGGTACATCCCGGTTTTCAAGGTCATGGTCAAGGGCCTCCAGTTCGAGTTTCAGGACGTGAACGGCGTGACCTGTAGTTTCTCGCTCGAGGAAGTCCGGCGCTATGCCTGAGATTCGCGCCGACCTCTTCTGCCGGGTAGACGCCTTCGGGAGCGATCCGCTATCGCTGCGCGTCCAGGTGCAGAACAATGTTGACGATCCGGACGGCTTGCGGATAGACGCCTCTATCGACGGCACTGCGGGCGCTATGGCGGTCCCGACAACGGCGGCGGCGCAGAAGATTGCGATGCGCGTCTACGTGGACGGCGTGCTCGTTCCGGAGTTGGTTGCCTGCCGCGTCACGCGCTCGCGGAAACAGAACCTCCAGACGGGCGAGTTTACGGTCCCGATCCATCCCGGCGCGACGGGATACGCGGGCGACTGGACGGGCGGCGGGGTCACGCTCTGCAAAAAGCGTATTGACGTTTACGGGGTCTACCAGACCTCGACCGGCTACCATGAAATTCCGCTGATTTATGACGGAATTACAGACAACGAGGCGCGGGAATCGAACGGTGGAGCGCTCGTCACGTACACCTTCGTCGACCGGGGCGGACGTACCGACAAAGAGGTTATCGACTTCATCCTCCCGCCGGGCTCGGGCATCTCGCGGGATCGGGCGGTTTACATCGCCGCGACTCGGGCCGGCGTTGAGGACATTTCGCTCGAGCACTCCGACACGGCAATGCTGCATGAGCTTCAGATCGCGGACGCTCCATTCCTGCCGGTGTGTCAGGAGTTGGCCGACGTAGAGGGCCGCGTCATTCAGTGGGACCGCTCGGGGAACATGGTCTGGCCGCGCTTCGGGTCAAGCGATCTGGTCCCGGCGTCGTCGCGCTGGAGCTTCACGGAGCGGAACTTCGTCGCCGGATCGTGCAAGCTCACCCAGCCGGGAGAACTCATTACCGAGATCACCGTAGAGGGCGACTTGCAGGAGATCGTGGGGGCCTGCGGGGACGTAACTTCGCGGGTGACGATCACGACCACGAGCTTGAACGGCCCTACCTCTCCGGCCTACGTGCAGTCTGCGGGTAGTTCGTACAGCGCCAACCCCCAGCCGGGCGCGTTGACCACTCCCGTTACTGTCAAGGTGGAGACGTTCGATACCACCCGACGCTGCGACATTGTGGTGTACGAAAAGCGTACGGTGCAGGAGTGGTTCAACCCGGAGACGAGCCGCTACGAATGGAACGCTGCGACGGACGCATGGGACACGCTCGCGGACGTTTACACCGACGACAATACCGACGACGACTCTCCGGCCTACCTCTATCCCCGCGAGCGATGGACAACGACGGAGATCGACGAGACGTGGCACTACTGGCTGCGCGGTGGCTTCGAGGGGCCGGAGGCGTTCTGGATTCCGCTCAAGCCGTCCGGCCTAGACATGGGCTGGGGCCTGCGCGCTCCGAAGGGCTGGGACGGCACTACAGGCGGCAATGGCTACATCCCGTCCGGCGGCGGGGATCACGCCTACGAACGCGGTATCGAAGGCTGCAAGATCGGCACCCTTACGAAGTCTCAGCGCTGGTACGGAGTCCGCCAGTACGTCAAGTCTCGTTCCGTCGTCTCCTACCCGTTCGATATCTGGGAAGAGGTTGAACCGACGAACGGATGGAAGGTTCTAGGCGGCAAGGAGTCTGTGGTCAGCGACTCCGAACAGTTCCTCGAAACCGAACAGATCGTGACCCTGCTCGGCACGGACGGCAAGGGATACCAGACCGATGAAGACGAGTATCGGTTCCAGTATCTTGCGCTCAAAGGCTCGCCCTACCTCTACGGAGATGACACAGAGCGGGCGTCGGCCAACGAGACGCTACGGTTTACCGGCGCGACGTACACGAAGTACATCGGCGCTGGCGAGACTTCGCACGACGAGATCGTGACGGAGACGAATCAGGACGACAGGACACAGAGCACGGTAGCCTCTACCGGGCTTGGCTCTTACCTGCCGGCGGCGGAACGCATTCCAGACTCCGGGCCGACGACGGATACCGACGTTTACGTAGACGACGCGCAGCAGACGGAGCTTTACCAGAAGGCGTACCGGACGAAGGCGAAGCCGATCTCCGTGACCGTGACCGACGACGCGCTCGAGCATTGCTCGACTCGCGGAGTACATCGGGTCCATTCGCAGTACCTCGAGAGCGAAGATGAGGCGGACTGGCTGGCGCGCTGGCTTTTGGACGAAGGCTCGGCGGGCGTGTTCGACGGCGAGCTCGCGGGCGCGAACTTCTTCGTCGAGCCGGGCGATTGGTGCGCCCTGATTCGCTACCGTCAGATCGGGCTCTCCGGCTGTGCGGGTCGCATCGAAGAGGTTTCGTGGGATTGGAAGGCGGGCTCCGTGATGAATACGAAGATACAGGCGCTCTTGTACCCATGAAGAACACCGGACCGAACTCTCCGCAGACGATTCGCGGGCTGCTGAATCGACGCAGCCAGCGCGCCCTGTTGGATACCCGAACGCATCAGGAGGCGGACATTCTGACCGCGCCGATGGTGGGTCCGTTCGGCAAGGGCTTCCATACGCTGCACACGCCAGCCGGGACCGAGTACGTTGTCGGGGATGCGAGCGGGATCACGTTTGCGCCTAACGCGCAGGTGATGGTGGCGAATCCTGGCGGACTCGGGAATCGTGCGGTTCTCGGCGGGGCTCCGGCCAACAAGAAGGGCGGGGCGGCGCGCAGTCGCAATCCACGACGGCGGGGAACTCCGGTTCTGGAGTCGAATCAGTACGCCTTCGGGTCGGACGGATTGGGCTCCATGCTGGCGATGCTCTACAGCGACGGAACCTACGTATCGACGCGGGCGACCGAGACGGAGGTTGCTGGCAGCTACACGGGATGCATCCTGACCGACTCGTCTCTTCTGGTCGGGGACGGCTCTCTCCTGCTCTGGAACAATGGCAGCGACTTGAAGGTCTGGGACGTGGATGGCGCTGCCTTCTACACCTACTCCGTGCCGTCAGGATGGGTGAATCCAACCAATCTTTTCTACCAGAATGGGTTTCTATACTGGTGCGAGTTTGAGGATATCCCGCAGGCGACAGGATCAGGCGGCGGGAGTATTGGCGATCCTACGTTTGACTACCGGCTCCGCAAGGCAACGACAGATTTAGTCACGGTTAGCACCATCGCCACGGTGACAAGCGCGAACGCTAGCACCTACGGACCCCCATACACGGCCTACAACTCTCCGGCGTATCCATTCGCTTTTGCCGTCGATGCAGATGGCGCGGTTCTCTATATGGGAACCTACGTTACAGAGACGATCAATCACGAGATCATAACTTGGCAAGGATTGCAGGCTCGTTTCAACATCGCTGGCGGGGCTCCGTCCACTCGGGCGTTCACAATAGATGAGTTTCGGTCTGGACTAGATACTGCGCCTCCAACATCGGGCGGCGGCTTCCCGTGCGTGACGCTCGGAACAACCGCATTTGCCATCTGCTCCGAAAGCGGATCAGGGCATTCCGTACTCAGCAAGTCTGACGATGCATCCGCCGCCGCCGTTGATCTGTGGGGAGTGAGCGACTTCGCTTCAATCACGCCACTATCGTTCAGCGTCGGGACGGGAGGATCGATCTTGCAAGTCTACGGTGCGCCGCCAGAAACGATTATTCGCGGCATTGCTTCTGGAACCGAGATCACCAACGCCGTCGAAGCCTTCGACGGGACGAACTATCCGACCGCAATGTTCTACTACGGAGTCTGACTATGGCCGCGCCAGTTCTTGCATGGTACGAAACGGACGGCACGACCGCCGCCGGAGTGGATACCTACACGCCGACCGCCGGAACGCCTACCGCCGCGCAGACGACGCGGGTTTATAACGACAAAGGCGGAACCGCGAGCGCGGACGATGCGACCGAACTCCGGATCACGGCGCTCTCTCGGGACGCTGGCGATACCGTGTTCTCGGCGGACCATGCGCTCGCGGCGGGCGCGTACATCGAATGTCGGGCCGTGGGTTCTGGCGGAACCGGAGTGGCAGCGCAGACTACGGAGTGGACGCCGGTAGGGAAGGGGCGCTACCTCTTCCTGCGGGATCTGCCGAGCGACTGCTACCGGACCATCGAAACCCGAATCAACGCTCCGGCGGGCTATGGCACGGTCGATGTTGAGGTTCTGCTGCGCGCCGTGGCCGCTTCGCCTGCGGTGGCGCTCGAGGAAGGGCACCACGAATCCGGTGCGGTGGGCGTCTGTCATGGCGTCGGGGATGGTCGGTTCGGCGCACTGCTCGAAGGCGGCACGCTCACGGCTTCCGGTTCGCCGGATAATCTGGTGCATCTCAACCTGACGACGTGGATCGCTGCCGGGGTGCCCCATTCCCTCTTGCCGGGTGTGGGCGCGGCAGAGATCACGTTGACGAACCTCGATAGCGCGGCGGCGGCTCTGGCATCCGGCGAAAGCTATTGGTGCGCCTTGAGCCTCGCCAGCGACGGCACCGTGACCCAGACGAAGGGCGTCAAGGGAACGTCTCCCCTGGCCGTCTCTGCGCGGCCTACGCCCCTGTCCGACGAACCGTTGCTCGGCTACGTGGAGCGCGAGTACGACGCGACGATTGAGAGCGGCGATATCTACCAGGATGACCGGGTTTACGGATGGTTCAAGGCGACGACTTCGGGCGCGTCTCTGGTGGCGACGATCTCCGGCGGCTGGGCGATGATCGACAACCGGCTCATCCGATTGACCGGCGACTCTCCCGTGACCTGTACCGCGTCGGACGTAACGTACGTCTATCTGAATCCATCCGGCACGTTCACAGCCAACATTACCGGTCTTCGACCGACCGACCGCTCTCTTCTGCTATACGAATTCACCTGCGACGGCTCGGGCGTCACGGCTACGGTAGACCGCCGGGTGTTCGTGGGCCGTCGCTTGATTACCATGACGTTTGAGAAGGCGGGCACCATCGGGGCGGGAAACACGATCTTCAGTTCGTGGCCGAGTGGCGCGAGCGGGTACATCCTGCCGCTCTTCGGAATTGTCATGTCTCTCGGCGGGGCGGGAACGACCTCGGGCTCTACCATCGCGGACGTAAATCAAGCGGCCACCACGACGTATACGACCGTCTTTACATCGCAGGGCACCAGCGACCAGCGCCCGACGTTGGCCTTCGGAACGTCCAACTACAGCGACTCCGGAGCTCGGCCCGAGGTCTACGCCATCTCCGCGTGGAGCCGGTGGCGTGTGGACGTGGACGCTGTGACGGGCACCGCGCCCACGGATATCACGGTCCATGTTATCGGCGTGGAGGTAGACGCCTAATCTGGACGGTTTCGCGGGGACGAACTCCCACAATCATGCGCGCCAGAACTGGCCTTTCTAGGAGATCACATGGCCCGCAAGATTCTCGGATTCGTCCTCATTCTCGCCGCGCTTGCGGCCATTCCTGCGGCTGCTCAGTTGATCGGGCGCACCGCTACCGTAACGACCCTGCCGGCCTGCAACGGCACGAAGCAGATGGCGCTCGTCACCGACGCCACCAACGCGACCACGCTCGGCGCGGGTGGGGGCTCGGCCTCCGTCTGGGTTTCGTGCGCGACCGGCTCCTGGGCCATCGAAGAGGTCGCGGCGGTTTCGGACCTCACCGGCTACGTGCAGCACACGGTTACCGGGGCGCAGGCGATCACCGCCAACGGCGCTGGTAACGACGCCTCGCTGATCGCCGCCGATGACGTTTTCCTGACGCCGACCGATGCTTTGGTCGCGGTTGCCGGCGGGAATACCACGATCACCTCGACGGCTGGAACCGTTGCGATTGCCTCCAGTGCGGGCGCGGTCACGGTGACGGCTACCGGCGCGACGAACGACGTTACGCTGACCGCTACCGATGACGTGATCCTCGCGGCCACCGATGACACGACCGTGGCGGGCGATCTGTTCGCTGTCAATACGACCACGGCGGTTGTGGACGCTGGCGGCGGCGCGGACGAAATCACTGTGGCGGCGGGCTCGACGGTGTTTGTTGGCCTTGTCCAGATCACCAAAGCCGCGACCCCTCCGGTCGCTTGTGCGGCTGGCTATGAGGGCGGGCTGTACGTCGATTCGGATACGCACCTTCTGTGCGTCTGCAACGCCTCTGCATGGGTTCAGGTGGCTGACGGCTCCACTGGCTGCTCGTAAGGAGCCCACATGAACCGCTCCAACTTTGGGGCCGTCCGTCTCCCGCTTCTTGGAGCGGCGGTCCTCGCCTCTTTCGCAGTATCCCTCTCCGCGCAGGTCGTAGAGAAGGGCCGCACCTACGCCGATCTCGTCGCCACGCACCCCTGCAACTCGGGCAGCTCGGGTCGGCTCGCTCGCATCACGGATGCTCAGTCGTCTAGCAGCATCGGCGGTGGCGGCGGATCGACGCAGGTTTGGGCAGTGTGCAATGGCGTCGATACCTGGACGCTGACCGCCATCGGCGGCGGGGCTGGCGGCGCTGGCGATGTCCTCCTCGCCGGGGACGCTGACGGGCAGACGATTCAGGGATTCACTGGAGCAGACAAGGCCAGAATTGATATCGGAGTATCCGATGCAAGCGGAGTCCGACTGATCGGCACTGGCGCAACGCCGGGATTCATTTACGCTTACACGGACGGCGTGTTCGCATCGTCACCTGACTTTGGTACATCTATCGACCTGTACGATGGAGGGATTGACATAGTTAGTGACGGTTCATCCTCATTCTATGGGGTCACTGCTACCAATATCGGGGTTGCGGGCGGTCCGACTTCCATCAACGGATCGAGGGTGAATGTCGCCTCGTTCCAGACCCCGCCGACCAACGCCAACGACACCTGCACCGCAGGCGACACTATCGACACAGCGACCTTCCACTACTTCTGCGCCGCGACCAACACTTGGGTTCGCGCTGCGATGGCGACATGGTAATCGCGACCGCCATCCTCGCTTGCTTGGCGATCCTTGCGGATGCCCACACAACGCAGGCTTGCCTGCTGCGTGGTCGCGTAGAGGGCCATCGCTTTCGCTCCTTCCTGATCCGGATGCTCGGCTTGAACGGCGGAACCTACGGAGTGGCGGCGGCTTGGGGTGCGGTAGTCGTCGCGGTCAACGTCTACAGCGCGCAGCCCGCCTGGAGCCTGATCGTCGGGAATTTCATCACCGCCGTCGCATTCGGCTGGGCCGCGTGGCATAACAGCAGGATCGGCTGATGCCTCCCGCTCGCCATCTCCGCGCTGCATGGGTGGCGGGCGTGTGTCTTTCCGCCGCCGCGTGGCAGACGGCGATGGGGTACTGAGTGGCCCTAAACGTCAACTTCTGGCGACTCGGTACGAAGGCGGTTC
>OFRM01000523.1_pt1 | contig 15674 bp, 25 predicted proteins | sample 1543101 | NCBI WGS metagenome assembly OFRM01 (sample SAMN07774223, study PRJEB24372) | wastewater metagenome | isolation source: Exp Tend VB 0WW | collected 2016-02
CGTCCTTCGACTCCCCGGCGACCATCGCGGCGAGATCCCACGAGGTCGACATCGGGCCGATCGAGCAGATGTCGCGCTCGATCTCCCGCGTCACCTCAGCGATGGCTTCGGGGCTGGCGAGGGGCACGGGTGCCACGGTAGACCACCCGCGGGCGCTGTGGTAGCTTCGTCGGCGTCATCCCCTCCACCGGCTTCGGTCGTGTCGCGCAGGGGCGTAGCTGCCTGAGGCAGCCGTGGTCGCAAAATCAAAAGCCGTCGTTCTCTCCGCGACGCAGACGCTCGCAGCGGCCTACGCCGTCGTCAACACGAGTGGCGTCAACAGCGGCGTCTTCGATGTGCGCAACAACGAGCAGGTCACCCTCGAGGTCGTGCACGTCCACGGCGACGAGACCTCCATGACGGTGCTCATCGAGGGGTCGCTCGACGACGCGAGCAGCGTGTGGTTTCCCGCGGAACCCGCCGCTGACGTGTCGGGGTCGCTCACGGCGGGCGTGTTCGCGACGACCGCGGGCTACCGCACGAGGACGTACGCGACGAGCGGGACGTACCCCGTCTGCGTCGACGTGTGCGGGCTGCACCGCATCCGCGTCAAGGCGCTCGCGACGGGCGGCACGCCGACGGGCACGATCGCGGTGCGGGCGGCAGGGGTGTTCGAGTGAGCGCGCTCCCGGACAACGGCGGTGAGGCGCTCTCGGGCCTCGGTGGTGTCCCCGCCACGCGCACCATCGCAGGCCTCGACCTGTCGGCGGACAGGACGGCGGCGGCGATGCGGACGGCGATGACGCTTCCGACCACGGCCCCGTCTCCGAGCGCCACCGGAGGCGTCCTCATTCTCGACCCCGACGACGCATCGAGCCTCACGCTCGTGTCGGGTCGCATCTCTGCGATGGCTTCGCAGGTGGGCGGCCTCACGGTCGCGCAGTCCACGGCGGGCAGCCGGCCGCTCCTCGTGCCCGGTGGCCTCGGTGGCCGAGCAATCGTCTCGCACACGAGCGCGCGCAGCGACGAGCTCACGATCACCAACGCGGCGCTGTACCTTGCCGACCCCATCCTCCTGGCGGTCGCGCGCGTCACGACCTACTCGGGGCGGAGCGCGATCGTCGCGGTCGCGGACTCGGCGCCCGCGTACGCGCGCTGGTCGATGTGGTGGGCGTCGTCGAGCGCGAGCGACATGCGCATCGACACCGACACCACCACCAACACCTGCACGCGCGGCGGCGGCGAGGTCATCAGCACCTGGACCGTGGTCGCCTACCGCGTGAAGGTGCGACAGGTCTACACCGACGGGAAGCTGGTCACCGACGCGGCGGACCGCACGCCGACCTACGGCTCCCCGCCGTACGTCACCGAGATCTTCCCCGCGGGCGGGGAGTGGGCGTGGATCGGGATCTATGACGGCGCCACGGCGCTCAGCGGCACCACCTTCGCGGACTGGGCTCTGTCGCAGAGCGCGCTCCTCGCCGCGCGCTTCGGCCTCCAGTGCCGCCCTTCCTGACCCACCACGGAGACCACCTGTGACCCTCGACGTCACCACCCTCGACCCGCCGCCCGCGATCGTGCGCCCGTCGCAACCCGACGACGTCCTCGACGTGCGCGACCCGCGCATCATCGAAGCCGCACGCGTACCCGGCCGCATCCACACCGCCGTGGGTCGCGTGGGCCTGCGCCACGACGAGCGCCACGCGGCGGCACACCCGCTCGCGCGCGCCGTGCTGCTCGTGCACGACGACCCGATGCTGTTGATCGGCCTCGGTGACCTCCTGCGCGGCGCCGGGATCACCGTCGTCCCCGTGGCGACGCTCACCGATGCGCGGCTCCACCTGGGCGCGCGCCGCGGCCCGCCCCCCGGCGTGCTCGTGCTCGACTACGTGCTCGGGCACACGACGGCGATGGAGCTCCTCCGCGAGTTGCCGCGGGAGTTCCGCGCGGTCGTCATCAGCGCGCACCCGGACACCTCGCGCATCGAGCGTGAGGCCCAGCGCTACAGCGCCAGCGCGCGCTCCACCCCGATGCTCAACAACCCCGGCGAGTGCGCGGCGTTCCTCGCGCACGTCATCGCCATGCTCGACGACGCCACCCCGGAGCACCCGTGATTACCGCGGACCAACTCCTCACGCACGCCGTCGGTGACTACGTGCTCCAGTCCGATTGGATGGCGCGCGAGAAGACGAAGCGCCTCGCCGTCGCGCTCGTGCACGCCTTCTGCTACGCGCTCCCGTTCCTCGCGCTGCGCCCCTCGCTCGCGGCGTGGGCGGTGATCGTTGCGACCCACGCTGTCATCGACCGCTGGCGCCTCGCGCGCTTCGTCGTGTGGGCGAAGGAATGGCTCTCGCCCGTGCGCCCGCCGCCCCTCGCCGAGTGCCCCACGGGCTACGCCGCGGACAAACCAGCGTGGCTCGCGACGTGGCTCCTCATCATCGCGGACAACACGCTCCATGTCGCCATCAACGGCGCCGCGCTGAGGTGGCTGTGACGCTCGCTGCGTACATCCACCTCGCATGGTCGCACCGCGAAGACGTCGTCGCCGCGGCCACGGTCGCGCTCGTCCTCTACCGCGCCGTCCCCGCCGACATGCGCTCCCGCGTCGAGCGTCGCTGGCCGCGCTGGGGCGCTCTCGTGGGGCTCGTGTCCGCGATCTTCCCTGTTGCCGTCGACGCGCTCGCGCAGGGGCGCGCCGTCGTCACCGGCCGCGAGCCGCGGGCGACACCACCTGCACCGCCACCCACCACCCCCGAGGCACCGTGAAATTCATCCGTCGCATCCGCGCCCGCGTGCACCTCTTCGCGCTGGCGTTCCTCGTCGTGGCGCTCGTCGCAGCGTGCCCCCAGGTGATCCGCGAGCCCGCGCTCACCGCCCCCACCACCCGATGCACGCGCGGCGACACCGTCTGCCACGAGGGCGCCCCGTGGGTCTGCGGGCCCGAGGGCTGGTCGCAGGCCGATCGCCGGTGCGACCACCTCACCGACGCGCGGTGCTGCCTCGCAGCGTCGCCGTACGGCGGGGAGCGCTACGCCTGCGTCCCGGCCGCGGCGTGCGTCGTGCCCGATGGAGGTGCGCGATGAAGCTCACCCCCGACCAACTCACCGCCCTCCTCGGGGCGCTGCTCGGCCGCTTCCGCTGCGTCGTGCGCGAGAAGTCGGACACCAACGAGATGGGCATCGTCGCGCAGGTGTTCGGCGTGCTGTCGTTCTTCGGCCTGGGCGTGCCTTCATCGGCCGACTTCCTCGATCGCTTCTGGACCACCCTCGGCCCCGTCATCTTCTCGGCGCGTGGGACCGGCCCGCTCGCGCCGCACGCGCGCGTGGTGTTCCATGAGGTGACGCACGCGGTGCAGTTCTGGCGGGCGCCGCTCGACTACGTGCGGCGCTACCTCACGTCCACCGGCCGCGCGGAGCTCGAAGCCGAGGCCGAGCGCGCCGCCATCGAAGCGTGGTGGCTGCTCACCGGCGAGCTGCCTGCGACGCGTGGGGACCTGGACCGCACGCGCCACGGGTACGCGCTCGACGACTCCCACGCCGACCTCACGGTGGAGCTCCTCGACACGGCGTGCACGTCGGTGTCGTGCGGGGTGCTGTCGACGGACGTCGGCCTCTACGTGCTGTCGTGGCTGCGCGAGCACGCGCCCACCGCGATCGTCGGGACGGTGCACGCGTGATCGCCCCCGGCATCGGCGCCACCTTCTACGGCAACCTCCCGCGCGACCTCGACACGCCCGAGGGCCGTGAGGTGATCCGCGCGTGCGACCTCGTGTGCCTGCACACCGCGGCTGACTCCACCGACGTCACCAGCGCCGCGCTCGTGCGGGCCCTGGGATGCCCGCGGGTGTGGCTCGCGATCCCTGCCAACTACCTCAGCCGCATGGACGCAGAGCGCGGGCGCGTCGCCGCCATCGCGGAGGCCACGCGCGTGGCGAAGGTCGCGCGAGACGCCGGCGTCGAGCTGCTGGAGCTCAACGGCGAGGGCGCCTCCGACGGCGCGCGCGTCGGCGACTGGACCTCCGCGCCCCGCGACGCCGCCGAGGCCGACCGGCTGGAGTCCCTCGCGCGCGAGCTCGTCGGCGCGATCCGCGCCGTGTACTCCGGCGCCATCGGCTGGACCTCGCACGACGGGACGAGGAGCTTTCGCATCCCGCGGTCGCACCTCGCGCTCGTCGACCTGCACAGCCCCCAGCACTACCCCGCGCAGTCCGGCGTGATCGTCGATCAGCGCGCGCTCGAGCATCGAGTCGCGTGGTCGGAGGGGCAGTGGGATGCCCTCGCGGCATCGGGCGGATGCCCTGCCGACGTCGCGCCCTACGGCGGGGCGTGGTCGCCGTACTACCAGGGCCACGGGCACAGCGTCGCGGCGCTCGTGTGGGGGCTTGTGCAGGCCCCCACGGCGCGGCTGTGGGCCTGCCCCTCATCGTGGTCGCCCGAGGCGGTGCAGGCCCTCACGCTCGCGCGTCGCCTGCGCGCGGCGGTCGGCACCGGCCACGATGCCGTCGCGCGGTGGCAGACGGCGCACGGCCTTGTGGCGGACGGCGTGATCGGCCCGCAGACGCTCAGGTCGCTGGCGAGCGCGCTGTGAAGACGTGGCGCCTCGAAGCCGCCGTGGTTGCCGTGGTGCTCGCGGTCGTGGTGCTCGCGACGGGCAACCACCCGCGCGAGTGGATCGGAGCCACGGGCGTGCTCGGGTCGTTCCTTCACGCGCAGGTGAGCGATCGCCTCGCGGAGCGCGAAGCCTCGCGCGCGACACCAGCGGTCGACTGTCACCGCATGGCGCGCGTGTACTTTATCGGCCGCGAGGTCGCGTGGCTCACGTACTTCGCGACGGGGCGGTGTTGGAGCGCGCTCGTCGGATGCGCGCTGTTCCTGCTCTACCCCGCGTGGCGCCGCTGGTGGCGCGCGCATCACCCGATGGAGGCCACGTGAGCCGCGCCCGCTACGTCGCGGGCGCTGCCCTCGTCGGCGCCGGGGCCTGCGTCCTCATCGGTGGCCTGTGTGTCGGGGTGCTCCTGGTGATGGCCGGGACGCGCGTCGACGCGCGGGCGGGCGCGCTGCTCTACTGACACCCGCCAGAAGACGGCAGACCCTGTCGCGTGGTAGCGTCGAGGCTCCCGCGACGGCACCGGCCGCGCACACGATCGACAACTGCTCCGCCACCTCCAACCGCACGACGCCCTCGGCCCTCACGGGTCGGGGGCGTTTTGCGTTTCGAAGCGGCCGCTGTCAGACCGCGCGGGCGTCGAGCGTCTACGTCGTGGGGCGCTCCCGACGCATCGTCCACGGGATCTCGTCGGGCCACGCATCGCGGTAGCGCAGCGCGCGCAGGCGAAGATTCTCGCGCGTCGTGCCTAGCGCCCTCGCTGCGGCCGCGACATTGCCTCCGCTCGCGCGGATGGCCTCGCGGGTGCGTTCGATCGCGGTGGCCGTGCGCGGACCTATGACGTCGCGTTCCGGTCCACGGCGCGCTGACTGCCTCTGGATGCCGCGCGGCCAGAGCGATGGCCTCGCGCTGAGGCGACCTCGCAGCGTCCCATGCGCGATGCCGAGGTCGCGCGCGGCGTCCGCCATGCACCCGCCCGCACGGCGCAGCGCGGCCGTGAGTTGCGCGTCGCTCACTTTTTGGAGCGACGACGGCAATCCCCGCGCGAGGAGCGCTGCGAGGCACGCCAGCGGGTCATCGGGCGTCGCAGCGGCCGCGATCGCAGCCGCATGGCGCACAGGGAGCCGCGCGAGCCGATCCAGGATCGCCACACGCACCCGCTCCGACGTGCCCCGACGCTCGAGCACACGCACGGCCTCGATCGCGGCGTCGTCGTCGCCCATCACCAGCACCCGCGCGAGCGTGCGCTGTGACCACCCGAGGCGCTTGCGGGTCGCGACGATGGCAGGGCCGTCGGTCGTCACCATGGCTACGCCGCCCGCCCGTACACCACCCGCAGCGCCGCGCTGTAGAGCGCCCCGAAGCCCGCGCATGCGGCGCGGTGGTAGCGCGCGGCCTCGGCGTCGGGCTCCCTCCCGCCCGCGCGGTGGTGCTCCGCGCAGGCGTCCTCCGCGTTGGCGAGGCTCACGAGCGCCTCTGCGACGGCCTCAGCGTCCGCGCTCTCGAAGACGATGCGCCCGCCGCGGTGGTAGCATCGGGCGAGGGTGCACAGCGCCAGGGCGTCGTCGAAGCCGTCGCTCGCCTCGACGATCTCCGCGAGCATGTCATCGAGCACCGACAGTGCCACGCCGCGGGCGCGCAGGGTCGTGGTCACGCTCACCACCCCCGCAGCCCCCGCGCCGCGAGCCACCGCCGCGCCTCCCGCGCCGTCACCGTCGATGGCGCCGTCCCGGTCCCCGCGGTCGCACGCAGCTCCCCCGCCGTCACGAGCTGCCGCGCGCGCCCGTCGGTGACGCCAGCGAGACGGGCGAGCTCTGACACGGTCACCGGCTCCCCACGGCACACCCGCAGGCGGGAGAGCGCGCACGCGAGCACGAGGCGCACGGGGTCGGGGGACTCGTCGCGCGCAAGCGCCACGGCGTCACCCATGGCCTCGAGGTCGCCGCCCTGCCACGGGCGCAGCGGCGAGGCGTAGAGCGCGTCCGAGGCCGTCAGGAGCGCGTCCGCGGCGTCCTCGTGGTCGGTCCAGTCGCCGAGTTCGCCCGTCTGCGCCCACGCGCAAAGGGAGGCCACGGTGAGGCTGATGTCGGTGTCGCCCTGCGGCGGGTCGAGGGTGAGCCGCACGCCGGGGGCGAGGGGGACCACGAGGCGGCCGACGTGGCGCTGGAGGGCCTCGGCGGCGGCGGTGCCCACGGTGGCGGGGGTGAGGGAGGCGAGGGTGGTCATGCGGGCACCTCGGCGGCGAGAGCGGCGTTGCGCTCCGCCAGCGCGGATGCCTCGTTGCGGCGAATCTCCTCGTCGCGCGCCTCCTCCGCTGTGTCGAAGCGCAGCCGGAACTCGGGCCACCGCGCGCGGGCCTGCGCGTACGCCTCACGACTCGCGGCCGACGCATCGCGGCCATGCTCCGAGCTGTCGAAGGCGCCGTCGAAGCCGCACGAGACCCAGCGTGCGGGGTCGCACGCAGAGGCCTCGACGAGCTCGTCGGCCCACTCGCAGACGACGACGCCAGCGGCATCGCGGACGTCGCGGTCGACGCGGATGCGGGAGGTGTGGAGGGTGGTCTCGACGGCGACTTCGACGGTCGCGCGTCCGACGGTGACAGTGAGGGTCTGGCGAGTGGTGTCCATTGGTGCTCCTATGTGTGCGTCGGGTCTGTCCCGGCGCCCATCGCAGCGCCCGACCGTGGCCGGGCGCTGCGGGGGCGTCGGGGCGGGTCAGGCGACGGGGACGAAAGGCACGGCGATGTCGTGGCCGTCGGTGTCCTCGTCGCCGGTCTCGACGGTGTACGCCGTGAGGTAGTTGAGCTCCTCCGTCGTGAGCCCATCGACCTCGCCCGCGAGGTACGCGCCCATCGTCGTCGAGACGCACGGGCCGAGCAGGTAGCGCGCGACGGCGCCGTCACGGGCGCGACGGTCGGCGTCGCGCGGGACGAGCACCTCGGCGGAGGCGCTCACGGTCGTGGTGACGGGGGTCTCGTCGGCGGAGCGGGTCTCGAGGATGGTGTAGGTCGTCATGGTCGTTTCGCTTTCTGTCGGGGCGGCGGTCCAGTGCTGCCCTGACACCCCGTACACTATCCGCGACAGTGGCTAGCGTCAACACCCGTCTGTCGATTCCTGTACGATTTCATGGTCCACCTTGCCACAAGCGGTTTCAGCGCGTACACCCTCGGCGCGGCGTCGGACGGGGGTCCGTCGGTGGTCGTCTCGGTGGGCTCCCCGGTCCAGCCGACGCCGCGCCATCGCCCGTCACAGGGCGATCTGTCAGCCACGGCGCGAGTGGGGCACGGGCGGGGCAGCGTGGTCCTTCCGCAGCGCGCGGCGCGACGCTTTCCCCGTAACGAAAAGCCTTCGCGGTGAGGTCTGCCCTTGGGAATCATAATCCCAAGGTCGTTGGTTCAATTCCGACCTCCGGCACCCTTCATCCCGCTTCGCAGAAGATGTTTCAGTGACTTCCTCGCCGTGCTTGCTGTCGACCCCGTGCTCCACCTGCCCCGCTTTGTGGGGCACGGGCGGGGCAAGCAGCGCAGCGAGTCGCCCGCGGAGTTCGTCGCCGCTCAGGTGCCCGTAGATCCGGTGGAGCATCGTGGTGTCTGCGTGCCCGAGAGCGCGCGCGACGTCGTCCCAGGAGCACCCGGCCGCGAGGTGCCACGTCGCGAAGGTGTGCCGCAGCGAGTGGAGGCTGAACGGCGCGACCTTGGCCTTGCGCGCGGCGAGCTGAAGATCGCGCCAGTTCTTCCCCCACGGCGCGAGCAGGCGTTGCCCCACGCCTGCCCCACACCGGAACGCCAGCGCCACGAGGTCGCGGCACACGTCGAGGACGACGGGCACCTCGCGGTCACGCCGGTCGTTCTTCGTGCCGCGCACGCGGACGGTGTTCGCGACAGCGTTCCAGTCCCCACGCTCCGCCCGCTCGAGCGCCGAGAGCTCTGCCCCCGCGCCGACGGCCAGAGCGACCCACGCCGCGCGGTCGGGGTCGAGCTGCGCGAGCACGCGCTGCACCTCGTCGACGGACAACGCGCGTGCACGCGGCTCGTACTTCGGGGAGAACGCCACCGGCATCACGCGCTCGACATCACCATGCCACCACCCGCGGCGCTTGGCGTGCTTGAGCGTCACTTCGAGTTGGTGGAGCTCCTTCGCGATGGTGTGCTGCGACGCATCCTCGGTGCGGCGCGTGGCGATGTAGCGGTCGACCGCGGCGGCGTCGACGCCTGCGAGCGCGGACGACGGGCCGAGCACGCGCAGGACGTGGCCGAGCTTGCGCTCGTAGAAGTCGACCGTGGCCGCAGCGAGGTTGCCCGCCTTGTGCTCCGCGTCGACGTTGGCGAGCGCCAGGTCTACGGCCTGCTGGACGGTGACCGCCGCCGCGGCTCGACGATTCGCGCCGTCCGGGTCAGCGCGATCACGTTCCCAGAGTCGCGCCCACGCTTCGGCGGCTTTGCGATCGGTGAGGCCGGTGCAGACCTCGACGCGCTCTCCGTCGTAGGTGCCGCGGAGGTACCACTTTTCGCCACGTCGACGGAGCTGCATCCGATCGCCTCCAAGTGCCGGTGCCACAGGTCGGCGCGCACGAGCCCGCCTTTGCCGCCCGCGCGGCGCATGTGCTGGTACACCCACGACAGGGTGCGCGCGGGGGCCATAGCGTGCACCTGCGCCGCCGTCAGGTAAACGCCCGAGTCGTTCGCCGCGGCGGGGACGACGCGGAGCTTGCGCGCGGGGTCAGCCACCGGTCGCCTCCATCCGCGCGAGCGCCTCGGCCGTCACCGGCTCGAGCACCTCCCCGTCGGCCGGGTCGTCGCCGGGCACCTCGCCGTGGCGTGCACCGTGGCAGAGCGCGCACACGTACGGCGTCGTGCGGGCGTGGCGACATCGGGGGCAGGTGGGCCACGGGGTCACGACAGGGCCTCCACGCCGAGGACGACGCGCGCGGGGTCGCAGGCGAGCAGATGGACGCCGCAGTCGTGGAGCGCGCGGAGGGCGGGCCATGCGCGGTGGACGCCGTGCGGATCGTCGTCGCCGCCCGTCCCAAACCAGCCGTAGTAGGGGCACGCCTCAGACCATCGCTTCCGCCCGTTGCGCTCGCGCATCTGCATGCGTACGCCCTCCCACTCGTCGTCACGCGCCTCGCGCGAGAACACCAGCGCGACGGGGCTCTGCGTTCGCCGCGCCTCGCACCCGCGGTGATGCTCTTGGATGGCGTCGCGCGAGAGGGCGCGCCACACCACCGCCGCCCCCGGCTGCACCTCGCCCGCGAGCGCGGCCACGGTGGCGAGCGTCGTCACGCCGAGGGAGGCGACGGCCACCACGGCAGCGAGGTCGGGCGGCTGCGTCCAGTGCTTGCCACCGCAGCCCCGCTGGCCGTTGCGCGTCATGCCGCAGACGGACGACACGTCGCCGCGCCACACGCCATCCGCGCCGTTGCACTTGCACCACCACCGCGGCGCCGCCTCGTCGCCCGGCACCCACGGCCAGAGGCCACGCGTGTGCAGCACCTCCAACGCCTCGGCGGGGCCGGTGACGGTGATGGGGCGCTCGTACACCCGCGGCTCGCGCACGAGGCCAGCGCGGGCGGCGTCGTTCGCCTGCCACGCGTCGCCCCAGCGGATCGCGGCGCGCTCGAACCGGAGCACCCCGGCGTTGCCGCCGAGCATCCGCAGCGTGGCGATCCACGCGCCGCGTGACTCGCTCGTCAGCGCACCGAGCACCTCCGCGAGCGCGGGCCGTGCGACCGTCACGCCCCCGCCGCCTTCCCCGCGGCCGTCACCTCGCCCGCGAGCAGCCCCGCGAGCGTCGCGCGGGCCGTCTCCGCCACCGTGCGCGCTGCGTTGACGCGCGCTCTCCACGCACGCGCCTCGTCGACGCCGTCGTCCGCGATGCCGTTGAGCGTCGCAGCGTCGAACGCCGCCTCGGCGTCGAAGGATGCCCGCGCCGCCGCTTCGATGGCGCGGAGGCGGGTGACTTCGGCGCGCGCCCTCGCCGCTTCGACGATGACCTCCGCGAAGTCGTCGTAGTCACACTCGTGCGCGTTCGACGCGATGGATGCGAGGCGCCGGTCGCTCATCGGCGCGGGGTGCGTGTCGTCGCCGCGCAGGTCGTTGTTGAGCGCGCGAATCGCGTCGAGGTCGAGCGGCTCAGCGGGCGGCACGGGGCCTCCCGCGACGACGGGCCACGCGCGCAGCCCGCCGCTCTCGTCGCTGTCGTCAATGCGCCACCACCGCACGGCGCACACGTCGTCGAGGGTGTTGGGATCCCAGTCGCCGCCCGCGCTGTCCGCGAAGATGACCCGCGACTCGCGATCGTACCGGAGCGACACGGAGTGCAGGATCGGCTCAAGCTGGCCGTGTCGCACCAGCACAAGCCACCGCGACCACGGACGGTCGCGCGTCATCAGGGACTCCACTTCGCGCGCGGTCGGGGCCGTCGTGCGCCCCTCGACGATGGCGCGCAGGGCGTCGCGCTCTGCCTCCAGCGCGAGCACCGTGTGCAGTCGCAGGTGGATCACCGTGGCGCAGAGGCGGTGCACCATCGGGAAGAGCGCGCCTCCCTTGCCGTCGCGGATCTCGCGCGCCTCCTCGGCGCTCACCAGCATGTCGCTCTCGTTGTTCATCGTCCTGTCTCCATTCCCGGCCGCGCAGCTCGCGCGTCGCACTCCATCCGCCACGCGATCTCCGCCCGCAGCGCGTCCACCGCACGCGCGCACTCCGTCGATGACAGCCGCGACACCTCGTCGCGCAGCGCGCGGATGTTCTCCGCGAGCGTGAGCCCGGGGGTGGCGGCGTCGTCGAGCGCGGCCCACAACTCCGCGACGAGGGCGGCGTGGCGGGCGCGCTCGCGTCGCAGGACGGTGGCGAGCTCCAGGTCGGTGAGGGCGCGCATCACGCCACCTCCCCCACGCGCCATTCCTCAGCCCACCCCTGCGCGACCCTCGTCCGCGCGGCGGTCGACTCGTCGTGTTCGCGGTCGAGGGTGTCACCGGAGTCGCCGCACGCGCACGACCGCCACGGGCGGCGACACGCGGGGCAGTGGTCGCGGCAGGCGATCGTGTCGGCGTCGAGGGGGTGCGTGTGGGGTGCGTCGTCCATCGTGCGTGGTCTCCTGGGTGCGTGTCCTGTGTCCCGGCTCCCATGGAGGCCCCGCGGCGGTGATCTCACCTCCCGACGCGGGACCTTCACGGAGGCCGGGGCGTGCTCACCTGGTGTGGTGTGCGGCCCCGGTCTCGCGTGTGCCGTCAGAAGGGGATGCTGTCCGGGTCGTCGGCCATCTGCTCCTGCCGCGGCGGCGGGCGCCCCACGCCGGGGCCGCGCGCGGCGGGCTGCTGCTGCGCCTGCTGCGCCTGCTGCGTCGTGGCCGGGCGCGCCTGCTGCTGACGGGCCGTCTGCGGCTGCTGCGCGCTCGTGTTCGTGCGGCTCACGGGCGTCGTCCCGCTCGCGGCCGCCTTCGCGTCGAGCGCGCGCGAGCGGCTGTTGAGCTTCGCGAGGAAGCCCTTGAGCGCGGGCGCATCGGGCGACTGGAACACGCGCAGCTCGCGCTTGTACTCGCCGCGCGGCGCGTTGATGTAGTGGGCGAACGCGTAGCCCTTGGGGTTGCGCTCGACCTTGAGCTCGACGACGCCCTGCGAGAGGTCGACGCGCTCGATGTCCTCGGGGAGGTCGCCCTCCAGGCCCATCGCGCGCAGGGCCTCCATACTGCGCGTGAGGGCCGTGCGGCCCAGCTTATCGGCCTTGTCCTCGTCGAGGTAGAGGCGGCCGTCGAGTTGGTAGCCCGCGAAGTCGTGCTCGTTCGACGCGTCGAGCGTGAACACGAACGTGATGCACGGGTTGCCGCTCTTGTCGGTGTCCCACGCCCAGGAGCGCGCGTGGCCGCTGTAGAGGCCGTTCTCGGGCTGCGCGTGCGCCGGGCCGGTGGCGGTGCTGTTGTCGTCTGCGTTGTATTCCATGATGGTCTCTCCGTTGATCCGTGTGTCGTGATGCGTGTGCGTTGTCGGTTCAGGTGGCGGTGTTGCCGTTGTCGGTGGCGGACTCCGCGGCGCGCGCGGCCTCCCGCTGCGCGACCCCGGCGTTGATGCGGTTGAGCAGGATGGACAGGGCGGCCGCGTCGTCGGTCGCCTTCTCGTAGGTCTCTCGCGCCTTCACGGCCGCGCTCTCGTCGAGCGCGTGGAGCCGGTCGAGCGCGGCCCCGATGTCCTCGCGAAGCGCCTCGACCACTTCGCCCGCGCCGCGCGCGAGGCCCGCCGCGAGCTCGTTCCAGTCGAGGTTCATCTGACGGGGCAGGCCGTAGCGGTTCTTCGCGAGCCACGCGCCGGCCTCCTGCGTTTCGAGCACGCGCGCGTCGCCGTGGCCCTTGACCTTGCCGCCCTCGCTCTTGCTGGTGAAGATCTCCAGGCGCGCGAAGAGGATCACGTCGAAGCTCTCGTAGAAGAGCCCGGCGACGAGCTTGTGCACCTTCAGCGTCCACCGCTGGTGTTCATCGCCCGCGGCGTTGGGCGCGTTCTCCACCTTGGAGTGCGCGACGACGATGACGGCCATGTGGCGCTTGGCGCGCAGCGCGTCGAGGGCGCGCGCGAGCCCGCGGAACTCCTCGTAGGCCGCGAGGTAGCCGCGCCCGTACTTGCCCACCGCTTCGATGCCGCTGACCTTCGCCTTCGCGCAGACGTGCTGCCAGCACAGCCACTCGGCGCGGTCGAGCGTGTCGAGCACGAGCGTCTTGAAGTCGTGCGGCTCGGTGGTGAGCGCGCGAATCGCAGCGAGGAGCTGCTCCCACGTCTCGATGTCGTTGACGCGCGCCACGTCGAGCTGGAGCGTCCCGTGCTCCAGGTCGAGGAAGATGGGGTTGGGGGCCTTGCTCGCGAGCGTTGACTTCCCGATGCCGGGCGTCCCGTGGATCACGATGCGCGGCGGGTCGGCCGCGACGCCGCGGGTGATGTTGAGCTTGAACGGCGCCGGGGCGGGCACGGGCTGGGGGCGGTTGCCGGTGTTGTTGCCGTTGGCGGGGCGCGTGTTCGCGGGCGGTGTCTGCGGCGTGGCGTTGATGGTCATGGGCGTGGTCTCCGTGGTCGTTGTCGTGATGCGTTGCGTGAATGCGCGCGGCTACTCCGCCGCGTCGCTGATCTCTCGTGAGTCGTGCGTCTCTTCGGCCAGCTCCGGGTGCACCGTCGGCAGCCGTCGATAGGCGTGGCTGTCGTGCATGTTGGCGGTGCCCTCGCAGAGCGGCAGAAAATCGCACCCGCTACCCCCATAGCGAAAACAGCCGCCCGGGTTCTGCGGCACCGCGCGCACGTCGCCCTGCGCTCTCGCCACGGCCGCGCGCGTCTCTTCGATGCTCCGCACGTTGTGCCAGAGCGCCCACGCGTGGGCAGCGCGCTCCGCCTCGCTGCGGTGAATCTCGGCGTGCACGAGGTAGCGGTCGGGATCACTCGCGATCGACTGAATCAACCGCGCCTCGTACTCGACGGCGGTCTCGTCGCGGTCGCGCTGTCCCGTGTAGATCACGCCCCCGGTGTCGGTGATGATCCGCCCGCCTTCGCAGTAGACGCCGTCCTCGACGTGCGGCGCGGGCGTGACATGGCTCTTCGCGGAGCCCTTGCGCGAGCACTCCTTGCACGCGCGGGACTTCTGCGCCGTGTACTTCCTCGACTCGACGGGCGTGGCGAGGAGCGGCTTGATCGCGGGCTTGCAGAGCACGTCGTACACGGTCAAGTCGGGCTCATGCCCCAACGCCGCGGCCCCGTCGAAGTACGTGGACACCTGCGGGTCGAGCGTGAGCGCGCGGCGGTACTCGGAGCCCGCGGCGGCGTCACCCGCGCGCGACTTGTGCTCCACCACCGCGACCCGGCCATCGCTCAACCTCACCAGCGCGTCGATCTTCCCCGCGACCCGCCATGTGCGCGCGGCTTGCCCGGTCACAGGATGCGTCAGCGCGTACTGGAACGGCACCTCGACGCCGATCACCTCCACCGTCGTCGCCCACTCGCTCCATCGCGCGTCGTACGCCGTGAGCAGGGCGCGCAGCATCGCGCACTGGTAGGCGTCATCGCTCGGGTACGCGGCGTCCGCGGCCGTGAGGGCAGCGGCGAGGGCGTAGCTGGGGGCGTGCTCCTGGTACGCGCGCCACCACGACTCAAGGCCCGCGTGGATGGCGGTGCCGAAGGCGAGGGCGTTGGAGGGCGGAGCGTTGGCGGTGAGGCCGAGCTCGTAGCGGTAGTAGTGTGTGCGCGGGCAGGTCTGAAGGGACTTGAGGCGCGACGAGGTGAGGAGATGGAGGTCGCTCACGACTGCGCTCCCGGCAGTCGCACTGTCACCACGCCGTCGTCGGCCACGTCGGCGGCGAGCACCACCCGCGACCGCGAGCGCAGGCAGCCGAAGCGGTGGATGTCGTCGGCGCTCTCGGGGCAGCCGTAGGCGCACGTCGGCGGGCGGTCGTCGACGGGGGACATCGGCTCGACCATTGGCGACTCCGTGGCCGTCTTCGCCGCGTGCGCTTCGACCTTCGCCGCCAGCTTCGTGAGCGCCGCGTCGGTTGCGGCGACCGTCCCGTTCAGCTCGCGCTCATTGCGGCCGATCGCTTCGCAGTCGCGCACGTACGCGGCATGGAGCTTCTCGCGCGCGACGACGAGCGTGGCGAGACCGGCGACTGCGTGCGCGCGGTCCGCCGTGGTCTGCGCGACGATGGCGGCGACGGGGATGAGCGCCTTGCCGGTGCAAATGGACCTGCGCCACTGGTGGGTCGCCAGGGGCGCGCGGTGCTGGATCATCCGGTAGCCGCCCTGCGGCGACGCGGGGACCACGCGGTCGACGACGCCGCACGCGGGGCAGGGCGCGCGGAGGACGGCGGCGTTCGGGCTGGCGCTCACGGCCACACCGCCCACGTCTGCCACCGCCACGCCCCGTTCACGCACACGAGCTCCGCCACGTCCATGCGCCCGAGCGCGAGCGTCAGGCGCGCGCCCTCGCGGCGGTAGGCGTCGCGTGCCGCGCGCATCGCGGCGGTGAGCTCGAGCGCGGGCACGTCGCGCGCGAGCGTCGTCGCGGCGGCGTCGGGGCGGGGGCCGCGGATGGAGAGCGTGTAGCGAGGACTGCGGGCGGTGGGGGGCTG
>OFRM01000524.1_pt1 | contig 15672 bp, 35 predicted proteins | sample 1543101 | NCBI WGS metagenome assembly OFRM01 (sample SAMN07774223, study PRJEB24372) | wastewater metagenome | isolation source: Exp Tend VB 0WW | collected 2016-02
ATCCCGGGGGTCTCCCGCTACGTGCTTGTCGCTGTCACGACCGCCGGGATCCGGCTGGTTGGGGAGGGGTACTGATGCGCGCCACCCCATACTGCCGGTCGTTCTACGCCGCGGACATCGCGGCCGGGAAGAACAGCGAAACCACCAGCCTCAACGCCTTTCTCTGCATCGGCTCCGCCTGCTCCATGTGGCTCCGCCGCCAAGACGAGACCCCGAACCAGCGCCTCGGTTGTTGTGCCGAGGCCCCCACCGCAGAGCCGTGGATTGACCCGGCGAAGGAAACGCCATGAGCGACATTCAGCGCAGATTCCGACTTCCGGTTGACCTGTCCACCGCGGCTGATTTCCACACCGCATACATGAACTGGCCGACCGAGCCCGACGACGACGATATCCGCGACCTCGCCACCTACGGGGAGCACGTCGCCAGTCAGGCAGACGACGCGATCGAGGAACGCGACGCCCGAATCTCCGAACTGGAGGATCAGGTATCCGACCTTGAGGACGACATCGCCACCCTCACCGCCCGCATCGAAGAACTGGAGAACCGGCCATGACCCCCCACCACAACCACCCCCGCACCTTCCTCACCGCCCAGCCGGGCGATACGGGCGCGGCGACAAGCCGGGCCGTGTTCGGCGCCGTCCTCGCATCCGTCGCGGTTGTGGTGGCTACGGTGGGGCCGGATTGGGTGCGGGCGTTGCTGAGCTGGTGGTGGCCGTGATCGGCGGACCCGACCGCCCCCGCGGAACACCGGGGATCGCGACGCGCGAACCGCTCGCCGTGGCCATCGCTACGGGGCGCAAGAAGGACCAAGGCTTCGGCGTTGTCGACCGGCACCGGTTCTTCATCGTCAACGCTAAGGCCGACGGGAAGGGCAAGGACGCCCGGCGCGCTCTGCATCCGATGTTCGCCCGCTTCAACGCACTGACCCCCGCTCGCCTTTCTGATGGGTCGCCCGGGGACCAGTCGAAGCACGACGCGGAGCGCGCCACCATCCGGGGGATCATCGTCCATGCGACGGAGGAGGAAGCGTTCTGGACGAACTACCAGGCGCAGACACTTCCGGGGCATCAACACCCCACGATGGCGCCGTCCTGCCAGGGCAACGGGGACCGCGCGCGCCGCTGGATGTTGGAGCGGCGCGGTCCCGACGGGGCCACCATCCCCGCCGGTTACGCGGACATCCCGTGTCCCGGCGAACTGTGCGAGTTCAGCCAGCCGGGAATGAAGAACGGGAAGCCGACGCGGTCGCCGTGCGGGCCTTACGCCTGCCTCGTGTTTCAGCTCCGTTTCGAGAACATGCCCTGCCTCTCCGCGAAGTACGAAAGCCGGGGCAAGGAGAGCAACGGCGCAATCAAGGGGTTCTTCGTGGACCTGAAACGGCAGGCGTCCATGCTCGGAGTGGAGAATCCGAACCTCTACGGGATTCCGTTCGTACTCGAATGGACCCCAAGATCCAACGGGGAGGCGCAGACCAAGTGGCACGTCGCGTCCCTGTCCACCGACTTCCCCCCGGGGATGACGTTGCAGCAGTTCTTCCTGCTCCAGATCGAGGAGCGCGGGCGGCTGGTCAGCAAGGCCCCCCTGTTACTCGGTTCAGCGCCTACCGTGATCGACGTGATGAGCGAGACGGAGGACTACGGCGGAGGCAACCTCGGCGAGGGTCCACCCCCCGGCGTAGGCGTCTCGGTCAACCAGTGGGGTCGGCCATGAGTGGCGCGCGCTCAACGACCCTGAAAATGGTTGAACGCTGGTGTGCTGCCAGCCTTGACCATTACGATGCCGGCGTTCCCTACGCACGCGACGTGTTCAGCGTGGGTGTGGCGTCGCACGCCATCCTCGAAGCTCTCCAGAAGGCCAAGCGCGCGCGCAACAACGCCGTCATGTTCGCCGCCGCAGAAGCGGTAGCAGATGCCACCTGTACCCGTCTCGTCACCGAAGGTCGCAGTTTCGACGGCATCCCGGAGCCCCCGCTATCCCCCCGCGCCGTCGGTGAGGGACGCGACATCGCGCTCCGGTGGTGGCACCGGATCAGCGACACGGCGCCGGTCCCGATGGACTGGCTACCCGAGGAGCCGCTGGCCATGGATGCCGACGGGATGCCGGTGAAGTACGCGCGTGACGCCTACTACCGGGGCATCCTCGATCTGGTCGGCCCCGTGAAGGACGATGCCGACGAGGACGGCTATGGCGGCGGTATCGGGCTGGCTGTGACGGACTTCAAGACCGCATGGGGTACCAACGCCGACGAACTGGACGGGGTCCAGTTGCGCGGGCAGGCCCTCCTCGCGCTCGCCAATGCCGGGCGACTGGGCGTCATGGCCCCCGCCTTCATCCGGCGTCGCGTGGTGAACCTCCGCACGCACCGTGTCTACGAGGCCGACCTGTGGCTGGCCGACGATGACGCCGACGAGACCCTGGCCTCGTGGCGCCGCGACCTCGCCCTGTCCATCGCCCACGCAAACGCCCGTGGGCCCGGCCAGAAGCGCGTCGCATCCCCGGGCGCCTGTTGCCTCGGTTGCCCGTACGTCTTGGCCTGCAAGCCCGCGCAGGACTTCTACACGGGCCAGGGAATCGAGGACCCGTCACCGGAGGGGTTGGCCGTGTCGCTTGCCGTCGCCGAAGCCGTCAAGGCTCACCTGACCCCGCTGGTCAAGGAAGCGGTAGGCGAAGGCGCCATCGCGGTCCCAGGCGGCTCCGTCGGCTTCGTGGCGCAGGAGAAGCGCACCGGCGTCAAGGACATCGCCGAACGGCTCGCGGTCCGCTGGTTCAAGCCGCAGGACCGGGCGATGTGGATCGCGGAGAACGGGCCGCTGATGTCGTTCCTGTCGGCGCTGCCCCTCGGAGCGTCGGCCGTCGACAAGATCGGCACCCGCCTGTTCCCCGGTCGCGGTCCCAACAAGCGCGCTGATTTCAAGGATGCGCGTGCTGAACTGGATGCCGAGATGTTGACCGTGATTCATTCCTCACGGTTCGGTGTTCACCGCGACCGCGTTGAACCACCGGAGACGGAAGCCGCCGCCAAGGCCGACACCAACGAGCCCGACTGATGCCCTGCCGAATCTGCCCCAAGCCCGCAACCCACCGCGGACTCTGCAACCGCCACTACCTGCGCGCCCGGGAACTCTACGGCACCGGCCCGGATCTGGAGTGCCTGACGAGTGAACAGCTCGCGGTTGTTGTCGACCCGCCCGAGACAGAGCCCACCCCCAACGACCTGGAGTCGCCGTGAACCTCGCCATCGAAACCGCTCCCCTTCTGCCACCACGTTCCACCATCCTCCCCCTGACCGTCCGCACCGACTACCTCCCCACCTGGGGAACGAAGCACGGCCTCCGCGAGCTGCTCCAGAACTACCTCGATTCCTGCGACGACACCGGGATCGCGGGGCGACTCGAAGCCGCCGATCCTTGGGACGGCGACAACACGATCACCCTCCACAACCCCGGCGCTACGATTGACAGGTCGGCGCTCCTGTTTGGCGGCACGTCCAAAACCGGCTCCGAGACGTCACGGGGTCGGTTCGGCGAGGGGCTGAAACTCGGAGCCTTGGCGCTGGTTCGCGACGGCGCGACCGTCACCCTGGACCACGACCGCGAGCGGTGGACGTTCGGCGTGGTGACCTCCGCGGAGTACGGCGGCGAAGTGCTGGCCGTCACGGTGACCGACCTCGACGAGGAGGTGGACGGCGTGCTGGTCACGATCGCGGGGCGCAAGGCGATCTACGGGTGGAGTGAAGTCCGCGCGCTGTTCCGCGAGTTTGTGGACGTGGGCGCCACCTTCGCCACCGACGACGGCGACCTCCTCCTGGACCCGAACCAGCGCGGTAACGTCTGGGTCCGCGGTCAACTCATCCGCACCGATGGCCGCCTGTCGTTCGGCTACGACCTCAAATCGGCGTGGACCGACCGTGACCGGGATGTCGTCGGGGACTTCGATGTCTCGTGGGCAGCCGGGAAGATGGTCGACAAGGCGAATAAGGCCGGCGTTGTCGCTGCCGCAGAGTTGCTCCGGATGCTCAACGAAGGTGGGGGAGACTCCGCCTACGTGACCTCGACGTGGTCGCGAGAGACCAATGCCAAGGCTGCGGAGGCGTTTCTCGCCGTCCACGGGAAGGGCGCGGTTCCGGTCACCAACAACCTGTCGGAAGACGACCGCACCGCCCTTGTCGGGTTCGGCTATGTCCCCGTCGTGGTCAGCGACAACGCCCTGGCCGTGCTGACGAAGACGATTCCAGACGCGCACGCTGCGATCCAGGCCGCGTCCTCCGCCGTCCTCAATACCACCACCGACTACGACGCCGACGCCCTACGCTGGATCGGCTGCATCCTGACCGCGTGTGGACTTGCTACCGATGTCGCCGCCGTCACGTTCCGGTCGCCGAAGACGGGCGCCACCCGCAAGGATGGCGTGGTGAGGATCGCGGCGTCGTTGCTTTCCGACCGCCCCGCGGCACTGGCGGCGGCGTGCATCGCCTGTCACGAGATGGGCGACGCGCAGGAGCGGTGGACGAAGGTTCTCCGCGCCGTGATGGTTCTCGCCACCCCCGAATCCCCCTGACCCCAAACCGCCGGCCAAAGCTGGCGAGTGGAGAGAACTTGACCACCGTAGCCGAAGTGGCCGCCGACAAGGCCGCACGAACCGAGGCCAACCACGCCGCCCACGCCAAGATGCAGCGCCTCTACCCGCGCCGGCTGACGGATACCCCGTGGCCATCCTGCCGTGGCACCGAGGGTCCCTGTGACCGTCCGCCGGGTCGTGACGGCTTCTGTTCCGTCTGTCACAAGCGCGTCGTCACGTTGATCGTGCGGGGATACGACGTCCACCCGCTCGCGGCGCTCCGGGTGAGCTACGCCCGCTATCGGGCCGCGACTCCACAATCCGCCCCCAAGCCCCATAGGAAGCCCCCCATGCCGCCCAGCACATTCACCGAAGGAGACACCGGGAACTTTCCGACGCCGGGGGAGGCGATGGCTGCGAAGGCGCTCCCGGTGGCGCCCGCGCCCGACCCGGCGCCGATGTTCGGGCCGAAGTGGGCGGCGCCCCTGACGCAGATGAATCGGGCGCCGATGGAGGAACATCCGCCAGTGCCGATCCCCCCGCCCGCGACGACATGGAACGCCGACGCCGACACCATCGACGCCCTCCGCGCCGAGCTTGCCACCCTCCGCGCCCAGCTCCGCGACCCCGACCACCTCCGCGCCGCCCTCGCCCGTATCGACGCGAAGGCCGCGCGCATCGCCGCCCTGAAAGCTGAACTCGCCCAACTGGAGAACGAATGACCGCCGACCTCATCCTCGCCCACTACCGTACCGCCTTCACCGCCGAAACGGCCGACATCGACGCACAGATCGTCGCCAAGGAGGATGAAGCCAGCCGCGTGAACGGGGAGTTGCGCGCCCTCCTCAACCGCCGCGAGGCGATGGAGACGAAGCACAACGCGGCGCTCTACGTCGCCCTCCACGTCAAGGTGGACCCGCTCACCGGGGAAGCCGTCGCACGGCAGGGGAAGCCCACGAAGGCGGCCGTAGCCGCGCGCGCGACCGAGCCCCCCGACCCCCCGCCCGCGGACCCGGCGCCGAAGGGGGAGGCCAAGGCGCCCCCCGAAAGCCTGACCGGCGACCCGAAGGCAGACACCGCCCTGGCCGATGCCGCGGACGCCTTCATGGCCACGATCTCCGACGACCGCACCCCCGCGCAGGTCCGCCTCGTGCTCACCGACCTCGATTGGGCGGTGGACGAGATGAACCAGTACAGCGAGACGGCGCTGGCGTACGCGGCGCAGCATCGGATCGGCCCGCAGTCGGTGACCCTGGTTGACGGCGGGATGCAGATCGATGCGACCGGGGAGGTGATTCCGTGATCGCCGCCGCCCACATTGGCGCGGTGTTGCCGGGGGAGGATGAGCATGAGCTGGTAGGTTCAAAAATTGAACCTACTGACGCCACCATGACCGCGCGTGAGCAGAAACTACAGGCGAAGATAGATGCGTATGCGACACATATTCAGCGGATGAGCCGAGAGCGTGACGGCTGGGTTGATCGGGTGAGAGAGGCGGACAAAGACCAGGCGCGGGCGGCCGGGATGCTGACCGAGATCGCGTTCACCCTCGACCGATACGGCAAGGTCACCGCCTCGGACCAGACGACGGTGGACCGAGTCCGCGCCCTCATCCGCTACGTCAACAAGGTCGAGAACGAGGGCGGCCACTACGGCACGCTCTGCTCCGAGGCACACGCCGCGCTCACCGCCGCCGGTATCCCACTGGCCGGTCAACCCGCCGACCGGATCCGCATCCTCGCCGAACGCCACGCCGACCCCCTCACGCCGCGGCTCCGCGGCATCGTCGCCGAGTTGCTTGCCGACCTGGAGGACGTCACCGACGCCGGTGAGCCGTGGGGGGCGCACCTTGTCCGTGCGCTGCGGTTGGCGGTTGGGGTGGAAAGTTGAAGATGTCTGTTGCGCCGTAGTCCGCCACGTCATACGCGGCTGACATGAAAGAACCTCGCCACAGCATCCGCCTCACCTTCCCAATCGGTCTCGCCGTCGGGAGGGCCATGATCGCCTACCGCAAGCGCACCGGGGAGGAGATCAACATCACCAGCGCGCACCTGATGGGGCTCCGACTTCTGTGTGAGCAGGAGGGGGTTCCGTGGCCCGAAGCCGACACGAAGGAGCCCTCATGATCCGCCGCATCCTCCGCACCCTCGCCATCGCCGCGGCCCTCCCCGGCTTCCTCGTGGTCTGCTACCTCGCCGTGCGCGAGCAACAGGGGCGCCCGTGATCGCCATCCTCGCCCCCCGAATCCTCGCCCTCCCCGCTGATGTCCGTGCTGCCTTGGCGCGGGCGGATGGGCCGGGGTGGTACTTCTCGCGGCGCGACGGCGCAGCGACCCTCCACGACTGCGCGCCCTACGTCCGCCCGGAGCCGATGGGTGAGCGATGGCGTCAGGGGTTTATCGAGGCATGGTGGGGCTGCAACCCCGCGGCGTCCGTGGCGGCGGTGACGGGGTGGCCGGTCGGCAAGGCGCACGAACTCCTCTACGACGCGTGGTGCCGCGGGGAATCTGACGACCACACCGCGGCCCTCTCCATCATTGAGGCGCACGTCGCCGGGAGGAGCGAGAATGTCTAAAGTCCGCATCAACCTCAACGCCACCGTCACCGTTCGGCTCACCGACGCTGGCCGCGATATGGTCGTCGCCCACTATCGCGACATCCTGCCCGGTATGGATGATATCTGGCCAAAGATTCCCGCGGCCGGTGAGCCCTACCAGGATCAGTTGTGGAGTCTCATGCACATGCTCGGTCCGAAACTCACGATGGGGCACCCCCCGATGATCGAAAGCATGACGTTCACGGCGCCCGTTGGGATGTGTGTGGAGGTGGCGAATGACTGAATCCGCCGGAGCCACCATGCCTGACCTCCTCCGCATCCCCGGCGACCTGTTCCCCGACCTGTTGACGGGCTGGTGTGGGCCTGTCGAGTGGCGCGCGGTCAAGGATGGACCGTGGCGCCGTGGCGTGTGGGGCTACATCGGAGAGTCCAGCGGCAATCCGGTATGGGGTCTCGCTACAGCCGGGGACGGGCACGATCGCGGCTACGACTATCGCCTCCCCCTCCTCCGCCCCGAGGTGGCCGACCACGTCGCGCGGGTGTTGGCGCGGCGCGGAACCCCCGTGTGGCCCCTGGTAGACGCCGAACGCACCGGCGCCCTCACCCGCGAGCAGGTAGCCGCGGCGATCGGGTGGTCGGCGTTGAGTGTGGCGCGTGGGGGTGGGGTGTTGCTGGGGATGATCCGCATACGTCGGTTCCATTCCGGGTGGTTCGGGGATGGGGGGTACATGGTGGTCGATGGTGGGACTATCGGCAACCCAAGGCGCCGCATTGGGTGGACGCTTGGTCGTATCGCCAAAGGCCCCGAAACCGGCCTCGAAGGACGCGCCTGTGCCGACCGCGCCGCGCTCACCGCCGGCTTCGCCCTCCTCGCCGACGACGGTACGATTACCTTTCCGGAGGTTCCCGATGCCCGCTGACCCCCGCCTGACCGCCCTCCTCTCCCGCGCCCCGTGGCGGACCACCGACGGCCCGCTGACAGCGGAGCGGCTGGCCGATGTGTACGCCCGCATCGTAGCGGGGAGGTTGATCCCCGACCGATCCGGCCGCATCACCGACCGCGCCCTCCAGTTGCTCCGCAAGACTGGGATCGCTCGGTTCGCCGGTGGAAAGTGGGAGGTTGTTGATGTCGTCGAATCCTGAACTCGCAGCGGTGCCCGCTGTCCGCAAGTTGGCGGAGGAGCAGGCGCGGGACCTCTACGCCGCCGCTGGCGGCCTTGCGCTCGATTGGGACTACTACATCGATCCGCAGGGTAGGGGGGAATATACCCGGGCAACGACCGCCCTCCTCTCCGACCTCTCCCGTCCCGCGAGCCGGGATGCGTTGGCGCGGTTGGTGGCGGAGGCGCTCGGGATGGAGTGCAACGCAACGGCGCCCAGCTTCTACTGGTCGGCGCTGGCGCACGATTCGACCGACTGCGACGGCGCCCCCAACGGCGACGGGTGGCCTTCGGGCTGGTGGCTGGCCAACGACGCAGGCGACCTTCGGTTCTTCACGGCGGAGGACTGGTCACCCGACAAGGACGCGACCACTACGGTCCTGGGACTGCCCGACGGTGAGGAGAACGCGACGAGCGCCCTGTCTCTGGTCGCTCTCCACGCCCTCGGAGGCGCATCTTGACCCCCGCCCGCCTCGCCCAACTCCTCCTCACCGCCGACGCCCTCGAAACCGACGCGCGTGCCATGCGCTCCGGTGCCTGGCAGCGGTCCATGATCGCGGGGGCTGCGGCGATTCGGGAGTTGGTGGGGGCCATCCCCGCCCACCTCGACGCAGCACGGGAGCGCGACACCCTCCGCGAGCAGAACACGCGGCTGGCGGAGGCCGCTACGGCCCTCCTTGCCACCCTGGACCGCCACGAGGACGCATCCGGCGCTGGATACCACGAGCCCGAGGCTGACGCCGTCTACGGCGCCAAGAATGACCTTCGTGACGCCCTCCGCCCCAAGGACCCCGCCAATGTCTGACACCCCGAAAGGCGACGCCGCGATCCGCTGGGCCGTCGCGACCGACTACAACGCGCAGTGCGACATCGAGGCCGCGGTTACCGCCATGCGCGACCTCGCCACCGAGGGCAGCCCGGAGCGCGCGCGGTGGGGCCGCGCGCTACGGACCGTCGTAGCGGCGCAGGAGACGCTCCGGATGGGGTGCCCGGTCCCTGGTCACGGTGGCGAGAGGATCGCGTTGGACCCGATGGCGGACCGGCTGGCGATTCTGGCGGATGCGTACCGTGGAAAGTGAGACGCCGGGGATGATGGAGGCGCGGGAGGCGCTGGCGTTCCTCGATCGGCCGGGGCGGGTTGACGCTCGCGGCGACTACGTGATCGACCTCGCCGAGGTGATCCAAGCGGAGGGCATCCGCCGGGACGCCCATCGGCACCTCCGCGCGATGGCTGATGAGGTCGACCGCCTCCGCGCAAGGGTGGCCGAACTGGAGGCGCGGCCCAGCTACGAGGACGGGATCGCCGAAGCGTTTGAGCACATCACCCCGCCCGTACCCGAAAGTATCACCGCAGCCATCCTCGCCCTTCTGGAGCCGAAGTCATGACCAAGAAGCCCTACTACAAACTCGTCATCGGGAAGACGAAGCCCTACACCACCGCCGACATGCGCTACCCGGTGGGTCGTGTGCGGATCGAGGTGTCCGACAGCCTTGGCGTGTCGGGCCTGATCGCGTCCATCATGGCGATCCGGTGGGGAGACGCGCTGGTGAACGTCCACCAGTTCTGGACCGAGCGCGGCGTCGACTACGAGATGGCACTCACCGAGCCGGGCGATCGGCCGTTGGCGGCGGAGGTACAGGCCATCATCCAGGAGCGTGCGGAACGGGCTGCGGCGAGGGCTGCGACATGACCCCGACCCCAGAACAGACCGCCGCCATGGACGCCCGCGGGTGGACGTGGGACCCGGACCGGCGCGCCTTCCGTGCATGCCCGCCGACATCCCCTCTGTTCGCGACGGTCCGCTACATCTGCGACGGGTGGTATGAGACCCACGGCGGCATCCAGGTAGCCGGCGGGGAGATGTGCTATCCAGAGCCCGATCTGGCCGCCGACGCTGCGGAGGATTGGCTGCGCTCCGTTCTGGCGCCGTTTCGGTTCCCATGGCTTACGGTCGTCTCCCGCGACTCGCTGACGGCGGCGATTGAGGAGGCGGGGCCGAAGGCTGCGAGGGCGGCGCGGACTTGCTGGACGTGTCGGTGGGCAGCAGGCCGTGAATGCGAGAGTCCAGCCTACCGTGCCGGCACCGCGGTCGATGTCTGGATCGGCAACAACATCGACTGGGACACCACGATGCCCCTCCCCACCGCCACCCCCTGCCCCGGTTTCACGGAGAAGCTATGAGCCTCACCATCGTAGGCCAGCATCGCGTCAAGGCCCGCAAGCGGCACAACTGCTTCCTCTGCACGGTGCCGATCCTGGTTGGCACCGAACACGACACCTGGACCTGTATCGGCGATGGCCGCCCGAACCGTCTCCGCGTTCACGACGACTGCAAGAGCTACGCCCACGATCTGATCGACGGATGGACGAACGGCGACGGGGTTGAGGACAACGCCGTCGAAACCGACATCTGGGATAGCATCGTGGAGCAAACGGATGAATGGGTGTACCTCGTGAACGAGGCGAAGGCGGCCGATATTTTGGCGACGTGGCCGGGGCTTGCCGGTGTCGTGGAGGCTGTGAGAGTTGGCGTGCGGCGGGAGAATGGGGAGGTGACAGGTGAGTAGCCCCGCATCAACCCCCGAGCCGGCGCCGAAGGATCCGTCCTGACGATGCACGACATCCTCACCCAGCTCCTCCCCCCGCCCACCGGGCGCAGGCGGATCGTGCTCGTCACCGGGGGCCGCGACTTCACCGACGCCGAGCTCGTCCACCGCGCCCTCACCGCCGCGGACCCAGGGATGGTCATCGAGGGCGGCGCCCGTGGAGCCGACCGCCTGTGTCGCGAGTGGGCGCAGGCGCGGGGGGTCCAGGTACTGACGATGGAGGCGCTCTGGGACTACTACCGGGTCACGGGCAGGGAGGGCGCCGCGGGGCCAATCCGGAACGCCGGCATGGTAGAGGTCGCCCGTCGTCTCGACGCGATCCTTGTGGCCTTCCCGGGCGACAGCGGGACCGCGGACTGTGTGAGGCGGGCGAGGTCGGCGGGGCTGGTTGTGATCGAAGTTGCGATTTTGGGTTGACGTTCCGTACCGCACCGTAGTATGTAGGGTGGGTAAGGAGCGACGATGTCTTACGAAAGCGCGATGGAAGCAGCCGGTGCCATGGTGCATGTTGTCGAGCAGTTCGGCGACTACCAGGGAACCGCGTGGGCGAAGGTGACCCACGAAGGCAATACGGGGTGGGTGTCCTACGGCTACGGGTCGTGTTCCGAATGCGATGCGTGGCAGAGCTTCCGCGATGGGTTCGAGTACGGCGACGACATCCCCGCCGACAAGCTCGCGCAGTTCGGGCTCGACTACCTCTCGCCGATCATGACCCAGGAAGAAGCCGAGGCCACGGCATCGAAGGACAGCGAGTGGGACACCGAGGCTGACAAGGTGCTCGCGTTCATCCGCACCAACAAGGTGGACTGATGCCCCGCGCCAAGACCAGCAACCCCCGCACCGAGCGCGTCGAGTGCGTGCTCACCGCCCCGGAGTTGGCCCGCCTCGACACCCTCCGCGGGTACGCGACGCGGTCTCACTTCCTGCTGACGCGGGCGGGGGTGAGGGTTGAGCCTGTGACCACGACCGCCCCCGCATGCCCGGGGAGGGAGACGCATGAAACCCGGCTTCAAGGTCTACGACAAGCCGTGCGACGGCTGCCTCCTGTCGTCCGACCGGATCGTCAGCGCACGACGGGCGAAACAGATTCTTGTTGAGGTCCGCGAGAGCGGAGGGCACTTCATCTGCCACAAGGCGACGCAGCGCGGTGAGGACGTCTGTTGCTCGTCGTGGTTTGAGGCTCGCGGTGAGGAGTCGAACCTGATCCGAATGGCGCGGCGGTGCAACATGATTGTTCGGGTTGAGCAGCCTGAACCTTCGGAGACCGAATGACCCCCACCGCCCTAAAGAAACTCCGCCTCGAAGTAGCCGCCAAGCGCGCCGCGATGGAAGCGGAGGCGGCGCGTCTACGGGCGGACCTGGAGGCGACGTTGAAGGCGATGCGTGAGCCGGTCTTTGCGGCAGAACGGGACCTCGAGGCCGTGGAGGTGGTCGCCGCTGCGGATGCGCTGTCTCCCGAGGTTGCGACGGCGTGGTTGTCCGGCGCCAGCTACGGCCCGCACTGGAAGAATCTGGTTCAGCGCCAGCTCGCCACCAGCCACTACTACAGCCCTCACACGCTCACCCCCCGTGGCGCCGCAGTCCTCGCCCTGATCCAGAAGCGCGCGGCTGAATCGAAGGAGACGACATGAGCTTCACCCCAGGGCAGCGCGTGTTCGTCGTCACGAATAATGGGTGGGCCAGCATCCCATGTCAGGGGTACTTCGCGACCATCGACAAGGTGTCGCCGTCGGGTATCGTGACGATCGGCGAAGGCACGTATCGGCCGAACGGCATCGGACGCGGGAATACATACGGCCGCATCCGAGAGCCAAAGGAGGGCGACGAGGAGATCGACGCCTTCTACCGGAAGTGCCGGGCCGACGCGGAGATCGAAGAAAAACACCGGCGCCTTGCCTGGACCGTCGCAGGTGTCACCGGCAACCAGTGGGTCACCCTCCCCCGCGAACAACTCGACATCGTCGCCGGCATCTTGCGCGGCGCCGGAGTGCTGACATGAACCCCCTCCACATCCCCCTCGCGCTTCTCCCCGGGCCGGTGCCGATGTGGACGCCGGGGTCTCTCGACGGGGGCAGCGGATGCGCCATCATGCAAACATTCAACGACGGAGAATCGTACCGAACGTGTCCTGATGACGAGTACATCCAGTACACCGACGGCGTGAATACCTACGACGCCGATCGGCTCTACATCGACCTCACCCCACCCCCTCTCGACGCGCAAGGCTGGCCGACTCGCGTTGATGCCCTACCGGTCGTGGTGGGGATGATTGCGAAGGCGATGGGGCATCCGGAGGGGCAGCACATGTTCAGGCGCGGAACCATCCGCAGAGATGCCTGGAGCCTCCAGACGTGGACGGACGGATCGGAGGCTACAACCTACACCCTGTTCACGCACGACATCGGCGCACCCCACGACGGCACGACGCACGGCGGTTGGACGATGGCCGCGTCAGAGACGCGCGAGATTCTCCGGCGCTTGCCACGGATTCCCGCCATCGCCTCCATCAACCTCACCGATCCCCTCGCCGACCGCCTCGCCGCGGTGGCCATCTTGAACGCGAGACCTTGGGAGTAGAGAGGAAATGGACGCGCGCCTCTCACCGCATCATCGGTCTCCCTCACGCCCCGAGTAGGCGCGCGCCACATGCTCGATAGATGACTTGACCGCCCCTCCGCCGACGCACCCGGCGATGCACAGGCACACGGGCGTCAGGGCCTCTACGGGGAGACCGTGAAGCCCGACGATGGAGAGCGCCCCAAGCGCGGCCGCCATGCCGGAGACGCCCAGCGCGACCGTCCGGAGCTGCGGTAGGGGGGAAGGATGCCGTACCAGCGCCCTGCGCACCGGGGCTTCACCGGCTACACCGCCCGGAGGTGGCGCGGGGTCGGTCACTGACCGTCGACCGGCGGCTGCGTGTCGTGGAAAGGGCCTGACTCGACCTCTACCTCCGCGGTCGCCACCTGGCGGACACGAGGGGTACCTGGAACGGGAGCAGCGGCCGGCGGGTGCTTCCGGGTGTGCGCGATGATGAACCCCGCCAGCATCCGCGAAACGATGGGCCACACGATCGCGTCGGTGACGAGCTCGGCCACGATGCCCACCGGCGTCAGCCCGAACGCGGAGAGCGAGTCGAGCACGGGGACGATGGTGGCGGCGAGCTCGGCCTGCGTCGCCTGCCCGGCGATGACCGCCTGGGCCAACGGCGCGAATACCTCCATGTTGTCGGAGACGGCGGGGAGGGCTTTGTCGAGGACGGTCTTGAATCGGGACATTCAATCTCCAGGTGGCCAGTAGTGAGCAGCGACGACGGCGAGCGCGAGGACTACCACCACGGTCGCCATGAGTAGGGCGGAGGTTTGGATCACGAGATGTCCCAGCCGGTGAGCGGGCGCGGCGTCGGTTCGCGCGCCTCGCTGCCGAGCTGAATCCAACGCCGCCATGCCGCACGCCGGCGCTTGTGGGCTTGTCGTTTCATCGCCGCGATGGTGCGCGATGTCTCGAAGACGTTCCTGGCGTTGCGGAGGTCGCAGACGGTGGCGGTGGTGCTCACGGCTTGCCCCGGCCGTACGTGTGGCGGATCTTCCGCATCCATGCGTCGTGTCGCCGCTGCCGGGCGCGTCGACCCGGGCCGCTGGCGTAGACCCATCCGGCGACGATCACGAGAAGGCCGATAGATACGACGCCAACAGCTTGGGCGATGATGTCGATCATGCCGGCCACTCCAAGATCGTCAGGCTGAACCGTGCGCCGTGGCCGTGGTTCTTCTGCGCCGCGACAAGGTCCATGAGCCGCCAGAAGTCAGGCTCATTCGCCAATACGGCGCATCCCTCCGACCATGCACCGACTATCGTACTGGCCTTCCCCGCGTGGTGGATTTGCGTGGTGGTCGACGTTGACGGGGCCCCGCGACCAGCCGTGTAGTCGGCGTGGCTCTTGTAGCGGACGACCGAGATCGGGGCGGCAGGTACGAGACACGGGTAGGCGCCGACCGTGCCGGGATGGTGCGTACCCACGGTGAACGCCTGCGGGTGGTGCCCGGCCGCCATGACCGCGGTTCCATCGGGGCGCTTGGGCTTGTCGATAGACGGCTTCCCGGGGTCCATCGTTGCGGGCCAGCACTCGATCCGGTCGGCCTTGCCATCGGAGTAGAGGCAGCAGAGGAGGTCGTCAAACCGGTCCAGCGTCCCCGGCGTCGCCCGCAGCCCTACCAGCGTGAGGTCGTAGGGTCCGCCCCTGAACAGCGGGAACCCAGCCGCGTGGAGGGCACTTGCGAGGGTTTCGCGGGTTGGCGGGGTCATGCCTGTGCCGACCGGCGGGGGGGCTCGCGCACGGCCGCGCCATCGGCGCCCGGGTCGACGATCTCTCGCGGCGGGGCGACGTTGACGGCGTAGCAGAGCGTCGCCGCGGTCGTCCGCAGCGCCTCCATCGGGGACGGGGTGAGCATGCCGGAGCTACGGGCCCGCGGGGGCTGGGGTCGGTCCATCGGGACCTCCAGGGAGGGGTGAGGGAGCAACGGCGGCCGCAGGCTCCGCGAGGCGGGCGAGCTGGCCGAGGAGGTCGAGCTGCCCCGCGCCGAGCCCGCAGGCGCCGGCGAGGATGGCGAGGATGATCCATCGGGCGACCTGGGTACGTGCGGCGTCGCCCCCGGCGCGCACAAGGGCGGTCGCGGTGTCGACGGCAGCGTTTCGGAGCTCCACGACCTCGGCCTCGGCCTCGACCCGCGCGAGCTGCACCCGGTGATGCGCCTGGCTTACCTCCTCGTCAGCGGCGACGGAGGCCTGGAC
>OFRM01000533.1_pt1 | contig 15494 bp, 19 predicted proteins | sample 1543101 | NCBI WGS metagenome assembly OFRM01 (sample SAMN07774223, study PRJEB24372) | wastewater metagenome | isolation source: Exp Tend VB 0WW | collected 2016-02
ATTATACTATAAAAGAAGAATAAGTAAGTAAATAAATACTTTACTTCTCTTAAAAGAAGAGTATACTGTGGTTGCTTTATTTTCTAACCAATTCCCCTATGAAGCATTCCGTCAACGCACTGGTCATAAAAGACCAAAACTGAAATGTCCTTTCAGTAACCTGAATACAGGACAACAAGAGCCAAGTCAATCTTGGATTCGGTAACTTTGACGCAACTCAAAGCTACATTTTACAGTGAGAAGTTATGGATGTTATGGACATGGCTATTGATGCTGGTCTTGTAGCATACTGGTGACCTTTCACTCTCAATGTTCACGAATAAGAATATGAACAAAAAAATACCCATTTGTTGCTTCTGTTGAAAACTTTGCGATTGTGGATTTTGAAACAATCCTGAACCCCTTATGAGTCATCCCAATGTCTGTTGCGATTACTGCAACCTCACTCAAGTCATTCCAGCTCGGATTGCATGAGTAAAACGCAAAAAATCCAACCAAGCAATTGAGATACCTCTGAGCGAAGAAGACATACAAGAACTCCTCAGATGAAGAGTTTTCAATTGGACTTTCCCCACACAGTCAGGGGAAGACATAGATGTGAGACTGTACCCTGAATCATAGTTACAATTTTTTATTTTTTACCCTTTTTATTATGGATGGAGAACTCACAGTGAAACAGATAGTAACATATGTTATTATCGTAATACTCGCAATCTTTTGATTGACGATTGTATTTGGCTCTTGGTATACTGTTGCACCGACTGAGCGTGCTGTCACAATTCGTCTCGGACATCTCTCTGAAGATGTGAAAGATGAATGATTCTATTTCAAGTTGCCCTGGTTCGACAGCGTGAAATTTGCTGACATGAAGGTGAACAAGGCAGATGAGATTGCGAAGTCAGCCAGTAAAGACCTTCAGAATGTCTCCACGACAATCTCGGTGAACTACTCTATCAATCCCCTGAAGATTGTTGACCTATACCGCACTGTCTCCCTGGAACATGACACGATAAAAACAGTTGTTTTCTCTTCCGCAATACAGGAATCAGTGAAGAGAGCAACATCACAGTTTACAGCTGAAGAGCTGGTGACGAAACGAGAGAAAGTGAGGAATGAGATTGAGACATCTTTACGAGAGAAGGTTGAAAAATACTGACTTCTCATCTCTCAGGTGAACATCGTAAATTTCGACTTCTCTCAATCGTTTGATTCTGCTATCGAAGCGAAAGTGAAAGCTGAACAAGATGCTCTGGCAAGTAAAAACAAGCTCGAACAGGTCAAGTATGAAGCTGAACAGCAGGTTGCTCGTGCTACCGCAGAAGCAACAACAATTCGTATTCAAGCAGAAGCCATACAAAAACAAGGCGGTGCTGAGTATGTGAAATTGAAGTGGATTGAGAAGTGGAATGGAATATTGCCTGCAACTTCTCTCGGTGCGAACACCCCAATTATCAATCTTAACAACTAAACTCCAATGATAACTACACTCTGCTACATCGCATTGACTCTCCTGTGTGGATTGTCCCTTGCTGGTCTCATAATTGCATACAAGAACAAAGAACACGACAAGATGATGCTCTATTTCAATCAGCTCATACTCGTACTCATCATTTCTCTTCTCTATGCGGCATTGGTAACCAATAACATATTCTAATATGGCTAAACTTGCCCACACTGTCTTCATAATTCTCATATGAATCTGCGTTGCTGGAATATGGATGGATAATGTACACGCACTAAAAGTATTGCTCACTCTCTTGGCTTTCTGACTCGTGTTCGTCAGCTCAGGCGTGAATCTACTTTTCGGAATGTGCTCCAATATTCTCGAAGCTCTCTCATTGACAGGATGATTGAAGGATGAACTCGAATGACTCCTGAAACTCCTGAAAGACCTTCCAAAACACGCTAAAAAATAATACCATGAAAGTCTACAACCTAAAATCTTACAAATCCTGAAGACCTGTTGCAAATCAGTTTATCATGGAAGATGAAAACAAAATTATATTTCAATCCTATACAACTGAGATTGCCTGGATTGACAGGGTGAATAAGATTTTATGCGTGACTCCTGACTGGGATTATAGCAGAACAACAGTAAAATATTTCTATCAGTTTTTATCATCGCAAGCTGGACTACAATATAATCGTGCCACTGCTTTTAGAAAACTACTGAAAGAATGTGAAACTATTGTTGACTCTGAATGAAAAATCCTCTTCTACATCATAAAACTCTAACAATGGAATACATACAAATTGATGTCAGTAAATACAAGGAAGGAACTCAATGACAGAGACTCCTGAAACTGTATCGAGACTACAAGAAAGTATCGTTGCCGATGATACTACAAATTCAACCCCGAATAGCAGACTACAAAACAGTCACCTACAATCTCAGGAAGCGTTGACACATAATAGATTGCCAGTGTGAGCTGGTTCGTAACGCTAAATGAAACAGTCTGGTTGAGAAGCGGTCAGTGTACGAATATCTTGGTTGGGAATCACCTCTTGATAACATCGCCAAACATGAGCAAATCTAGTGAACCAACTGAAAGTATCTCAACAATGATTGTTGCGACATATATGCGAACAAAGCAAATACTCTTCACGAAAACAGCACAGGAAACATACACCAAGTCTTTTTCGGTAAAACGGAAGAATAAACTGGAGTGAGTGAATCCTGGACTCCCTGACTTCATAATACTCTGACACTGACTCCTGATTTTCTTGGAACTGAAGCGTGGTGACCATTCTACAAGTCTCTCGCCAGCCCAGAAACTCTGGAGAAAAGAGTTGGAATTTATGCAGAAAGTCTCTGTTGGAAAGGTTGTCTACATATTGGCTTTTGGTCATGTTGAAGCAATCGAAAAGCTGAAAGAGCATCTGGACTAGAAACGAAAAGACCGCCATACAAGCTGTTGGAATCTGCGGGGGCAGAGTAACCCCAACAAGGGTCTATAAACTAGCAGGGTGAATTGGTGCGACAGGTTGCGTTGCGAGAGAGCCACCCTTTTTTTCTCCAAACTCTCTCGACATTTCAAACCTGCCCAGCTCAGGGTGCAATCAAGCTGGAACTTGACATAACGCTATAAGAAAAATAAATATTCTCTTTACTTTTAGAATAAAAAGAATATACTGTAATCACTTCATTTTATCTCATAATCATATCCCTATGAAGACCTCAGAATCAGTCACAAATATTTTCTCAGCTCTCGTAAAATTCAGGGAGTCAGTGCCAACAATCCCGAAAAACAAGACTGTTGAAGTAAAAACAAGCACAGGCGGTTCATACACTTTCAATTATGCCGACTTTGAACAGATTGTAACAACAATCAGCCCCATACTCAAAGACAACAAGCTCAGCTTCATACAAATAAATAACGATGAGGGCTTGAACACTATTATCATACACGAATCATGAGAATGGATTGACTGCGGTGCTATCAATATTGTCCCAACATGAGGGAAGAATACAGCACAAGAAATTGGGAGTGGTTTGACATATGCTTCTCGATACGGATTGAGACTTGCTTTTGGGTTGGTTGCTGAAGATGACGATGACGGCAATACTGCGGTTGGGAATAGCGTGTCTTATGTTGACAGGGTTGAATTGGAAAGACAACTCAACCAGGTAACAGAAGCAGATGACGCAACAAAACAGTGGATAAAACCAGAGAACATAACAGCATTTGTTAAACTCGTTGCTGATGGAAAATATGAATGTTCTTCCCCTGAAATAGCTCTCAAAATGGCTTACAGACTCTACAAAATTTCCAGAGAAAACGCAGAGATTATAAAACAAAAAGTCTGAGTTATTCTGGAACAGAAGAAAGCACTGAAAGACAAGGTAACAGGCACAGCTCAATAAATTTCTATTTTTTATCCTTTTTATTATGGGCAAGCGTTTTATTTCATTCTGGTATAGACTCTTTTGTGGTCTTTCTGGATTTTCGTTGACATTGTTGGCGTTTTTGATTCTGGCTGGGTTGGTTGGTTTGGACATTTGGGTTGTAGCACAAATCCCTGTTGAATGGGATTCGGAACTACAAGCAATTGCCACTATGGCTCTTTTATTTGCGGAAGTTATTGGTTTGGTATTTTATTTTCTAGCAGACGAATTCAAAGAGGATTCCAAAAAAGAAAAAGATTATGCCCCAATAAAAAAGACTCGGAAGAAACGCAGAACAAAAGCTGAGATGAAATTACAGAAGCCAACCAAAAAACTCGAACCAATCTGGACTGAAGCTGATATGGTGAGTGAAGATGAGATGGAACAAATAGACAGAGAACAGGAAGCAAAACAAGATGACGAGGCAACAGAAGAAGAGCTGGAAGCCATGAGGATTCAACAGGAAGAGGATGACTACTATCGAGAGAAGTATGGCGAAAAAGCACCAATCGCATGACCCAGGGGAACATATCACTTGTCTGAGATTGACCTGAGCGACATAGCACCAGGAGAACTCACAACATTCAAGCGTCATCCCTGGAATTCACCAGATACATACACAAGCAGGTTGAAAGCTCTGACTGTTGGAATGAGTATTCTTATCAACAACGATATTGACCATGTTTGACCAAATGTATGGCTCTTCAAAAAGCGTTTTCCACAGAGAGATTACAAGTGCAAAACAATGGGGCATAAACTTGTGAAGGTAAAAAGAGTAAAATAAATATATGTTTCAACTCCACCAAATACCAAGAGGCAGTAAAATAAAGGTAGATGAAGGCACTATAACTTTTCATCATACTGATTGAATGTACAGTTATTGTACAGCTGACTGGGCAGAAGCACCCAAGAACAAAATACATCTTTCAGTGATGACACCGCTGGAAAAGAAGGGGACAGAATGAAAATATTATTATCGCATAATCAAAGACAAATGAACAAAATAATCCCATCACATCTCGAAACTCTTTTGTTTGAACTCAGGAGCAAATGATACAACATTGCTGTTGGTTGAGACTGAATGATGATAATGAACTACAAGCAGAAGACAGGAACATACAGGGAAGTCAGAATTGACCTGGAAAAGACAATGAAACAACAGTCTCCAGAAGTGACAAAAGAGCTTATTTCAATCATAAAAATACAATGACCAACAAAGAAAATATCCAAGTAAACTGAGCAACAATCACCTACTTTCCCGACTCTCACCGCTACAAGGATGCTGATGGGTATATACCTTCAGTGAGTACGATTGCGAATACAATCAACAAGGGAGACTGACTCATGTACTGGGCATTGAAATTGGCTCAGAATTACTTGATTGGACTTCCAGCTGAGAAACGGACAGATGACGAGGTTATCAACGCAATATGACAGCATAAAGCGGTCAAAAACGATGCTTGCCTGATATGAAACATTGTTCATGAGTACGCTGAAAAGATTATCAAAAAAGAAGAGTTTGATTTTGAGGTTGTGAAACAGCTTTGAGCTTGGAACTGAATATCAGCATTCCAGGATTGGGCAAAAGAACAAGAGATTGAATGGCTGGAATCAGAGCGTTGTGTCTACCATAGGGAATTACGATATGTCTGACGATTCGATGCTCTCGCAATGCTACATGGAAGAAAAACACTCATAGATTTCAAGACTTCCAACAGCTTTGACCCTATCTCTATGCCTTTGCAGACAGCAGGATATGTGTTGGCGTATTGCGAAGAAACATGAGAAATTCCAGAGAACATAGACAGAATCATAGTCAGATTCGATAAGACAACTGGTGAATTCTTTGTTCATAAGATGGAGAATCATGGTGATGACTTCACGGCTTTCGTGGGTTGCGTAGCTCTTAACACATTCAAAAAGACATATGGAAAAGACTGGTAAAACATCTGAGGTTGAAGAAAAGATTGCTGAGATTGTAAAAACCTATATGGAGAAAGGCAATTGACTCTCGATTGATGACTTGCTCAACCTCCAAGACTCTCTCAGCTGATATGGGTACTTTCTCCAAGAAGAATATCACAAAGACTTTCAAGCGTATGTAGGGAAGTATTGAGAGTACAGAAGTCTCAAGAGTCAGACATGGCTCAGGATTCGACATACACTGGTTGATAAAACGCAGGTTGAGGTTGAAAAGACTGTTGATACTGATGGTGCTGTTACTGCGGCATATATGGAAAGGATGGAACTCGAAGCACGCATTGAATACCTGAAGAATGTGAATTGATTTTTGGGCAAAGTTTTATCGAGTATGCAACAGAGAATTTCTTGGCTGAAAGACGAGAGAAGCAGACAGAAATAGAAAAAATCTTTTCTGTTATATTACATTCCTGTGCTATAAAATAGCAATAAAAGTAAATTATCTCTTTACTTTTAGAATAAAAAGAATATACTGTATACGCCATTCTATTTCTTAACTAATTTTTTTATGGCTAAACTTGATGAGGTAAACTACGGATGGGATTATAACAAGGCAGATGTCTTGAAACTCCTGGATGACGATGGATGATATTTCCATGTCCACCTTGCTGTTGAGGGTAAATGAGATGGGAGAGTTGCGAGAATCCACTTGGCAGATAAAAAATATTGTGATTACGATACTTGAACCAAGATTTCGGATATTGTCATCATGCGAGAGCTTATGAGTGCTGAGTATGACTCTCTCTCAAAACAACTCGAATGATACAGGGCTGTATTGAGGAGTGCTAGCAAGTTTGATGAGTTGAAAACGCTCGATGAATATATTGAGCTGACAATGACAAGAATAAGCAAGCAAATCAAAGAGCAAGAGAGAGAAGTCAGAGAGGATATGAAAAACAAGTGATAATATTTATTTTTTATAACACCCCTATTTTATGTACAAGAAACTCACCAAAGCGGCAACGCAAAAACTCCACTGAAAAAGCGTACTTTTCAGGGGGAGAAAGGATGGAGAAAAATTTATTGATATTGACGCTGTAATTTGCGTTGAAGATGAGGATATATATATTTGCACGGACAACGATAATTTCGATGGTTCGGAAGCTGGGGAGAGGTTTTGAATGTCTTATTCGTATAAAATTTTCTCAGACTGAGACTCTCAGAGAACTGTGAATGGAGATGATAACAATATACACGATTTCGAGATTGACGACCTTCAGCCAGTACCTCAGTCACCTATTGTAACTGAGGATTATATTCAAGAAGACAAGGAACAAATGATATGGCATACTATTGCTGGTTCACATACCGAAGCTCGCATAATGAAAATATATGAATGACACACGATTCAATGGCTTACGAGTGAATGAAATGTTGTTTTGGAATGAGAATTTGTGGCTTGAGTATGAACTCCTCATTGTTTCTTTTTATCTGATTCTGATATGTATAATTGACTGAAATGGTTTGGAAGAGATGTGTATAAAAGAAAAAACTCGTACGTAGTTGAGACAACACATAAAATATGACATCCGAAAGCAGTCAAAATACAGATTCTGAACAAGAGACTGGAAATATTATCTAAAACTAAAACAAAACCAACTATGAAACCCGAAGCAAAAGAAGTCCCAAACAACGGATTCAATCTCACTCTCCCAACCGCATTCGTTGAGACATATCTCAGGGAAGAGCTTGGGAAGAAACTCCCTGAAGCGGTTGACGCATTTCTCCAGAAGAATGCCAACAAGGAACTCGAAAAAATAGTCAAAGAAGAAGTGGACAAGCTGAGACCAACCCAGGTTACTCTCAACATGGAAGGCAAGATTTCTTCCTTCACAGCGAAAGGAAAGCTCCACAGCTCATTTCGAGAAGCGTGCAAGCTGGCGTACATACACAAACAGATAATGTTGGTATGACCTGCTGGCTCAGGAAAGACAACACTCTCAGAACAGATTGCGGCTTCAATGGAACTTCCATTTCACCACATTTCTTGTTCTCAGGGTATGAGCGAAGCTCACATCACTGGGCGTATGCTCTTTGATGGTGCTTATGTTGGCTCTGAATTCGTGAATTGTTATGAGAATGGGGGAGTATTCCTTTTCGATGAGATTGATGCCGCTGACGCAAATGTACTCATGATTATCAACAGTGCGATAGCGAACTGATACTTGTCAATCCCGAATAGAAAAGAGAATACGAAAGCACTGAGACACGAGAATTTCATCTGTATCATATCTGGTAACACCTTTGGTACTGGAAGTGTTGAATATTCTGGAAGAGGTTACTTGGATGCTGCATTTCTTGACCGCTTCTCAATGAGCAAGATTTTCATAGATTACGATGTGAGTATTGAGAAAGATATTTGCGAAGGGAAAGATGACTTGCTTAAATTCTTCCACAAGCTGAGAGAGATTATAAAAGAGAAAAACCTGAAGAGAATAGTCAGTACACGAACAATAAAAGGTGCTGTTATGCAGAGAGATTGAGGATTCAATGATGCTGAGATTGCGAAGAGGTTTGTCATTGACTGGAGCAAGGAAGAAAAACAGATGGTGAAGGATTACATGCCCAAAGAATTTTAGCCAATAATCAAACCAATATGAATTACGAAAAAAAATGAAACAAGAACTTCATTGAAATTCTTGACCTACATGAACTCGTACATCATCACGACAAGATGATAAAGGGCTGAAAATGGAAAAGTGTGAGAGCTGAGGAGAGAAAGGAAGGTGAAGAGTGGGTGAATGGGAAGGGGCTGACCTACAAGGCAACAAGGGAGTATCTTTTGACTCGTAACTCCCCAGACTTCATACAGAAGGCATGTAGAGATATGCTCTACAAAATGCAAGACCTTCCTCAAGTCAGAGAGCTGAACGAGAAGGCAATTGGGAAGAAAAGAAGAGTCTATTGAGAAGAAGGGGATGAGCTGAATATAGACAGGTTGATGAGCTGACAAGAACACTGGCAAAAGAGACGAAAAGTTGAAAGGAAGCTGGTGAAAATATATGTGAACATCGGATTGTCTTGTTGAAATGGCGTTGAGGAGTTTGCGAGTATGGCGGCAGGTGCGTACTGTGCTGTTGAACTCCTGGAGAAAATGGGATATTCTGTTGAGGTGTACGGATGTACCAATGGAAAGGTTGGTGGATGATTCTTTGGTTCGGGATGAGATGGAAACCTGACTACATTCTTGGTGAAGAGAGCTTCTGACCTTTGAACCCTGGAACAAATATCTTGTTTGGGGATGCCGTGAATATTCCGTCACTACCTTTTCAACTACATGCACAACCTTTTATGAGACCATAACTGACAATGTATCGTTCAGCAATGACTTTACGATGACAAGAAAATCACGAACACAATTGACAGGGCTTGGACAGATGACAAGAGCTGACAACAGCAGTTTTATAAGTGGCTTGACAAAATATCGTTTGAATAAAGCAATATTTTACTTTTCTCTTGACTATCGGTAACAAATAAATATACTGTGTCTCACTATGGATAAAAATACAATACAAGTCTATTCAGCAGAGCAACTGGCTCAGAAAATGGACAAGACAAAACAAGCAATACACGCTATGCACCGCAGAGGTGCGATGACCAAAATTGAATTCATTTGGGAATCTGAAGGAAGACAATACAGGGGAAAATTCTATTTGCCTCTGGGCTATTGTGTAGTCAAGAGAGATAACATTATATAACATGAAAATTGTACAAATCGACATAAGCCAGCTTGTGCCTTATGAGCTGAATGTAAAAGACCATCCCAAAGAGCAGGTTGAGCTTTTGGCTCAATCCATCCTTGAGTTTGGATTCAATACGCCTGTAATTGTTGATAAAAACAATGTATTGATAGCTGGTCACGGAAGAGTTGAAGCGGCAAAGCTCGCATGACTCACTTCCGTGCCAGTTATTATCAAATCAGACCTCACCGAAAGACAAATCAAAAAATATAGATTGCTGGACAATCGAATATCGGAGATGGCGAAAGACAACCTGGACAACTTGCGTATTGAGCTTGCGGCAATCGGAGACATAGAACTCTCTGAGCTTTTCGATGTACCACTGGGCAATCTCGAACTCTCGATATGAGAAGAAGAGGATGACTCTTTGGGTTGAGAGGGGTTGAAAATCAACGAGAGCTGAGTGAAATACTTTACGATTCTGTTTGAGGGTGAAAAGTACAACGAGATTGAGAAGAAAATAAAAGAATTGTACAAGGAAACTGACACCAACAATGTGACTGACCTCTTTGAGTTTTGTATCAATAAACTACACAAAGAGCTATGAAAACGATAAACGCAACCAGGAAACATTCTTTTGAAGAAATTGAGGAGACTCTGAAGGGGAAACTCTTGTGACCTGATGCGTATGATATGCTCATCACTGAGGATTGTGATGTGTTCGACAGAGATACAGGAAAATGTATCTTGAAATTCCGAAAGTGAATCATCCCCAAATCAGTATCAGCAACAGCTTTCAATAATCTCAGAACAGCGGCACAGCCATCTATGAACAGAGCAACAGCCAGTAAAGAAAATCAAAAAGAGCGTAGGGTGAAACTGGATTGAACATTGAGTAAAACATCGGAAGCTGACCCAGTGAACTCTGGGATTGTGGGGTATTTCGACAGGTACGCTCGAACTCCCTATTGTAGACAGACAGCTTTCACAATGAAACATATCGAGAAATTCAGGAAAGCATACCCAATCATCAAGTGTGTTGATACTCTCTATGCTACTCTCATGCCAGATAATTACAAAGCACAACGAGAGAAAGCAGAATCAACCAATCCAGATTTCGTGATAACAGACACAGCTTTTACAACCATAACAGTCAATTCCAACTGGCAAACAGCAGTCCATACAGACTCCTGAGACTTTCTCGGATGATTCGGCAATCTCACTGTCATAAGAGCTGGAGAATACAGTGGTGGGTATTTTTGCCTGCCTGAATGGCGTATATGAGTTGATATGCAGACTGGTGACATACTCCTTGTTGATGTTCATTCTTGGCATGGTAACACGCCAATAAAGGGCATAAAAGGGAGTTTTGAGAGGTTGTCTTTGGTGATGTACTATCGAGACAATATGATTGAGTGCTGAACTATGGCTGAGGAGTTGGAGAGAGCTAAACGCCTTTGACCCAACTCAAAAATAACATGATAAAACAAAATACATTCCAGGATTTCGATGTCTACACGAGAGCTTTGATTGCCAGCAATGATGTTGACCCCACTTATCCTGTTGTAGAGTGGATTATCGAGAAATATAATTTTGAACCAGAGTGGTTTGTATTTTGTTATGTGGCTTTTTATAGTCTCGAAAGTGCTATTTTGATGTGTAGATACATGCCTACACGAAAACACTGGAGCAGAAACGCTTTCCAAGACATACGAAAAACTATTGTGACGAAATTCGGACACGAGAGACGATGAAACGCACGACATGAAGTTGTACAGATGAATATGTTTGAACATATCATACAGTGGCTCGATAACTGATACTGGAGATGTGAAAACAATATGAAGCTGAGAGAGAGAATATCACTCATTCCTAATCACGGCTGATGGGCTTCTTTCAAGATTGCTGAACTGTTTGAAAAATCTCTCAATCGAGAAGAATTCATTGTGAAAGACCTGGGGCTGGACTGAAGAGACCCCAACAGCAACGATTGACCTGTTTGATGACTACGACACCTGTACTGACTCGATAAAACATATACAAGAAGCGTATTCAAGATATGGAACAAGTTTGGTGCTGAACTAGCGAAAGGGTACTGAGTGAACATTGGTGAAATAGAGACAGCCCTTTGTAAATTTCACAAGATGTCTTCCTGACAGTATTTTATCGGTCACGATGTACAGGAATTTTGTGAGCTGGAGAGAGTTATGGGTGAAGAGGATTACAGAACAATGATGAATGCGAATTTCGCACCTGTACTCTGGGATGGAGTAAAACACCTACAAAAAGAAAAGAAAGGCATCTACAAGACAACAGGAGAGATATTGAATGAATCTTTCAGCGACAATCTCCCACAGCTCGATATTGAGCGTATACTTTCTCAATCTATATTATGAAAATAATCGCAATCATTGGACAACCCTGAAGCGGTAAAACAACCCTGATGAGAAGGTTTTTATTCATGACCAAGAAAAAGCCATTCAAATTCAACACGATTGAAGGGTATGTTGTCTGAAATGGTATTGTTCTTTGACGATACTCTGAGGGGGGAGAGTACGATGGAACTGACAGATTGAGCATGGATGTTATGAAACACTGGGACACTTTTCTGAAAGCTACCAGCAAGGCAGGATATGATTACATTATGTTTGAGGGTGACAGGTTTGCTTGTGAGAAGACATTGAGCATGGCTGAGAGTATATTTTGTGTAGAGAGTACCAAGTCAGAAGAAAGGAACAAGAACAGAAGCAAGCCAGTATCAGATAAGTTTTATACCTCAAGACTAACAAAAGTAAAGAACATGAAAAGCAGGTACAAAGAGATTGTTGTATTACAAAACGATACAGAAGAGCAACTATTTTCTAATCACAAGATACTATGTGAAGCAACAAAAAACTAGACCCTTTTTATCGAGACATCTCGAAAGACCTCACCATATGAAACTGACCCAACAGCAACATAGGGTACAAGAACTCTGTACAATACGAATATATACAATCTCTTCTCTCGAAATTCTGGAGAAGTCAGACCATACCCAAAGAGCACTACATCACGCCAGGTACAACAGCAATGTTACATCTTCTCTCTTTGTACTCGAAGACAAGGTGAAGCAACAAGGTGTTCGTGTATTGACCAACTTATGATACTGCGTTGAGGATATTTCGAGACAACGGCATGAAGATTATAGATATTGCCTGACAGGAAGAGATACTGCTTCAACCTGATAACAACCAGGGAATGTTGTATATCACTTGTTCAAACAACAATCCAAATGGACAAAGCATAAGCCCCTATAACCTGAAGACTCTACAAGAATATATACCACAAAATATGCTCGTGGTTGAGGATGACCCATATTACTTTGTCTCTAGCAACCCTTTGGAAGTGCCTAGACACATCGAGAGAGAAGAAAACTACATATACCTCAACAGCTTCTCTAAAATCCTCTCAGGGGAGTATAGGATAGGAACTATGGCAGGGGATTACAATATCATAAAACAGATGCTGGTATCAATACAAAATATCGGATGACCCAATCTCCATTCCCTTTTCGAGATATACAACATCATAGACAGAAACAATCTACTCCCGAATTGATGGAATGAGATTACGAAAGACGCTCAAAGAAAACTCAGAGCATCTAAAAAGTACCTCAGCATTGATTATCCAGGATATTACATATGGGACAAGAAGAGAGTGCCTTTGTATACTTCTTTTCTGGAAAACTGATATGAAGTAAAAGATTGAGCGTTGTTCGGTGAGAAATACAATGAATACTTCAGGGCTTCATACTCGCACTTGGATGAGGATTGACTGAAGAGACTAAAAGCTATAATGTAGATATGGAATTCAGCAAAGCAAAACAAGAGAGATACTTTTCCACATATCGACAACAGTGGTTTTTATGAGCGTACCAAACCAGAAAAGACAGAAGGCATCATAATAGTTACTGGAGACACAAGAAGAAGCCACATAGAGAGTTTGCGAATGTTGAGGTGAGAAGGTACAAAGGAGAGATTGCCAGCTGAAGCAATTACAAAAAGATTGGAGAGGTAATGTGGAATTGGATATAGTTTTTTAACAATCGTATTATGACAAAAGATGTCTGAGGCAGACCAACTGCTGTTACTCCTGAAATTCTGCAAAAACTTGAAACAGGTTTTTCTTACAGTTTTACAGATGAAGAAGCGTGCCTGTACGCTGGTATATCTGTGAGAACTCTTTACTATTACATCGAGAAAAACCCAACCTTTTTGCATAGAAAAGAGATACTGAAGCGAACGCCATCCCTCATGGCAAAGGAAAACATAGTAAACGAACTCAAGAAAAAGAATGTGAATCAAAGTAACTGGTGGCTGGAAAGGAAGAACAAAACAGAATTCAGCACGAGACAGGAGACAACAGGTGCTGATGGTTGACCCATCGAAGTTATTGACCCCGAAGCACAGAAGGCAGTGGACAGACTTATGACATTGCGTAACAAGAAAAAATAATGCCTGATTATTCTTTTGACTCAATTATTGCTGAGTTGGATAATCCCCAAGTGCGAAAGCACTATTTCAGGAATGACTTTCCAGCTTTTTACGCCTGGCATTCTAAAAACGAAATACAACCCTTTCAGAATCAATGGCTGGAAGACCTGGAGACTGACAGGAACTTTATGATTGTCTGATTTCGTGGCTCAGCCAAGACAACGATTGTGAGATGGTATGTTGTCTGGTGTATCGTATACAAGATTGAGCCATATATCGTGGTACAGAGCTTTGAAGACAAGCTCTCTTCCGAATGGGTACGAGAGATTGCGAAGATGCTGATGACTCCTAGCTTGATGAGAGATTACTGAATACTTTTCCCTTTCGGTGGGAAGAGAGAAGACCTGGCGAAGTCTAGCATGAGCAGTTTCGAGACAACCAATGGAATAAAAATAGAAAGCAAGTCACTGGGACAGACTCTGAGATGAGCCAACACAACACAGAAAGACTGAGGAAGTACAAGACCAACATTGTTGATTCTCGATGATATTGATGTGGATAAGTCAGTGAAGAACATTGATATTATTGACGATAATGAGAGAAAAATCATTGGTGAGACTATCGGTGCTCTTGACCCTGCTCACAATCGTATCATATTTCTGGGGAATGTTATCAATGTGGATTGAATCGTACCAAGATTCAAGAACAGATACAAAGACAGCTGGCTTATGCGTGAGTGCTGGTTGTACGATGGAGAGAATGGAAGCTGTATATGGGAAGAGAGATTCACGGAAGAGGTTATTGCTGAACTAAAACTTTCTTGAGAGATTGCTTTTGGTCAGAATTATCTGGGTATTCCCTACGCAGACTGAATGACTATCATAAAGCGTAGCAGTATCAGATACGAAAAAGAATGGGACAAATCAGCCAGGGTGGTATTCGGGATTGACCCTGCTTTCAGCGAGAAAACCAATACGGACAGCATGGCACTGACAATCTCAGCTCACAAGTGAAACACTCGATATGTTATACAGAGTATCGAATTCAACGGAAGCGAAAAGGATGAGGAGAGATTCGTGAGCGTTGTTCATCGCTTGTATCTTGAATACAAATGTGCCTGTATAAATATTGAAGCGAATAATGGGGGAGAGATTATATGACGAATGCTGAAAAAGAAGGGTATGGCGGTGAATGTGGTGAAGGCAATAAAAGATAAGATTACACGATTGAGAGAGTACGAATGAGCATTTGAGCGTGGTGAGATATTCTTCTTGCCTGGGAATGAGAAGGTGATTGAACAGCTGTTACTCTTCCCAAACGCACCACACGATGACCTCGTGGACAGCATGGTGTATTCTCTCGATGCTGGAGTGAGTGTATACATTGGTATTGTGTAAGCATACAAAGAGAATATAATATCATCACAATTCATAACAGTATTCTATGAAAATATTTTGACTGGAAGTTGGCTTCAGT
>OFRM01000536.1_pt1 | contig 15428 bp, 15 predicted proteins | sample 1543101 | NCBI WGS metagenome assembly OFRM01 (sample SAMN07774223, study PRJEB24372) | wastewater metagenome | isolation source: Exp Tend VB 0WW | collected 2016-02
TTCCTTGGCTGGTGGGCGATTAACGAGAAGTACCACGGCGAAGATGAGATGCCGATGACGGACGAAATGGGAATGCCTGTTATCGATCCGTCTACAGGTCAGCCGCAGATGCAGCGGGTGATGGTTGACCCGACACGCTGGCCGAGGGCGTTGAACAACAGTGAGGGCGGGAAGAAAGACCTGGCTCGGTATAACAAATTGATGGCACAGATAACGGGGGTGTGGGATGGGAATCTGGGATAACTTCGAGACGGCGTTGGATTCCGTTGGCGGCGGTGCCCCGGCGACTGGCGGCGCGTTGCCGTGGGCGAGCGATGGTGGCGGCGGTGTCACCTACAAACAGCACGTAGCCCCTGAAGGGCCATACGGCAGCGTCTACCCTGCGGGAACCCTCTACTCCGTGGGCACTAACGGCTCCGTGAGTGTGGACTATACCCCGCCCAAAGGCAGTAGCAGCGGCGGGACGACGAACTACAACACCATCATGTCAGGGACGCTCGGTGCGGGGCGCTACACGCAGGGAGTTGACACCGACGGCTCGCGGACCGGCTACCCCGGTGCGACCTACCAGATCGACAACCTCGACGGCTCCATCACGATTATCAACAAGGGCACGGGAGCAGGGAACGACCCGGACGGCGACGGCTACGACAACTCCACTGGCCTCCCTGTTGGCGTGAAATCAGTCGGTGGGAAGCTGTACTACCAGGGTCAGGAAGTAAACCCTGACGGATCTCTCGCGACTCCTACAAGCCCAAAGGCGGGGACGTGGACAGGCTACGGCCCGAAGGGCCAGGGCACGTACTACCTCGATGGGCCGGGCGGCACCGCAGGGACGTACATCGGGCCTACCACGGCGGGGTCTACGAGTAGTGGGGCATCTTACTCCGTACCCAAACAACAGATGAGCGCGGCAGAGCAGGCAAGTGTTGCCAGGGCGGAGGCGTTGGCTTCGGTTATGAAGTCCAAGGCGCAGGGGACATTGAACGCCGAGGATGATGCCCGAGCCGCGCAGATGGCAAAGGACGCGAGGGATGCAGCCTACGCATTCCAGACGCAGGACAGGGAAGATGACCAACTCTTCAAAAGTGGGGAGTCGGCGTTAGACCGTGCGCTCAGGTTGCAGGAATCAGCGGCACAGAACGCTCAGCGGCAAGAGGATCGTCGGCTGGCGGCGGTGGATACGTTTGGTAAGGGGCTGACTGCCTACGATGCCAAGGCGTACTTCGATGCTCTGGGCGAGGCCGGCTACGACATCAACAATTTGGTCAAGGGCGGGACGAACCTGCTCACTGACAACGCATTGACCCCGAGTGCGGCGGCGTTGGGGATTATCCGTGGCGTTTCTGGCCCTGCGGCGGCGAGTGGATTGCCATCAGTTCCCGGTGAAGTTTCTCCGGGAGTTCCGGGTGGCGTGACATCTTCCGTCCCTGGGCCCGTTGCAAGTAGTGGATTGAGCACAGCGGGGAACATGGGTGTCGCGACACCGGAGCAGATGGCAGCGCAACGGGCGGCACGGGTAGCGAAGGACTTGGACCGTGAGTTTCGAACACTAAGTCACGATGTAGCCACTGACCCTCTACTCCGTGGGGGGATTCCCTACTCTGAGTATGGGATGAGGGATGAGTCGGGCTTCACACGTCCGACATATGGGAGTCCGGGAGCGTATCAGCCGGGAGCCACGCAGACGATGGACCCGACCTTGCCAGGGTATGTAGACCCACGCAAGCAGGCACTGGAGGCGCAAGCGGCGCGGCTTGGTGGGAGCGCACAAACCGGGGAACCGGGCGGACTGGCTCGCGACATTACGACCACGAACCGGCAGCCGGGTGTGGTACTTCCCGGTGTTGCGGGTGGTGCATCTGACGACCCGCGTCTGGCCGCTGCGCTTAATGACATCGCCCGCGCTAAAGGGGGGCCTGTGGCTTCGTCGGGGTTGGCCGTCGTCGGGGATGACGTCTCCGGGCGACCGACTGGTCACGAGGAACTGGTCATCGATCCTACAGCGGATTCGACGGTGGTTCCGTTGAATCGTGAGGGATTGGCGGCAGCGGGTGGATTACAGAGGTTTGCCACGGGCGGGACGATGACCAGTGGGATGATGTCGCGGACGAGGACGCCATACATTCCCTCATCGCACACACCGGCGACAACGGGGCTACCCCCGGTTGCTCCGGTTCAGCCAACGCCGGTTGCACCAACCCAACCAGCAGCGCCGGCGCAAACAACTCCATCGGCACCAACAGGGATAACAGGCGTACCCGCGCCGAACACTCCCGCACAGCCCGTAGCAACCCAACCGACAGCGCCCGTCGCGCCTCAGCAGCCCGTAGCCTCGACTGGTCTTCCGGTGACACCGCAACCGGACCAGAGCTTGCTGGATGAGATCGCGAAGCAGCGCAGGGATACGATTCTTCTCGGAGGCCCTGGAATGTACTCGCTCAAATTTGGGGGCATGAGCGATTTGTATCGTTCCACTTACGCCCAAAATATGGCGCAGAAGTACGGGATACCAGAGGAAGAAATCCTCTTTCAGGCACAGAAGGCTCGCCGAGGTTTAGGCGGAGTTGCCGCGAGCGGGCTTTCTACCCCCCTTGGGTATTGACGTGCTTCCACGATTTACCACGGCAGGCGTAGCTGACAGTCGATCGGCAAACGCCATATGCGCTCGCTATCGACTGGTACGTCATACCGGAAGCGCGGAGTCGCCTAATGGCTGGGATAATGTCTTCGTGGAGTTTAGCTGTAGGGAGTGCACTTCCCTTGAAGTGCACAGCACGCCCCTTAGCGATCATGTCATCGGAATTGGCCCGGTGATCTCCGAGAAACAGGTGATCTGGGCGAACGCAAGGGGGGTTGTCGCATCTATGGAGGACAAACATTCGGGGAGGAATCTCGCCGATGTGGAGTTGCCACGAAACGCGGTGCGATTCCTTTGGTCCACCTTGGAACCAGAACCACCCATAGCCAAATTTTCCAGTCGAGCCTTGCCACTCCCAACACCCATCCGACTTGCTCACGTAGGCAAGAAAGCGTTCTTTGGCTGGAAACGAACAAAGAGGAGTATCTGTAGAGCCAGTCTTTTTCTGGCGCTTGTAGTGCATGTTGCACATGCCGCGCTTCTCACACACTCGCGCGCATTCATCAACAGAACAGGTAGACTTACTAGGCATCTTGCGACCTCCATCGCAGGTGTCATGCGGACGGCAGTTCTAGCTGCGCGTCCGCTTTCCATTGTACTAGAAAGGGCACGGTAGAGCGATGGCGCGGACGACTGATGACGGAGTAGAGACGCTCTACGGGGCAGGGCAGCAGTACGTTGCCTCAGCCGCGCCGTACCAACCCGCGCCATTTCCCGAGACGGACTATTCGTTAGGTGGCGGTGGGTTCGATTCCTTCAACGTCAGCAATGCGGCCCCGGCTTTAGACCGTATCTCGGATGGTCTGGGGCACTGGTGGGATTCCGCAACTCAGAGTTGGCAGAACGACTCAGGCGGCGCGTACCAGGAGTTCACGCAACCACAGGATGATTACTTCGGGAACTTCGATTCCTACGCCCCGGAGAACACAGGTACGGCACTCTACGAACCGCCCGTGGACATTCCCTTTGCGCCCGACTCATGGAGCCAACCCGCACCACAGAGTTACTATCCTTCGCCAAACGCCGTAGATCCGTGGTCGGCTAACTTCGAAGAGACAAGCAACTACGGACTGAACGACTCGCGCATCGGGATGACCGCCACCAGTCCAGAGTTCGACCCCAAGGACGCGGGTTTCTTCAGTGACCTGCGCGTGACCGACCCGCAACAGAACGGCTACGAAGAGGACGTGCGCTTTCCCACAGGCGGCGGAATGCTCGGCTCGCCCACTGACTACATTCTCCCGGCATTGAATGCGCCCTACGACTATGTTGGTAAGCCCGCGTTTGGCGTGCTCTCTGGCCTTACGGAAGCTGACCGGCAACCCATCTATGACGAGTACGGGAACATCACCGGCTACACCCGAGACCCTGGCCTCGGCGGGATTCTGGACATTCCCAAGGCAGTCGGGAAATTCATCGCAGATCCGGTTGGTCAGTATGGCGAAGCGCGAAAAGCGGCTGATGAATACTTCGCTAACCCTGAGAACTCGCCCTACTGGAATGCGACTGGCCGCGTTGCGCTCGACCCGCTGTCTTATGCTGGCCCCGCCGCCGCTGCTAAGGTAATTCCTGAAGGAATCCCGCTGGGGGGGCTGACCCGTGGGCTGATCGACCAGGGCGGCGGGGCTTCTGTTATCGGCGGCGCATTAGGCGGGACGTTTGGAGCGAGTGACACCGCTGAGAATATCCCACTGTTTGGTGACCAGCCCGCATGGTTGCGCGGCTTGGAGGGCGGGCTAATCGGCGGCGTTGCGGGCTTGGGCGCTCCGAAACTTGCGAGCGGCGCGTTAGAGAACGCGGGCGGCGTAAGGGGATTACTCGCGGGTGAAGGTGGCGAGACCCCGCCTCTGTTCGGGAAGGGCCAAGGTAATATTCCGCCCGTGGATGCAGAGACAGAGAGACGGGCAATTCAGGATTTCCTGGACAATGCCCCAACCGGCAAGGGTACGGTTCCCGCTCGGGAGCCTTATCTACCTACGCGGGATGAATCCTTTGCTGCGGATTTCAATCAGCCGGGACAGGGCGCAAAGACTCAATCAGCCCTTCGCCCTGGCATCGAATCCGCGCAGGAAGCTATTGCCAACGGACGCGCACTCGGATACCGAGACGAGGACATTGCCGCTTACCTGAGGCGAAACTATCCAGATTTTGCGGACGCTTCGACTCCCGCGAGAACCACCCCTATACCGCCCTCCGCACCGGACACAGCGAAGCCGCTGAAATCTGCCGCTGACATCGTGAACCCTGAAACCGGCACGCCTGACGTGGCGCAGTACGTCAACGCTGACGCGGTTTCACGGCGACGGATACTGGATTCCTTTCAGGACGTGGCGACACGCGAAGGGCGTCCCACGGGTGGCATCTACGACGACATCCTCCCCACAGAACAGGTCAAGACTGGGCTGATGCGCGGCTACGAAGGCAAGACCGGGACCGCTGGACTCGCCTTGCAGCGCGACCTCGACAACGGCAACCGCGCACTTCGACAGGCTGACATCGGACGCATGAACGGACGCAGCCTCCAGGTCTTCCCCAAGCGCATCAACGGGAAGGTTGATCCCAACGATGACGTGGTGCAACTCTTCAAGGCACTCCACGGCGAAGGTGAACCGCCACCCAAGCTGAAGCCCGTCTTCGATGACTTGAAGCGGATGGTTGCCGAAGAGGCCGACGACACACTGAGGCAGAACAAGGATTTTGTCCTCAAGGACGATTACTTCTACCGGGGCTGGAAGGCACCGAAAGAGACGGCTTCGGGTGTTGGCAAGGGGCAGGTCGGCGCGAAGCCGGGATACCAGAAGCCTCGCGTCGATGCCACGTTCTCGGAACTAATAGACCAGGGATGGGAGCCGCTTTCGTGGAACCCCTACGAGATGGCTTCGCTCCGCAGGTATGCCGGTGTCCAGTTCCGCGAGCAGAAAGCCCTTGTGGACGCGCTCAAGAAGACTGGCCTGGCAGTGACAATCGACGGTGGCACTCCGGTCGGTTGGCGGGTTCCGCGAGTGGGGCCGGCGTTCGAAGGAAAGCCCTTTGCCTTCACGCCCGACGCCGCACCGTTAGCTGATGCGGTGGGGGCGAAGGTTGGGTACACGCAGCAGTTTGCCGTGCCTGAGAAACTGGCGAACGAGATTGAGAACATCTTTGGCAAGACCCCTGATATGGGCGCGATCCTGAATACCATCGCGGGCGCGGGGCAGAAGGCGAAGCAACTCAAACTCGTCGCTTCGCTGTTCCAGCAAGTGGACTTTGCGACACGCCAGGGCGCGGCAGGTTTCGCCAGTGCTATTGATTCGCTAGTAGCGGGGCAACCACTGTCGGCGGTGAAGAAGCTGATCACCGTACCGTCTGATATGGCGAAGCTCCCTATCTCCAACCTCAGCGGCGCACGGCAGCGACAGTTACGCGACATGATTCTCGACGGGAAGCCGCTTCTCAAGGAACGACCGGGCGTGTCCCTCAAGAGCATTTCGGACGCTGGGTGGAGCACGTCGGACATTACGGTGGTGAACCGGACGATTAAGCAATCCCTGGACGACATGCTCAGCGACCCCAAGGGGCTGCGGAAGTTGGCTTCGGATGTCGGCGGGGACGCGACGATTACCGGCGCTCCGCTCAGGACGTTGAAGAAACTCAACGAGGCTTCGCAACGGGGATTGTTCGAAGGCGTCTACCCGCAGGCCCAGGCCACGACCCTCAAGAAGTTCGTTGTCCCGAAACTGGTACGCCAGCACCCGGAATGGACTGACGCGCAGATTTCGGCAGCGGCGGCGACCGAGATAAACAAGATGTTCTCCACGCTCGGGAACTTCCAGCAAGTGGTGAAGAACCCGGTTAGCAAGAAGTTCCTCGGCTCGCTCATCTTCTCCACGAACGAGACGGAATCCCTGCTGCGGCAGGCTGCGTCTACAGTCGTTGGACCGAACAAAGCGATGTGGACTGAGTACTACGCGGGGGCGTTCGTGTTCCTTGCTGCCACGGCCAACCTGGTGAACTACGCGGCCACGGGGAAACCGTTGGACTTCGGAGACCCCCTGAAAGGGGACTTCGGTGACTACTCTCCTGTAAAGAAAGACCCTTACTCCCCGTTGGGCTACGGGTACAACAACCGCTTTATGGCTCCGCAGGTTCCCTTCCTCAAGGGACGCAACGGAACCCCGGTACGGCTCGACCTCATGGGGCAGCTTGATACCGTGTTTCGAATGCTCGACCCGCACGGGTTCATCGAATCCAGAGAGAACGTCATTCCTCGGGCAGCGATGTCTCAGATGCAGGGTGAGGACTTCTTTGGGCGACCGCTGAAGGGGCCGAAAGAACGCATCGGCCAACTGGCGGCGGATCTGTTTGAACCCATCGGCGCTCAGCAAGTTCGCGGCGCATTGGATATCGGCCCTGATTCGGAGGGCAGGCTGGGGAATATCGGGCAGGCTATCCAGGGCAGCGGTGTGAACCTTCGCGCTGAACCGACGCGAGACATGAAGGATCGACTCGCACAGGACACCTACGGTAAGAAGTGGGACGAACTCTCACCGACCCAGCAGGAGAACATCAAGCGGGAGAACCCGAACTTCCAGAGCGAACTGGATACGCGCCGGGACGAATCGGCGGCACAGAACAACGAATACGCCATCCGCCAGAAGGCGGCGGCGGATGCGACTGCGCTCCTAACGACTCAGCAGACCGCCAGCGATGAGAAGCGGGCAACCGGGGAACTCACCCCAGAGCAGTGGCGCAAGGACTACACCGAACGGAAGAACGACCTCTACGTCCGCAACGACCAGATCTATGCGGACGCCGGCGACTTCCAAACCAAAGACCCCATCAGGGCACCGTTCTACAAGGCGATAGATGATGCCACCGGCAAGGATGGGAAGGTGGATTGGGACAAGGTAGACGCGTACCGGGCCACGCTCTCAGCCGAAGACAACGCCTACCTCGACCGGGAGACAGGACTGACGCGCATCGTCACGCCCAAGACGCAGGAGTTCAAAGAGGACTATGACGCCATCAAAGCCACGGGGTACTTCGCTCGCTCGGATACGGCGTGGAAAGACGTAGCGGGGCTGGTGCCGACTTGGAACGCGCTCGGGACGCCGGTTAACCCCTCGGACTATGACGACTACTACGACTGGCGGCAGGCAGCGTTGAAGGCTGGCCTAGACCTGGCGGGGAAAACGTTTGAGGACATCGCCACCGTGACCCAGATTGAATCGTGGCTTGACAAGCAGGAGCCGGCGAAGGGGATGGACTACTACGGGTCGAAGTGGAAGGACGAGTGGGTAGCGAGCAACCCGCGTGAGGCATACGACGCATGGAAGTACGGCTACTACACCCCGAAGAAAGAAATTAAGGCGTGGCTCGCGGGGCAGTTCGAATGAGCCTAGAACTGACGGCTTTCGCGCTCGGCATCGCAGTAGTCATTCGCATCGGTCGGCTGGCAGTCCTCTCCCTCGTTCCAAAAGAACAGGAGAATGACAGCAGCGGCCACGAGAAAGAGGATTACCGATTCTTTCACAGTCTGACGGTAGGGCTACGATGATGGCGGCGCAAGCGGTAGCGGACGTTGCTATCCTGGCCCCGGTGAAATGTTCCTGTGGGAAGGTGACGAACGTGGCTGCGCTCAAGGGGACGCAGGCGGCGATTTATAACTGTAAGCGGTGCGGTTTCACGGGCACGGTGACGGTGTAGAATCTGGGCATGAGGAATCGGCTTCTAGTAGTAACCCTCTGCTTTCTTAAAATGCGTGATGCGGGTATGGATTGGGAGAAGGAAGAACTCCGTCACTCTCTTCCGAAACAGGATGCCTACCGCCGCGAAGTGCAACGAATCAAGAAAGCGTTTCAGCGATAGCAAGAACTAGGTATTGACAACGTAGCAAGTATGCTAATCTAACCGCCAGCAACACCTTTCGAGTGCTCCAAGTGGGCCAGTCCGTAATGGACTGGCCCTTTTGCGTTCTCGGAGATTGCTGGAGGCTTTACTTTGGCAGACGACACTGCGGTGTTGGAACCCACATCGGTCGAAGAAGCGGCTCCTGAAGAGCTTGAAGACGAATCGACTAATGATGAATTGGGAGACACCGAAGAACCGGAGACACTTACCCGCGAGCAAGCCATCGAACTTGCCGAAGAACGGGCCAAGGCTGCCGTAGCAGAGAAAGAACAAGAGTGGAAAGCGCAGGTCTCCTCCGAGACCTACAAGCGGGAAGTACAAGCCGCTAATCGGGAACTTGGTAACGACGTGTTCGCGCGGGTGGATAACCTGCTCGGATGGGCGGCCAAAAAGTTCCTTGAGGACGGCAAGTCACTCGCGGAAGTGCAGCAGGAACGGTCACCAGAAGTCATCCAGAAGATTGTGAATCCTCTGATGGCTGCGGCGTTCTCGAACCAATGGGAAGCACAGCGCACCCACTTTGACGCCTACGTTGAGAAGGTGGCTCCTGAATGGAAGCCGTCTGTCCAGCTTGCGAAACGCATGGAATATGCGCTGACGCAACGCAATCCTGGTCTGCTCATCGAAGCACATTGGGAGTACATGGCAGATGCGATTCGTTCGACGGAAGTACCGAAGGGCGTAGCGGAAGCTCTGAAAGCCGAGAAGGAAAAACAGAAGCCGGGGAAGGCTGTTGCTGCTGAGCAGAAAGCGGACGCGGTGCGCGGCTCACAGAAACTCCCTACTTCGGGATCAGGCGGGGCAGTAGCGAGTCCCGAGAACCTGTCCAGTGTCATCGCTGACCAATCCAAACCCGTTGCAGAACGGCGTTCCGCTTTCGAAAAGCTGCACGGGTTCACACCAAACTTCTAGGAGCTAATCCGTGGCAAACACTGATACCGGCTCTCTCGCTGATTCCAAGCAACTCGTCATCGACTCCGCACGTATCGTGCGTGAGTACGAAGGCGTGTGGTCGCGCACCTGTGACGTGCAGCGACTCAGTGAGAATACGGGCCTTTCATGGGAAGAAATCTCCCTCGCCCAGCTTTCCGCTCAGGCCATCTCTGAGAACACCGTCCTTGAGAACCCGCAATCCATCACGGACGCGCTGTTCACCGTCACCCCGACCATGACCGGCATCAACGTGATCGTCACTGACCGCGTCTATCGCCGGATGCCCAAGTCTGTCATTGCCAAGATGGGTGCGCTCGCGCAGAACGCCATCGACCGCAAGAAGGACGAGGACTACCTGGCCACCTTCGCCACGGCGACCACGACCCTCTCGGGTACGGGTACTACGTTGGCTTCGGGCATCATCGACGCGGCCAAGAGCCGCATTACGTCGAACACCACGGAACCGGCTATGGGCACCATCGTAACGGTCCTCCACGGTTTCCAGATCAAGGACATCCAGGACGAATTGAAGTCCGGTGTCGGCACCTACGCGATTCCCTCGGGCATCACGGAAGACGTGTTCCGCCGTGGCTTCTCGGGGACGGTGGGCGGGACCAACGTCTACGAAGACGGCAACATCGCCATCACTGCCACCCCGGACGCCCGTGGTGCTACTCACGCCCGCGAAGCGATTGTCATGGTGCAGGGGATGTCCCCTCGTTCCACGACTCGCCGCAGGGAAGAGATCGGCGGTGGCGCGGAAGAGATGTTCATTTACGACGAATACGCCCTGGGCGAACGCTCGCCTGGCAACTGGCTCTACGGCATCCTCACGGACGCCACCGCCCCAACCGCATAAACCGCGCCCGGAACACTACCGGGATAAGGAGACTCAGAAATGGCTCAATCTGGAGAAGGCAAACTCGTACTTCACGAGGACTTCACCTCCGCACTGGCGCAGACCCTCACGGACGCCACCGAATACCGCTACGGTCAGTTCCGTCTCGCCGCCATCTCTGGTGACGTTGCGGCAGACATCGTGGTGGACGAAGGCAACGGTGTTGCCACGTTCTCGGGTGCCGGTGGTGCCGCCGACGGTATCGCCATCTACGCCTTGCCGTTCATTGCTTCCCGCAACGGAACCATGTCCGTCTCGGCTCGGTGGAAGTCATCGGTCATCACTGACTACCGTGCATTCCTTGGATGGGCACAGACCGTTTCCGTCGCGGAGCCGGTTAACCCGTTCACGCTTTCCGGTACAACCCTGACCGCGAACAACACCGGTACAACCTTCGGGCTGTACTTCGACGCCCAGGCCACTACGGACGATGTCCGGGCGATGGCGTCCAACGCGGGCTCAGCTGCAACCACCGCTATCAACAACCTCACCGGGTCAACCTTCGGGTCGCTCGGCGTGGCTAGTGGTGGGACGGTGACTGTGGACTCGTGGCAGTACGGTCGGGTCGAAGTCGATCCTGACGGAACCTGCCGCGCCTACTACGGCGATGTTGGCAACGACCCGCAGAACACTGGCCCGAAGCTGGTGGCTGAACTGAAGGCCGGGACGTTCTCCGCGACGGCAGCAGTGCATCCCATGTTGCTTCTCGCCTGCCATTCCACGGGCGACCCGCTCTTCCATGTGGACTTTGTCCATGTGGAGGCATATCGCGACTGGCGATACGCCACTCCATAAGCGAAGGGAGGGGGTGACTAACCTCACCCCCTTTGCCTCCCATCACGTGCGGACGTTCCGCTGGAGGATTCATTGGTCTCATCCATTCACAACGGATTCAACTGGAACAGGGGCAATTCCCGTCTCGATGTCTATTACCGGGGGACACGCGCAGGGCACTTCAACACCTCCGGGTTCACTGCCGTAGCAGCCATCACCGCCACCACCACGGTCACCGCTGGCACTGGCCTGACGGTTACCACGGGCAACACGACCAACACCGCTGGTGACGTTCGTGTGACCGCTGGCAACGTCCGTCTCGGCGTGGTCTCCACCTTCCTTACTACAGAACCGACATCGGCCATCGTCTTCAAGCAGGGCACGGCTTTTGCCGGGGCGATTACCACCTCGGGTGGCCTGATGAGTTCAGCCACGGTGGTCCGGAAGATCATAGCGGACGGCACCGTCTCGAACGTGGAGACCTAGGATGCCAAAGCAATCAGGTTCCGAAAGCGGGTTCGACTGGGACTCGGCCAACTCACGGCTTGACGTGTGGTATCGCGGTTCCCGCGCAGGGAGCCTCACGGGGACTTCGTTCACTGGAGTCCTTGGGCTTACCTCAGGGACAACCATTACCGCTACGACTGGTCTCACCGTCACCACGGGGAACTCAGTTAACACCGCTGGCGACGAACGCATCACGGCGGGGAATCTTCGTCTCGGCGTTGTCTCAGCCTTCGCTACTACGGAGCCGACTTCCGCGATTGTGATGAAAACAGGCACCGCACCAGACGGCGCGATTGCCACCTCAGGGGCCATTTTCACGGACGGCACCACCATCAAAAAGATGATCGCGGCGGGGACTGTCAGCGACATCCAGACATGACTGATTGGAAGTGCCCGAAGTGCGGGGAGACCGCATCTGGCCCTGGTGCCAAAGACGTAGCTGAACGCCACGAAAGGAAGAAGCATGGTAAGCCTGCTCGAAAGTGATGTGCTCACCGCTGCCACCTTCCCCGAGGATTCGTGGGATACGTGGGATGACCAGTGCGACTGCATGTACACGCGCATTGGATTCTGGACGAACCCCTACCTCGCAGAGACGTTAGAGGTTCGGATGTGCTGCATCTGGGATGAGTTGTACAAGCTCTTTCCGGGGAAGATGCGGAAGACCCCTGCGTACATGAACCTGAACTCGGGAGAGTGGGAGAAAGACCCGCTTGAGTGGAACGGTGAGTTCGACATGCCACCGGGTCTCTGGTATCGCCAATTGGCACGGCAGACCGGGCGTTCCGTTGCAGAGATGCGTGAAGCCTACAAGGACCAGACGCCCCCAAAGGGTGTACCTCGACCTGTCGTAGAGGAACCGGAACCTGAGAGCGACCCAATGATGGACATGCTCCTGAGTCTTGCCCAGATCGTGGCGGGGCTGAAGGAACAGGTGGAGGCGATGTCGAAATGACAGCATTCGTCCCGATCACCGAGACGGTTCATCCCGACGAAAAGGCGTGGCGGTTGAAGGAACTCAACGTCATGAGGATGCGCGGGAAGGTGAACGATATGCGCCGCATCCAGACCGTCTGGGTGAACCGCAATGGTGTCATCTACGAATGGTCACGCGACCTCGGGCCTGCTTCGAAGTTCTCCCAACCCGGTTGCGACATCCCTGCCCTCTGGGAACACACGGTCGGGGAACTCTGGGACATCGCAGAGGTACATCGCCTGAAGGACGACTTCTGGCAGAAGTTCTGCGAGGAGTCCGCAGGCGAATCTTCGCTCATCAATGACTGGACGAACCAGGTACATGAGCGCCACGAAATCATCCACAACCGCTCGGTCTTTGGGCCGAAGGTACGGAAACAACGCAACGGTTTCCCACTTATGGCGGTCTATGAAATGGATCGAGCGCGATGACCACGAATGGCATTTTCCTGATGCGTGACAGGTTCCAAATGCTCGGGCCTGAGGCAGTGCTCAACCCTGCACAAATGGTCCAATTCCATGCCATCCGGGATAGGGCCGTTAATGAATTCGTACGCCCATCGGTGAGCGCCGACATTGCGCCCGGCATCATCCCTAAAAATGCCGTAGCCAGCACCCCGACGAGCCTGATAGGCGTCTCCCCTAGTGGCTCCTGTCCAAAGCCAACACTCCCCAATGTCTTGGCGAAAAGAGGGGATGGCACCACTAAAAGAGACTTTTTCCCAAAATCTATCCTGCGCTTGGATAGGAACTGGACCTGTCTTTTTAATTTTGGTGGGGGAGCCATGCCTAGTCCATCGGGTGTAGTGCGTGGTGCACCATCCGCGACTCGAAAGTGGGCGGCCACAACCGCTTATAGAACACAGCTTGTTTGGACTTTTGTACATTCCAACATGCTACCACAATGGATTCTGGAGGTCAAAAGTCCTTGAACAGCTCCGTAATTGAAGACCAACTAATCGACGCACGGGTCGATGAGATCCGCGCAACGCGGGAGCATGGGATTACCGCCATGTTCGATGCGGGTGACATCTCGGAGTACGCCGCGAACAAGCCAACATTGAAATCGAGTGAAGGCGACCGGGTCACCATCATCTCCACGATTGACGGTGAACCCCGCCAGATCCCGTCGCTCATGCTCGCGAAGACGCTGAAGAAGAAACGCCCCGATGGGAAGCGAGCCTTCGAACTGGTTGACCCCCAGACCGGGAAAGTCACCGGCCCTGTGCCTGAGTACGTCGGCGGGAAAGTTCCCTGCTGGTTCAACCCCAAGAGCGAGAAGTGGGATCTGTTGCAGGAAATCTCCGGACTGCGGGGATTCCAGTGCGCTTCTGAATCGCTTGCCTCGGAGTTCGACGCCGAGATGCACGCCAAGAATCGCCACTCACGACGGTACGGGGTGGCTCAGGACGCGTTCGCTCGCCGGGAACGGGAAGAGGACCGCGCCATCCAGAAGGCATCCATCGACGCCATGTTGAAGGTTGCCGGCGAACGGTCTGCACCAAACGCACCAGCGTTGTTCCACTGCCGCACCGAGGGGTGTGCTCGATTCTTCGACTCCGAACAGGGGCGAACCATCCACGAGGGCAAACCTCACAACTAACCAGTGTCCTTGGGCCGGACGAAGAGTGTTAGCCCGGAGGAAATATGGCAACGGAAACATGGATAGGTCCGCACGGTGAGGTAACCGCCGCAACCACAGCGGATGGCGGTACGGCACTTAGCACCACGGCGGCATTCTTCGGACTGCCCGCCAACACGAAGACGATCACAGTAACCCCGTGGAACTTCTCCGGGGCGGCAGTGGCGAAGTGGTTGGCCTGTCCGTGGTTGACCATCCTCAAGACGACGGATATCGGGGTGTCGTTCACTGATTACTCCTACGCAGCGCAGGACGCGGATGCGGCGACTTCGGTGGATTTGTCGAGCCTCGATACCGTTGCGAACGGTGACGCGCTTTATATTGGCTCTCACCTTCCGTTTGCAGGCATCCACGTTGATGTGGACGCAGCAAACGGCTCCGCTTCGAACCTCGCGGTGACGTTCTGGAACGGGAACACGCTGACTGACATCAGCCCCACGGACAACACCGACACGGGCGCGGCTCTGGCTATCGACGGGACGATTACATGGGCGGTGCCAGCGACATGGACGAAGGAGACGCTGCGGAGGATCGCGGGACTGGGGACGAACGTTCCGATTACGAACGCTCCAGCCAATTTCGCGCAGGCGACCCGGAACCCGCTGGACGAGAAGTTGTACTGGACGCGGTTCGCAACGAATGCGGCATTCGACTCCTCGACCACGCTGGATCACGTCATCGCTATTTCGCGGCAGGCGAAGTACATGGAGCAACTTTCGGGCCAGCCGTTCGAGATGGCGGTAAACGTTGGCCCTGGCGGAATCGGTGGAATCCAGGCGATAACGAACGCTGGTACGGCCAGCCTGATTGTGAACTGCCTCACTCGCGGCACAGATGGGAGATTCGCATGATCGGCTCACCTGACTATGCAAGCACCGCAGGCGCAGTACCGAAAACTCTCCGTGGCACCGTTACCTTTGCGGCGGGGACTACCGGGGCCATCGGCCAGCACGACATCTTCACGATTACAGGGGCAGTGAAGTTTCTCTTCTATGCACGGAACGTAACAGCGTTGACGAGCGGCGGCGCTGCGACGATTTCGATAGGCCGCGCAGCAGACGTAGCCGTCCTGATGGCAGTAACCACAGCTACAACGTTTGATCCAGGGGACTTCGTTGCGCCGGGGAATGCCACCGTGTTTGAGAGCGGTGCATTTATGATTTACGAAG
>OFRM01000539.1_pt1 | contig 15296 bp, 11 predicted proteins | sample 1543101 | NCBI WGS metagenome assembly OFRM01 (sample SAMN07774223, study PRJEB24372) | wastewater metagenome | isolation source: Exp Tend VB 0WW | collected 2016-02
TAGGGAGTATATTAAATTCTACTCATTGGTACTGGGTTTTATTTTGCCGATGCAATTGGTGTAATCAAGTCGGCGCTACCTTCAAGTCGGGTTAGATGGGGATATTTCGGGCCATCGGTGTATTGCATTTTTAGAGTCGAGAAGTAACTCAGATTTTGTACCAGCACTTCAATCGCTTGCTTATTTTGCTGCGCACGTTGCAAGATCAGGTCAATGGTTTCTGGGTCAAATGCTTCACCGTTGATAGCCAGGATCTTCATGCCCGGTGTTAAGCCTGCTTCAAAGGCGGGGCTATTCCACAACACATCCACCACTTCACCTGCTTCGCGTCCATGGTCAGATTCATTCGAGGCGATAAAGCCTAGTGAATACATCAGGTTGAGCTGCTTGGATTCTTTCATATCTGCTTTCACCATCTCGCTTGGTGTCGCGTCATAGCTCAGTTTCCAGCCGCCACGTGTAATTCCTTCGAGCGGCGCACGTTCATTGGTAGAGCTTAGACGGGTGCGCAAAAAGTTGACCCAATCGTGGCTCTGCACCTTGTTTAAAGTGGCGACCACTTCTTCAAACGAATACGGTTTAACCTCATGGCTAGTGCGGGCGAATGCCGGGTCGTCGCCATAAAAAATTTTGATGAAATCGTCCAGAGATTTTTTATTGTTAGAAAGCGCTCGAATTTGCGTGTCTACATCTAACCAGACCAGCGAGCCTTCAGGATAAAAATCGACCGAACGGCTATAGTTTGACCACGCTTGCGGCGCGTTGTACAAAATCTGTGCATGGTCTGCGGTGTCTTGCAATGGCCGCCAGCCACGGCCTGGGCGGTGATCCATATCAGCCGCAGTAATCGCTAGCCGTTCACGATATTGTTCTGGCGTCCACATGCCAGCACGTGCGGCTAACACTTCGCCCAGATAATTGGTTAAACCTTCGTATACCCATAACAAATCGGCTTTCATTGGGGTACTGAAATTACCCGTCGCCAAGCCAGTGGGGCGGCGGAATTTGCCATTCCATGAATGGACATATTCATGCGGCAGCAAGGTTGGCTCGGCTAAGTACGCGGTCGGTGAAGTGAAAAAATCGGCGGCAGCACGGTCGTCACTGGATTGATGATGTTCGAGGCCGAAGTGATTGGTTTCTTTCGACAGCAGCAATAAAAATTGGTAGCGATCATAGTGCTCGGCACCAAACAAGGCGCGGGCTTGTGTCACCAAGCCTTGATGATGTTTGATTTGGGCATCGGTGACGGTCAGATTTTCTTCGCGATCACCAAATAAGTTCAGATACACGGGCTTGGCCGCATTTGGCGCAAGATCGATTTTTTTGTTGTAACGACCTGCGGCCAACGGGGAATCGACCAATTCATTTAAACTCAGCGCCTTGAAATGCACACCGCTTTTGTCAGTTGATTGTGTTTCCAACGCTGTCGCAAATTGCCAATCGGCAGGCAGTTTTACGCTCGGTGAAAATGCGATGTGATCACCTTGAAATCCGGCTGGATAAAACACCACCTGATTCCATTCCAGCATCATTAGCCGTGGTGTGGCGGACACACCAGCACCAAAATTACCACCACCCACGGGTGATAAAAATTCAAATTCGAGTTGCAAATGACGTGCGCCAGCTGGCACCTCGAGCACAATCGAATGGGTATCTTCCAGATCGCGCCGCCATGCAATCCGTTGCCCTTCTACACTTAGCTTCAAGCCGGTGACACCATCGATTGGGCCCGTTGGGCCATGTTCACCGGGAATCCATTTCGGGAAACTCAATTTCAATTTTCCGGCGCTGACGGGCAAATTTTCTTTGACACGGAAAATGTGGCGCGGGGCATCGCTTAAGTCAACATTTAACTGGATGGTGCCAGGATAGTTGCTGTCGTTGTTGGCAGCAGTGCTCTGCGCGGCAGGCGCAGCGAGAAATGCGCCAAGTATCAGCGCGGCAAGGGTTTTCATGGGAATGTGCATTCTGGAAGACTCAATCAAGTTAAATTATTGGTGGAAAAGAGCTGTTACAAAGTGCGGCGAATGGGTAGGTAAATTCAGTAGACGAGTGAGCAAATGCGTGAGCAAGTAAATAAACCATGGAATCCAACATCAATCATGGCAGCTTTTTTTGACGATAACAAAAAACCGCAATCGTGATTTTAATAATACCAAGGAAACCGTATTTTCACTGGGCGAATAGCTAGATGTATATTCATCGCAGTAAAGCTTTCGGTGCTACTGGAAAGATAGCCAACAGTATCCGCGGTACGCTTGAATTCAAATTCAAAGCCTAGTTCCGGGCGCTGATCTGTGCCGTCACTAAAAGCTAAGCCAATCGCCGAAGCGCGTTTATTGTCTAACAAACTTCCGATTAAATCTGTGAGCGCGTTATTTCCCAAAATATCGTTTGAAAAAATCGCTTCATCCGTTTCAGAGGCAGAAGGATTAATAGGGTTGTGAATTTTGTCGGCAGAAGGCGTTAGCACTTTGCTGCGTAGATTGAATTTATCACCGCGATCCAGATAACCGATTTTGACATTTTGCATATTCAATTCGGGAATGCCAACATCGGTATTCACTTCACTCATATCGATCACTAGCGCCCCCTTATAGCCGATCACTTCTAGCTCGTCTTGATGGGTCACCACCATCGCCGTATTTTCATCAATCCCCAAGCCCAATTGATAGTGCGCCGCTGACATCGCCAAAATCATGCGGGCGAAACGACCACGCACCAGCACATGCTGATCGACAAATACCTGATCTCCGATAAATCCCAAGCCCGCTGCCAGCTCTTTGCCGAAGTGCACGCCCTGTTTTAAAGTGGTGAGCCGTGATTTGCTGTCGTAAAACATAGTGCTACTCATGATGGCCGCACCGGCACTGGTGCCAGCGATTACCCCACCACGCTGATATAAAGCCCAGATCGCATTGAGCAAAGGGGCTTTTTTACCATCACTTTGCACCAGTGCCTGCGTGATACGCGCCTGATCGCCACCGGTGAAATACACACCATTGGCTTGATTGATTTGTTGAATCACTTGCGGATCGCGCACCATCTCTTGGTAAGGATGATCCTTCGCATTGATCGTCAGCGGCAACACCGTGGCACGTGCGCCGTAGCGTTGCAGCACAGCGGCAGCATTGTCGCCAGAGCGCTGTGGGTTACCCGAAGCCGTCGGGATGACGACAATTTTCGCGCCAACGCCACCTGCCTGTTGCACAATGCGTTGCCACACTTCGGCATTATCCGGCCGCAAGGCACCGCCTATAATGACCAGCGAGCCTTGTACTTGATTGCCATTGACGTTGGTATTGGTATCGGTATCGGTAGATGTCGCTTCTGCAGCCTGCACGAGAAGCGCACAGATGAATAGCGATAGAAAAACGCCAAGCTGTTTCAACTGAGAGGGCAAATTTGATGCAAGCTGCATACAGCAATCCTTTAGTGAAAACTAGAAATGAAACGGGAAATCAGAGCAAGAAATCAAGCAAGCATTCTAGCCGAGTTTATTGCACCTGACTAAGATGTGGCTAGCAGGTGGCTGCACTGGGTTAAAATCCCTCTATCATTGCAAAGCGTAAAATCAGCATTACAACAGGAATTAAACCCGAGGTTCACAATGCGTACACAACATCACGTTTTACCTTCTGCCAATTTAGGCAATCAGCGTACTTTGAGCAGTTTGCATTTTGGCGCTGGGCTTAGTGGTAAGAAGGTCTATATTCAATCATCCCTGCACGCAGATGAAATTCCCGGCATGTTGGTGGCACACTATTTACGGCAGCAATTAACAGAATACGAGCGTACCGGTGCAATTGATGGTGAGATTGTGTTGGTGCCGGTGGCCAATCCAATTGGATTAGCGCAGGATATTCAAGGCACAGCTTTTGGTCGTTTTGATTTGAGTACCGGAGTTAATTTTAATCGTGCTTATCGTTACCTGACACCTGAATTGATTAAGCGTTTAGACGGGCAATTAGGTAGCGACGCGACAGAAAATACGCAAAAAATACGGCAAGCCGCACGTACACTCCTGACCGAATGGCAGTCAAGTTCAGAAACAGAGGCACTGAAAAAACATTTGCAAACACTCGCCATTGATGCCGATATTGTGCTGGATTTACATTGCGATAATCAGGCGGTATTACATCTGTATACCGGCACACCGTTAGTCCAACAAGGTATGCCATTAGCCGCGTATTTAGGGGCGCATGCGGTGTTGGTGACCACCGAATCAGGTGGCGACCCATTTGATGAAAATTGTTCACGTCATTGGTGGGAGCTGGCCGCGCATTTTGCAAATCAAAAGCAGAATACGCCAATTGCCTTAGCTTGCTTATCGATCACCGTCGAACTGCGCGGTGAAACCGATGTTAAACACGAGCTAGCACGTCAAGATGCTGCGGCAATTTGTGCATTTTTACAGCAAGCTGGACACATCAAAGGCACCGCACCAGCCATGCCGAAATTGATCTGTGAAGCGACGCCTTTGGAAGGCGTAGAGCCTATCGCCGCAACGCAGTCTGGCATTTTGGTCATGACCAAGCGCTTGGGCGAGATGGTACAGGCGGGTGAATCGATTGGTGATATCGTCGATCCGCTCAGCGGCGCGGTTACGCCGCTGCTAGCCAGCACCAGCGGCACCTTATTCGCTTGCCTTGCACGGCGTTACGTGTCAGCGGGTACGAGGGTTGCAAAGGTGGCAGGCAGTCATGCGTTTCGGCAGGGGATGTTGCTGTCGATGTGATGATCGCGACCGTGAATCAGCGATCATCATCGCTTCTTTACGTAATCTTAAAATAAATTTAGATTTTCAAAGAAGCCTTGAAACATCGATTGAATATGGCCTGCTTGGGAAAAAGTGAGCGCAAGCACTACTACTAGAAGGATTAGGCGCTTGTTTGTTTTATTAAAATTGAAAAATTGTTTAAATTCAACTGGCATTTATAACTCCATAAAAATAATTAAAAATAAGTAGGGTCGACTCTGCAAACTGCTCGTCCAATTTTGCGATGGTGGATTTTAACGAATCCCCACCATGCCTTTCACCGAATTAATCAGTTTCATCGGATCATAAACCTTGCCATCTTTGATCACCATTTCAACGTTTTCAATGTCCTTGATACGCGTGCTTGGGTCGCCTTTCAGAATCACCAGATCGGCACGCTTGCCGCTTTCGACAGTGCCGAATTGATCAAGCATGCCCATGTAACGGGCACCGTTGGCACTGGCGATCTGGATTGCTTCGGCGGGTGTAAAACCGGCTTCTACCAATAATTGAATCCCACGCTGGTCGCCAAATCCGGGTAAGACACCGCCATTACCTGTCGGATCAGGGCCAGCAATGAGCATGCCGCCCGCTTTGACGAAGGCGTGTTCAAACGCCATTTCTTTTTTGAGTGCCGCTTCCTGGCTGGCCGCGCGTTGTGGGTTGGTGGCTGCGCTGCTTTTGGCTTGCAAATGGCTACGCAGCGATTCTGCTGATAGCAATGCAGCCTGCTTTTTGGACAGCAATGGACGGGTGGCGACGAAGGATTCAAACACCGGCAAAGTCGAAGTGATGGCGACTTTTTTACTGATCAGATGCTGAATCAAGCCTTGCACTTCGGGGCTGGTAATTTCTAGCTTTTCCCACGAAGCGGCAATCTCGCGCGAAGAAGGGCAGGTATCTGGCTTGCGATTCGGCACGAATTCACTGTCGGTAAAAATCGGGCCATGTTCTAGATTGTCGATACCCAGATTGGCGGCTTGGCGATAATCCACCGAGCACAGGTGCCCAGTTAATTTCACCCCATGCTTGTGCGCTTCCTTGATGGCGGCAGCGAGCTCTGCTTCGCTGATATTCACGTAGGCTTTGAGCGAGGTGACACCCTGACCAATCCAAAAGTCAACCGATTTGCGCGCATGTTCGGCACCGTCTAACCAAATCATTTGTGGGAAGATGCTTTCTTTGCCTTCGAGGTAAGGGCCGCTGACATCAATATGCGGGCCGGGCATTTTTTGGTCATTGATCAGGCGACGGATATTCAGATCGGTGTACGGTTCAATACTGCCGGTGGTGCGCATGGTGGTGACGCCAGCGGCAAGATACAGGCGTGGCGCGGAAAACGCTAATTCGGTGACCAGAAAGCCGGGCGGCGGCAATTTGTCGTCTTCATCGAGATTAATCGATGCGGTGTACATCAAATGATTGTGCATACCAACCAGGCCGGGTATCACCGTGTAGCCGTTGAGATCAATTACTTTTGCATCAGCAGGAATGGCTAATTTACTGTCGCCGATGGCGTCGATTTTTTCATTACGCAGGATGATGGTACGATCTAATTGTGTGGCACCGCCATTGCCATCAATAATTTTCGCGTGTGTTAATGCAATGACTGGGTCTTCAAATTTGAGAAATTTACGCACTTCAGCGCTGGGTGTCTGTATTCGTGTTTGAGCCGAGACCAGTGTGCTGACTAACAGGGTGCCTAACACAATATTTTTTATAGATGGCATGACCGTGATCCTGAAAAGGTGAGGACGTCATCATAGTCTTTTCTGTGAGTTTCATTGTTGTTCATCGTGATTTTGTTGTATTCGCTGCGTGTCAGGAAACACAGCGTGAAAGAGATAGAAAATGTATACATATAGGAGTATTTTTTTATTTTCTAATAAATACGTGCGGTAATGGTTTATTTTTTTATAAAATATTGGCAGTATATGAAAAATATCGCTTATTTAAGAATTCGATTTAGTACTACCTTGCCTCCCGATGTTCACGTTTGCTTGTCGTTCAGCATGAAAAAATCACTTGAAGTGCCTAGCCGTGATGGATAATCCTAGAAACGGCAGTTGGACGAGCGTGAGTGTGCGTTTTTGCGGCTTCCTGCCTAGACGCGACGACGACGCAGACTGCATTCTGCTAGGAGGTGCAACAAGGGGCAACAACGGCAGGGAGCCGCAAAAATGGGCAATCACGTTCGTAGCGCTGCCATCAACATGGCGAACGTTTAGAGCACGAAATGGATGATTCAAAACAAGATCTTATTGGCAAATTTTAGCGGTCAACTGCCGTTTCTAGGATAATTGCTGAGGTAAGCCTAACCAATTCAAAAAGATCATATTGTGCGAAGTGTGCTGACTATGCCGAAAATACTGAAACAAATAAAAATGCCCAATACCTTTGTATTGTTGTTCTCGATTCTGGCTTTATTGGCGCTTGCTACCTGGCTGGTGCCGGGCGGGAAATATGAGACGCATCTGGTGAATGGCAAGACGTTGATCGATCCGGCCACGTTTCACTATATCGATAGCAAACCGCAAGGCGCGGTGGCTTTGATGATGGCACCGATCAAGGGCTTTGTCGAAGCGGCGTTAATCATTGGCTTCATTTTGATTACTGGTGGTGTATTTGCGGTTTTGCAAAAAACTCAGGCGATTGATGCCATGATTAAATCGGTGGCGCGTGCCTATAAGACATCGGCTTTGGTGCGGGCGATGTTGATACCGGTGTTTGTGACTTTATTTTCTTTGGGCGGCGCATCGTTTGGTATGGCCGAGGAAGCAATCCCGTTTGTACTGATCTTTGTGCCACTGGCACTGGCGCTGGGCTACGATTCGGTGGTCGGTGTGTCGATTCCTTTTATTGGTTCTCAAGTCGGCTTTGGTGCGGCTTTTTTGAATCCGTTTAATGTCGGCATCGCACAAGGTATCGCCGGTGTGCCGCTGTTTTCTGGTATTGGTTTTCGTTTGGTGGTGTGGTTGCTAACGACATTGGTAACGATCTTTTTTTTGATGTGGTATGCGGCAAGGATAAAAAAAAATCCGACTTTAAGCCCGACCTATGCCTTGGACCAAAAGAAACGCCAAACTTTGCAGCACAATGATTTAGATGACTTCACCGGCATGAGTACAGTGCACAAATGGGTGCTATTTTTATTTGTGTCAGCACTGGCCGGGATGATTGTTGGGGTAGTGCAGTTTCAGTGGTATATCGAAGAAATCGCCGCTTTGTTCCTGTTGTTGGCAATTGTGGTTGGTTTGGTGGGTCGTTTAAGCGCTGATGAATTTGTGAGTGCCTTTACGCAAGGCGCGAAAGATTTGGTGACAACCGCGCTAGTAATCGCCTTAGCGCGTGGCACTGTGATTCTGGCCAAAGATGCGCAGATCATCGACACGATATTGCATGGCTTAACACCGTTGGTGCAGTCGGATAATCCGATGTTCGCCGCGCATAAAATGTATTTGATTCAATCGGTGATTAATTTTTTTATTCACTCTGGCACCGGCCAAGCGGCCTTGACCATGCCTATCATGGCACCGTTATCGGATTTGGTGGGGGTGTCGCGCCAGACCGCGGTGTTGGCGTTTCAGATGGGCGAGCTTAGTACGCCAATGATTCCAACATCTGGGATCACAGTCGGCGTATTAGCATTGGCAGGTATTCCTTGGGCAACTTGGGCGAAATGGATGATTCCGTTACAGCTCGTGTATCTGTTGTTGACCTTGGCTTTGTTGGCGGTCGCTTGTCAATTAAATTGGTAGGGTCGTCAAAACAAAGCCAGTTTTATTGTGAGCTGATTTGTTTGCTGCGCCATTTTTGCGTGATACGCTGAAAACTGCCATCTTGCATCATACTTGCCAATGCCGTTTTACAGGCATCTACGATGGTGTCCGAGGTTTGCAAACTAAATGCTAGATAAAGCTGGCCTGAGAGCTTATCAACACGGAACATTTTTTCTATCAAGCCAGGATCGATATTATTTTTTTGTAGCAGATAATTGAGTGAAAGCTCTTCCCCCATCATGGCATCAATACGTTGCAGCAGCAATTTGTGTACATTATTGACACTAGCCGGTGCGGCATCAATACGCAGCCCTTCTTTCAGAAATACATCAGCAGCGGCGCCATCGCGCACTACGCCAATCGTGTAGCCATGTAACTCGGCCATGGTTTTGGCTTTGAGATCGGTTCGACTCTTGAGCTTGTAGAGATAAGCGTCATTATCGTAAATAACACCGACCCATTTGAAATGTTTTTCGCGCTCTTCTTTGCGCACTAAGGCGAAGATGGCCGTGTTTGGCATTTCTTGCGCAATTTTGTAAGCGCGTGCCCAAGGATAAATATTAATGCGGTAATCCAATTTCGCCCGTTTCATGACTTCGGACACGATTTCTACAGTCAAGCCACTAGCAGCTTGCAGCTTTTCGTCGTAAAAGCTATACACCGGAATATCTTCCGTGACGATATTGATTTTTTGGGCAAAGCTTGATGGACTATAAAAAGCGATCAAAAAAGAGAGCGAAGCAAAGATTTTTTTCACGGGCTTTTATCAAGAATAGGGACTGATATAGGGACTAATATAGGGGCTGATATTGGGACTAATTCAGGCTGCTGCGATTTTCGAAGTGCTTAAAAAGTATAACTGGAAATTTAGGCAGAAAACGCAGTTTACAATCTTAATGTACCTGCCTCTGTCTCTTTTTTACTGAATGCCGAATGGTGCAGCAATTACAGTGGAAATTGAAGTACAGATATGGTGCGAATACGTGGTGAACATCAACCAAAATGGTGCAAAAATTTTTCAAATCTAGTATGGTTCATGTGATACGTCGATGGCGGATCAATACTTGCTCGTGCAACTTAAAGTAGGCGGCGAGTTTTTCAACCATGTAGACCGAGCGATGCTGGCCGCCAGTGCAGCCGATACCGATGGTCAGGTAGCTGCGGTGATCGGCCTTAAACGAAGGCAACCATTTATCGATAAAAACTTTGATGTCGGTGAATAAGTCTTGCACCATGGTCTGTTCGTCGAGAAATCTAATTACTTCAGGATCACGTCCGGTGAGCGGGCGTAAGCTCAGGTCGTAATAGGGATTGGGCAGCATGCGTACATCGAAAACAAAATCAGTGTCGAGCGGCACACCGATCTTATACGCGAAGGATTCAAACATCATGACCAGAGGCGCATGCTTGGTTTGCAAGACATCTTTAATCCAAGTACGTAAGGTGCTGGTACTTAAATTCGATGTGTCGATCACATGCGCCAATTGTTGAATCGTGGCTAACATCTCGCGTTCTTCTTCGATGCATTCGGTCAGGCTGAGCGTGTCGATCGTCAGATTGCTTGATTGAAGACGATGTGACAGCGGGTGTGGGCGTCTGGTTTCGGAAAAACGAGCGACCAAAGAATCTGTGCTGGCGGTTAAAAAAACCACCTCAACTTGATGGCCTTCGCGTCGCAGTTGATCGATAGTTTGCGGGACGCTGGTGAGTAGATGAGCACTGCGTGAATCAATCGCGACAGCCGCCACCTCGATGTGTTCCGCCAATAAGGTCACGACCAAAGCCGGTAGCAAACTCGGTGGTAGATTATCGATGCAATAAAATCCTGCATCTTCCAACACATTGAGGGCAACTGATTTGCCCGAGCCAGAGATGCCGGAAATAAGCAGGATACGCATGATTTAAATATCGCTCGCTCAGTTATTCGATCATTATTCACTATCGTCATCCATCGCACGACGCTGTCGTTCCATGAACTCTTCCAGTGTGTTGATGCCACGTAGTTTCAATATCGTATTGCGTACAGCAGCTTCCAGCAATACCGCGATGTTACGGCCCGCCGCCACCGGGATTACCACTTTGGCGATTTCCAGACCCAATACTTCCTGGGTTTCAGAGTCGATTGGTAAACGTTGGTAACTTTCTTCCAAGGTACTACGGCGCACCAAATGGACGATTAGCTTTAAACGCATTTTTCGGCGTACTGCAGTTTCACCAAAAATTGCTTTGATATCGAGTAAGCCAAGACCGCGCACTTCCAACAAATTTTGTAATAGCGGCGGGCAACGACCTTCAATCATATTCGGTGCAATCCGCGAAAATTCGACGGCATCATCGGCTACCAAACCGTGGCTACGAGAAATCAATTCCAAACCTAATTCACTTTTACCTAAGCCTGATTCGCCAGTGATTAATACGCCGACACCTAATACATCCATGAATACGCCATGCATGGTGATGCGTTGCGCCAGCTTTTTTGATAAATAGACGCGTAAATAATCAATGACCTGCGCAGCCGGAAGCGGCGTTGAAAAGAGGGGAATGTTTTGATCGTCACAAGTTGTCAAGAACGAAGTTGGTGCTTCTAAGCCTTGTGCGACAATCAATGCCGGTGGCTTGCCCGCCACTAATTCTTTAATCAAATTATTGCGCGATTGGCTGGCCAGACGGTGGTAATAAGCCAGTTCTTGATGTCCTAAAACCTGAATACGACCTGGGTGAATTAAATTTAGGTGACCAACCTGGTCAGCCGCCGAAGTGGCATCACCAGTAATCTGCTTATCGCCGCCCGAAAATCCGGCGAACCAACCCAGTTGCAGAGAATCACGATTATCCTCGTAGATTTTTTGTACCGTTAGCTCAGTTAGTAATGGCATAGGAAAAAGTTGACTGGTTACATGGCTGATCATTTACCCGACCTAAATCTGTTGCCAAGTAGCTTGACAGAGAAGTTTGGTCATCTTTTTATTGAGCGAACAAACTACTTGATAACTGACAGCAACTAGGCAGATCAATCAGGATGCTGCATGAAAATGGGGTTGCCAGGTAATAATTTTTTGGTAAATGATTGCGGCATCTGCTTCGTGTAAGAGATCTTCCCGAAAATCTTGATTAGACAACATTTCGGCGATTTCGGACAGAATTTCTAAATGCTGTTGAGTGACATTGTCAGGCATTAATAGAAAGATTAATAAACTGACTGGCTCACCATCGGGTGATTCAAAAGGAATCGCTTCGCTGAGGCGTACAACCGCAGCGATAGGTGCTTTTAAGCCTTTGATTCGGCCGTGTGGAATGGCGACGCCGTGACCCAAACCCGTTGATCCAAGCCGCTCACGGGCAAATAAATTATCGGAAACAGTTGAGCGGGCAATACCGCAGTTGTTTTCAAATAACAAACCAGCTTGTTCAAAAGCACGCTTTTTACTTGAAACATCAAGATCCAGAAGAACGTTTGTCAGGGGCAATATTTTTGCAATATTCGTCATAATGCTAGGGCGAAGAAGCGATAAAAAGGGCTCACTTGGGTACACATAAGCGCCAAAAAATCCGCGCAACCGAATCACACAGCGCGAATTATAGGCTTCTTTTTTCTGACAAGGTTAAAAACTCGCCTACCTTGGCGGTTGATGGTTGACCAGCTTTTTTTCAAAGTCAGCCGGAGCCAAGGGTTTGCTGAAAAAGTAGCCTTGAATTTCTTGGCAACCAGAATCGGCCAGAAAGTTCATCTGTTCAATATTTTCCACCCCTTCCGCAGTGACGCTCATGGCCAACGCATTTGCCATGGCAATAATTGCGCGGGTCAACACCACTGAGTCTTGGGAATGGGGAATATTGTGGATGAACGATCGGTCAATTTTTAAATTATCGATAGGAAAACGTTGCAAATAAGATAAAGAAGAAAATCCAGTGCCAAAATCATCTAGTGAGATACTGATACCTAATTGTTTGATGGCTTTGAAGACGGGCAGCAGCTGTTCTAAGTCGCCCATTAGCAAACCCTCCGTAATTTCTAATTGCAGCGCATGTGCTGGTAGGCCTGAGTCGCGTAAGGCATGCTGGATGAATTCACTTAAACGCGGGTCTTGAAATTGCTTGGGAGAGATATTTACACTGATGACGAAATCGGCCATGTATTGATCGCGCCATTTTTTCGCGTAGCGACAAGATTCTTCTAGCACCCATTTGCCTATCGGTAAAATCAGGCCAATTTCTTCAGAAATAGGGATAAATTCATTTGGCAGTATCAAACCCACATCCGGTGTTTTCCATCTGATTAAGGCTTCGGCACCAACGATACGTGAACTGGCGAGTGAGACTTTGGGCTGAAAATAAACTTGAAATTCCTGATCAATTAAGGCGCGCCGCAAATTCTTTTCTAGCGTATACCGATGCTGTGCTCGGATATTTAATTCATCGGTAAAGAACTGGTAATTATTGCGTCCCGATTCTTTCGCCAAATACATGGCGGAATCGGCACAACGTAGCAATGTCGCGCTGTCGCTCGCATCTTGCGGAAAAATGCTGATACCGATTGAAGTACCGAGATGATATTCATAGCCTTCGATTAAAAACGGTTCGCGCATCTCGCTTAAAACACGTTCTGCTAATTGGTTCAACTCAGAAGTGTCATTGAACGATTCGACCACGATCACAAATTCGTCACCGCCTAAGCGTGCTAGTAAATCGGTTTGACGAATGCAAGTGCCCAAGCGGTTGGCAACATCGCATAACAGGATGTCACCGGCAGAGTGGCCGCCAGTGTCATTGACGTTTTTAAAGCGATCAAGATCGAGAAACAAAACCGCAAGTTGTTGTGTTTTTCGATTGCTGAGTGCGAGCGATAATCGTTCGTGTAGTTGATGTCGGTTTGGTAGGCTAGTCAGCGTGTCGTGCGTTGCGATATAGCGTAACTGGCGTTGTGCCTGCCTAAACTCGGTGGTATCGGTAAACGACACTAGCACCGAGGTGATCGCCTGATTGTTGGCCTGTCTGATGGGCAGTGCATTGATCGACAACCAGACGATCGTATGGTCGCGCAATTCGACATCGACCGATAAATTGATAATAGGCTCGCCAGTTTTCAACACCATCGAGACCGGATCTTGTCCCATCACAATCTCGCTGCCATCGGCGTACATCATGCGCTTGAAATAACGATGTCGGCGCCCAGAACGACGTAGGTCGCCGATCTTTAAAATACGTTGCGCGCTTGGATTGCAGGTCAATATATAGCCACCAGGGGCAATCATCATGATGCCTTCACTTAAATTGGTGACCACAGAGCGATAGCGCGCTTCGCTCTCTTCCAAGCTTTGCTCCATTTTTTTCTTGTCGATTGACAAGGCGATTAAGTCCACCGCATCGATGATCAATGCTTGCTCTTCCTTGCTTGGCTGGCGCGGCTGGGTATGAAAAATGGTGACGGTGCCCAGTACCACATCAAACGCGGTACGAATCGGCACTGACCAAGACGAACGTATCTGATGTTTTGCCGCAATCCACTTATACTTCGCCCAAGCAGAAGCAGAATCAATGTCTTCCGCTATGGTGATTTTATTTTCTAAAATCGCAGCAGCGCATGAAGTAGTGTTGGTTTCAATCGGGATTAACGCAAAATCTTCACAAAATGCGCTGGGTAAGGATGGTGCTGCAGCTAAATGCAAGGTATGTTTTTCTGCATCCAGCAACATGATGCTGCAATAAGAGCCATTGTCTAACAACCTTTCCATCCGATCACAGACATCTTGCAAAATATGGGGTAATGGCTTGTCTAATGCAATCATTTCCAAAATTTCCTTTTCATGATGCAAGGCTTCATGTAGGCGACTAACTAAAGGAAAATCGGATTTACGCAGGTAATTGTGAGCACTATTGATAATATTGGCACCGGCACCAGCATCTGCGGAGTGATCACTGTGCAGGTGGCGTAAGGTAATTTGTTGTACAGCTTGCTGCTGTACATCGATCAATTTATGTCGTAACTCGACAGAAATAATCGAGCCATCAAAACATTTGCAATCGCATTGAGAGAATGTGGACTGGTTTGATGCGATCAAAAATTGATCAATTGCTGAGCTGGCTTCGGAGATCTTTAAAATTTGATCTAGATGGCGACCAATGAGTCGCTCGGCATTGTCAATTTTCAGTAAAGCGAGTGTTGCTTCATTTGAAAAGATAATATTGCCTTCGCGTGCATAAATCACCGCATCATGTGCATGGCGGTGTAATAGTTGATGCCAAGGTGTGTCGTCAGTATGGTGGTGCTCTGTGCTCGAAGGACGAAAAGGGATGCTCACGGCTTGCCAATAAATTATTTTCAATAAAAAACACAAAGACCCACATCACATCATTGAATCAAGCGTGTCGGACAAAAGCGCCAATTTGTAACTAAATAAAACCATTAAATTGGTTTCACCTCCACGATATACCAAGTTTTGGCAGCATTTACAACAAATCTGAATCGCACAATGTAACCGAAGCCAGATAAGCTCACAACTGTTAGCACACATCGTGCCTAGATCAACAAACCTTGGCCATTCCAAAAATTCAATTAATTTAGAACTTATGCAAAACAGGCGTTGAATTTGATTGATCGTGATCGTCTGGAATGTGAAAAATCATGACGAAATATTATGTATATTAGCAAAATATCTAACATTTGGTTATTTCATCAAGTTTTTACGATTTTTGTTGCTGTACGAAGGCTGATAGTTAACCCCGAAATAGGCGTAGGGTGTGCGTGCATGCAATTT
>OFRM01000540.1_pt1 | contig 15294 bp, 20 predicted proteins | sample 1543101 | NCBI WGS metagenome assembly OFRM01 (sample SAMN07774223, study PRJEB24372) | wastewater metagenome | isolation source: Exp Tend VB 0WW | collected 2016-02
CCAGGTTTCCCCGCCGGAAGTTACGAGAGCAACATCCGCAAGGAAGTCATCAGCTAACGTCGCCGTACCGCTGACAGTCGTGACGCTTGCACTCTTGGTGAGTTTCAATCGGTCAGCGCAGTAGTCCTTTGCTCGGTTAAGAAGTCTCGTCCAGTAGGAGAGAGTGGTTGAATCAGTTGGTAGGTCGCCCGCTTCATGGCGATCGGCTAAAGATTGCTTGAGGTTTCCGAGTGTTTTGGGTGTATAGGCCATATGTTATTTCTTATGTGCTTTATTGTAGAGGTCAGATGATTTGAGGTACTTGTATAAGTCGTCCCTCGTTCTAAAGGATTTAAGCGTTTTTGAATTAGAGAAATCGTTACCGTCAACAATCTGCCACGGTTCGTTATCCCACATTCTTGCCCTGACTTTTACGCCGCCAACTTCACGGATACTATTGTACTGCCCCTTAGTAATAGAGATAAACTCTGACTTTGAAGGTATCTTCCCTGCTTCTTGGAGGAGAGGGTCATCAACTGCTTTAACACTCATCCCCATTGGAGACTGCTTTCCCATCAGGACACGGGCGAGATAGCTTTTCGGTTCAAACGGATCGACGGTGGTTCTTACTTCCTGTCGGTAGGTGTGGGGATTTTCTCCCATCTGTGGGATTCCTCCAGCGGCGTAGATTCCGGTTGGTTCCATATCGTGAACGCCGACGACTTTATGACGGATTCTATTCGCTGGATTGTAATTCTTTATATCGTCCAGGTGCTCTCTAGCGGATTGGCCTATCATCTTTGTTCCTGAAGGAACCATGCCTCCCATTAAAGCTCCGGCAAGGGCTGAGACGATTGGATTCATCCCTGTAAAAGTCTCTCTATTCACTGGGCCTGGTTTACTGACTTCATCAGCCACTCCATATCCATAGCCCATCGCTCCTCCGGCAGCTAGTCTCGGAGCCAGTCTTGCACTCATCGCCATCTTTGAAAGACCAGGGATTTTCCCGGCCGTCGCTATTTCTGTAAATGACTTCGCCGCGTTTCCAAAGAGTCGTCTTCCGGCGTTCGGTTCAGAGATGGTCGGTAAGATGTTTGTATTCCCGGCCTTGTATTGGTCACGGACATTTCGGTCTGTCGCATAGGCGAGTCCTTCGCCCATAATCTTCCCACTCGTATTCACGAAGTCTCTCGTTCCAGAGAACATCTGACCCACCGCCCCAGGTACTTCACGGACGAAATCACGCACCCGGACATTCTCAGTGGGCTTGAAGTATTCAGACACTTTACGAGTCTTTTGTCGGATGTAGGCTTGGGCAGCGTCTGAGTTCATATAAAAATAGCTCTGTCCCAGTAAGGAGTAGAGCTAACTACATTCTAACTGGTTTCGTGCATTATTTCCATTTCCTTGTCAAGACACTCTATCCCACCCATGAACTCTACTACACAGGTGGGAGAGAAAGTCCTCACCGTTTCTTCGGTCTTCCCCATGTATCAGTCTTCCTGTGGCATTCAACACACAGCGTTCTCCCATTATCAATTGCAAATCTAAGCTCTGGATACTCCGAAAACCGTTTTATGTGATCTGCATTAAGTTTCCCTCCTTTTACAAGGCAAAACCTGCAAGTATAGTCATCTCGCTCGAATACTGCTGTGCGCCAGAGTTTGTACTCAAGTGTTTTTCTAATTAGTTCGTTTTCACTTGATATTCCACCTTTCCAGAAATGACACTTTTCTCCTTTATGACCGTCACCTATTTTTCTTCTAGTCTCTTCCGAAAACAAAGTACCCTTATTGGCATCACTTATTTTCTTTTTAGTCTCCTCTGTGTGCTTCCGACCAATATTTGCCAATCTTATTTTCTCCTTAGTTTGTTCTGACCTTTTCAGCCCAGTCATAGCTTCGCTCATCTTTTTCCTCGTCTCATCAGAGCGTTTTTTACCAGTATGATTAGGTGGAACATTCCCAGCTTTTTTAATAGCAAGGCTTATGTTTAACTTATGTTCGTCTGTCATTTTATATATTCCGGCTTTCATATTTCTTGAGAAATGCCTTCTTCTTTTCACTTATATCACTATACTTTCTGAGTATTTTTACATAGCTAGAGAGCTTTTTTAACCTTTCAAAGGCATCCAAATCACCAGTCCCTAAATCGTTCTCTAGTCCCTCTAGTATTTCCTGCCATTTCTGCGGGGATGGATCATATCCATTTTTAACTATTTCATCTCGTATGTATTTATCGACAACCGAAAAGTCCATCTTTACAGTAAACTCTGACATTACATCTTTAATTTGGAATAACTCTATTCCATATTTTATTCCATTACGCATTTCCCAGTTCTCTAGAGCGTTTACTCTTTCCCGTGGTTCGTCTGACTCCTCAAAGGCTTTGGTCGCACCAGTAATATCGTCATTCACCATCTCTTTTGGAGCGGTTGGTGTTTCCGGTACTGGTGCTTCTTCTAGTTTTCGTCTAAAGACTTGATCGTCTGACATATTTTCTTTACTTCTTTTTCTGTTAAATCGGTATAGGTTGGGAGATAGAGGATTCGTTTCGACCACTTATAGGCGTTCAGGTGGGTGATTGGCTTCCCGGAGTACATCAGTTGCTGACTCATGGGCTTGAATCCGTACCTCGTCGGAATGCCGTTTATTTCGAGCAAGGCTTTCGTTTTCTCGTTATCCTTACACTTGATGTCATACATCCATAAAACCTCTCTGGGAGGCATTTTGACCCCTTCTGGGAGGTTTTCATCGTACCAGCGTTGTATCCTGTCTCGTTTGTAGAGGATTTCTTCTACTCGCTCGACTTGCGCCAGTCCGACCGCCGCTTGGAGGTTCGTGAGCCGGAAGTTATGACCAACCTTCGGATGGAGCATTGTCCGGTCTTTGTCCATGAACATATTGGCATAGAGCCGCATGGAATCAGCCCACTTTGCGTTGTCAGTCAGGCACATCCCACCTTCTCCGGTAGTCAATATCTTGTTCCCGTAGAATGAATAGCAAGCGATGTCGCCTTGCGGTTTGATTCCGTGAGCTTCGGCCATATCTTCGATGACTGGTACACCGAGCTTTGGAATCGGCGCACTCCGTCCGTAGATTGGAACCGTGATAATTGCCTTTGTTTTATCAGTCAAAGTCCAATTCCGAGCGATAAGGTCATCATCACAGTCTACAAAGACAGGCGTTGCTCCGGTATAGGTCACAGCCCACGCAGTAGCGACCATCGTATACTCCGGGACGATTACTTCATCCCCAGGGCCTATTCCTAAAGCCTTGAGAGCAAGGTAAATAGCGTTCGTTCCTGAATTACACGAAACCCCGAACGTCATGTCATTGTAATCAGCCCAAGCATCTTCAAACTTCTGGATAAACGGCCCAACCCCAATATCCCCGGCGCTCATCGCCTGATAGACGTACTCTTTTTCGAGATCAGTAATGGATGGCTTGGACAGTATCATAGAAGCGGTGTCTCCAAGCGGAAGGTATCTTCTTCGTAGTTTTCACCGATCCGTACTCCCTTGCACACTGAAATTATTTCAGCGTCTGTTAGAGCTTTGTAGGCATGTTTCACGGTGGCCTGAATAAAAAGAGTATCCCCTTCAACGACCATTTCCTCTTTTCCATCTCTCGAATACATGAGGCTACCAGAAAGGATGTAGTCTGTTTGTGTTGTCTTTTTGTGGTAATGATTACCTCTTACGGCTCCTTTCTTAAAGGAGATGTAGGTGATTGACCAATCTTTCCCGACCTTGAGGTCTTCAATACGACCCCTATCGTCTTCGTGTACGCTACTCATAGATTTCAGCGGTTAGCGGATGGATGAACTTCCCTTTGAATCCTGCTTTTTTTACGTTCTCCATGATTTCCGGTAGAAAGTTCCAAGCGAGGACAAGAGCATAGTCCGGTTGCATATCAATCAAGTGTTCATCTGAGTACACTTTTATCTGCGTTCCTGGAGTGTAACGGCCTTGCTTTAATTTACTTTTATCCGTAGCAAACGAAATGTAGCGTCCAATTCCGGTGTAGTTGAGAAGGGTATTCCCCTTAGCCGGAGTGGAGACTACGGCCACTGATTCACCTCGGAGGTGGATGTCTTGCATGAGATTCACCAAATCATCACGGCTCTTTTCGGTGTCTCGTTGAAACTGAGAGAGTGTGTCTTCCGTCCATGTTTCGTTAGCCAACATGACGTGGACAGATGTTTGTACTTCTCTCTCTCCCTTCCGCGCGATGTAGACTCGGAATCCTCCACCGTGTAACTCATGCTGTTCGACGTCGAATGCTTCCATGCCGTGCTTCTCGAGAAACTTCACGAGGGGTTTCATTGAGAGGTAAGAGAGGTGCTGATGGTAGACCGTATCGTATTCGAGACCCTTGAGGAACTCACCGAAGTATGGAGACTCAAAGACAAAGACTCCGTTCTCTTTGAGCGTTTCTTTCACTCGTTCGATAAACGTATCCAAATCGTCAATGTGAGCGAAGACATTTGCTCCAACAATGATGTCAGCCTTTGGGTACTCAGATTGTCCGAAGAACTCAACTCGTGTCGGGATGCCTCGGTCAATAGCAATCTGTGTTGCCTCTGGAGTTGGGTCTACGTTGAGGACATTATACGCAAGGTCATGAAACTTCATGAGAAGCGTCCCGTCGTTCCCTCCGACATCTATCACTAACTTATCGCCTCTAAACCCAACGCCTACTTTTTGGTGAACTGTTCTTGCAAACTCAGTCCAATGAGCGTCGGCTGTTTTGGTAATGCTCGACTCATAGAGGTAGTCCTTGAGATAGAGTTCTTCTTTAGCAACGATATAGGTCAGTTGATTCAGTCCACAATCTTCGCACACGGAAACACTGAGAGGATAGAACATCTCAGCCTCCTTTTCTTTATGGAAATGGTCTGAGTGTGGATGAAGACCTAAATCCAACCACTGCTTCAGGTTCTTCGATTGGCACATCCGGCATTGTAGAGCTTTCATGTTTAGTGCTTTATAGAGTTACGTTGTTCATACATTATCTTCGCGAGTTCTTCTGCTTTGACTGTTGCCTCCCATCCGAGTTCTTTCTTGGCTTTGCTCGCATCCCCTTGAAGTTTCGGGACGTCGTGAGGGCGGTCGTATCCTTTATCGTGGATGATTTTAATTTCGTGACCACAGGCTTTTTCCACATACCCGACAAAGTCTTTGACGGAGTGCATCTCTCCAGTGGCGATTACATAGTCATCCGGTTTTTCCTGCTGGAGCATTCGCCACGCTGCTTCGACATACTGTGGTGCATAGCCCCAATCTCTTTCTGCCTCCACGTTACCGAGATTGACGAATCCTTTATCCGCTTCTTGGACTATCTTCTGGGTGACGAAATTCACCCCTCGTCTTGGCCCTTCGTGATTGAAGAGTATTCCGTTGCAAACGAACATTCCGTAGGCTTCCCGATAGTTCTTGGCGATCTGAAACCCGTACAGCTTCGCCGTCCCATAAGGGGAGACGGGATTCTTTTCACTCCCTTCATTATACGGTGGATTCATGCCATCAAACAGTTCACTTGTCGAGGCTTGGTATATCTTTGGTTTGATTCCGAGGACTCTTACAGCTTCAAGGATATTTAAAACACCAAGTCCAGTTGTTTGCGCCGTGTAAAGAGGTGTCTCCCAGGAAACCTGTACATGAGACTGCGCACCGAAGTTATAGATTTCATCCGGGTTCGATTCTTTCAAGGCCCAAAGGATTGAGAACGGATCCGTCAGGTCGCCGTAATGCAGTTTAATATCCATCCCCTCGATTCTCTGTCGGTTGAATGTAGAGGAACGGCGAATGAGTCCGTGGACTTCGTATCCTTTTGAGAGGAGGAGTTCTGCTATGTGGGAGCCGTCTTGACCAGTAATTCCCGTTACTAGAGCAACCTTTGGCTTATCTCGTTTTTGAAGTTCGACCATTTTCAAAAACAATTTATCCCTATAGTCTTTATCAAGCGGGATTGAATTTGAGTACTTTTCTAATTCTTCTTGTAAAGTTCTCTTCATAGTGTTTCCCATACTTTTACATGATTCTCCGCAAACCGCGTCCAGCTCCACTCGCTCACTTCGTTGTCAGACATTTTCTTGAATATCTCGTTCAATTCCTTTTGGCTGGTAAACGGGTATTCGACGGTCAGTTCTTTCCGGGGAGCAGCGATGATTCGGAGGCCCGCTTGCTTGGCGTCAATCAAACTCTGACCAAGAGAATCTTCATCTCCGGTGTAGAGGAGGAAGTCTGAGGTGTTGAGAAACTGCTGATAGAGGTCAGCGGTGAATCCATCCATGTACTGAACCTGAAGACCTGTCTCCCGAAGCGGGTCGAGGACTCTCATCCAATCCTTCCCCATGATACGGAAAATATAATTCTTCTGGTCGGGGAGACTTTTAATGAGTTTCGTGAACATCTCCTCGCGCTTCCGTCCGTCCGCGTAGAGATTGGAAACGATGGTGATAATTCTCGGTCTCCGGGGAGTGGAATCGTGCGCGTGTCCGGAGACAAACAGTTTCTTCTCATCACAGCCAGCCGCTACGAGCTTCGCTTTCATCTCATCGTTCATGCAGATACCGACGGATGTTTTTAACTGCTTCTTTACCATCTCTATCTTTTCCTTCTCGCTCAGGTTCTTATCTCCGGAGAGGTGAGTGATCATCGTTGTATCCTTTCCACCGGAAGGAACGTAAGAGATGTAGTTGATGTGGTGATTGATGTCCGCTTTCTTCGGCTTCCCTGAGACGGTTACTTCGTGGCCGAGGTCAATCAGTTCACGCTCCATCATCCGGGCGTACTTCGTGAGGATAGCGTCGATACCTAATGCCTGTTCGTAATTTACCAGTACTATTTTCATATAAAGTTGTGAGGAGTTACGATAAACCATTCATTCCCTGGGAAGTCTTTATGGACTGATTCAGGCATGTTCTTGTTATTCTCATTCTTCGCATCCTCGATAGAGCCGGGGATGGTCTTCCAAGTGTACCCTCGAAAGGCCACCGGGAATGAGAGCTGATCGCGTGAGGAGAACCGAGTTATTTCTACCCACCACTTCTCAAAGGCTTCGTTAGCCTTCGGGGTATTCTTCCGGGCGAAACAGGTGAGTTCCGAGAGTCCGGCGTGTTCAGGAAAGTTATTGCCAGCGTATTCCCTGACCTGTTCCGCTATCTCCGAGACGTTTCCTTTCCCCATTTCGACGCAGATATTCGCTTCTTCAAAGAGACAGTCTCTCCCTGGATGCTTAAAGAATGCGAAATCCTTATTCCCCATGAGTTTAATGAGGTCTCTCGGGTCTTTCTTCAGGGTTATCGACCCGTCTATCCACACGATATACGGTGTTGTGATGTATTTATGCGCTAGAATCTTGTGAATCTTGGCGTTCATCACCGGACTCTTGAACTTGTCACAGGCTTTTCTAGTAATCCACTGGGAATCTTTCACATCTCCATCGACAAAAGCAACATATTCCACCCCTGGGTAGTCTGGTTGCCTTTTCAGCGTGTCTTTTCCTCCTGTAATGGCCGTCACGACGGTTATATCCTTCTTTTCCAGGAGTTTGGTAAAGAGATTTTCGTAGAGTGGCAGGAACTTCTCTATCGTCCAGTTCTTCATCACTTCTCGCTTCGCTTCTTTGCCTATTTCCTTGCGTTTTGAGGCGTTTTCTATGAGGAGTGATAGATATTTGACCCACTGTTCCTTATTCGTTGCCAGATAGCCTGTTTTCCCATGTTGGATGGAGCGATACGGTAAGACATCCGAAGCGACCATCGGGATTTCGAGCATGGAAGCCTCTAGCCACTTGATGTTTGATTTACAACGATTGAACGGCGTGTCTTTCAGTGGAGCGATAGCGATGTCTACCCCTAGTTCCGAGTACCACTTCGGGAACTTTTCGTAGTTTCCCGACCCAACGTGATGGAAGAACCTATCTTCAGCCGTTGTATCCCAGGTCATCCCCGCAAAGTGAAACTCTACATTCGGGTATTTCGCCAGGATTTCTTTCATCACCGGGTTTATCACCGGGAGGTCAGCGAAGTGAGACCCGGAGGACATCCAACCAATCCGTACTTTCCCGTCGTCTTTCAGTTGATTCTTGAACTCCCAGATACTAGGGTCAATGGCGTTTGGAATGACGGTAATATACGGGTTGTACTGCCTAACATTCTTAGCGATTTCTTCAGTTGAAACGACGAGATGATCAGCGAGCTTCACCATCCGAACCCTCATATCCTTCTTCTTCTCTATGGCCTCTATATCCGGGTGTCCTTCATTGATGAGGACTGGGTCATCGTCGAGGTCAATGACGAACTTCGCCCCAGTGATATCTCGGTGCGCTCCATAGATGAAGTCTATATCCGGGTTGTCAGCTATCTTGGAGAACCAGATGTCCCCTTTCTCTTTCATCTTGAAAGCATCCTCAGCCGTGGCTCGGATAACATTCCCGACCGTTACTGTTGCTCCGAGCTTCTTCAGGGGATTCATCACCCGATACCAACCGATAGCTCCGTGCTGCTTCTCGCCCTTTTCATTTAGGACGAGTTCACCATCTTTCTTGATGATGTCAGTAATGATTCCGAAGACTTTATTTTTGCCACGCGCCATAGAATCGGTCGTTATAGAGTTTCTGCTCGCACTCGTAGTAGCCTGGGTGCTGTCGCCCGCCTAAATCCACATGGCCCTGAGAACGCTCGGTGTACATTTCTACCGGAATCGTTTGTATCCATTCGTGATACTTTTCGACGGCTTCGATGTCTGGTCGCCTGGTGAGGTAGCCGTTTACCCTGGTCATAACGGGAACGATTTTGTACCCGAAACGCTCAGCGAGACGATTAAACCTCTTCCGCATACAAATCTTCTACGTCGATTGCCACGAAGATATGCTTCTTGGTTTCTTCTGAGAGAATCGGTACGCCTCCTCGGATGATAGGAACGACAACAGAACCCTTTTTGAGTTCTGGTAGCGTAGAGCTTTGGACAACGCCTGTTTTCTCCAGGTCGTAGCCTTCAATCTCCTTTGAAACAATTTTTCCGACTCGTAAGATGGCTCGGCCTTCCGTCAAATACAATGGTTTGAACATATGTAGAGTTATAGAGTTTGTTACATTCCGAAACGCTTGAAGACAATTTTCGCTGGGTTTCCTAAGTCCTTTCCTTTGGTAGTCTGTACTACTTTCCCCTTACCGACGGGGTTTCCCTTCTTTGTTGTCTTCTTGGCGTGAGAATGAGCGATGGAGGAAGTTGTCCGCACCTGAGGGCCTTTGGTTGCCTTGAGCGTGTCCTTGTGTTTAGGATGAGCCTTCCTCAGATTCTCCTTGCTGCCTGCGTTCTTCGTCTTTACTTTATGGTCGCCTAGCATAGATTTTTTTAATGATTGCTTTCCCTATTTGGCTCCATTCTAGGGATAGGTGGAGCCAAACAATCAAGGCTGATTAGGCTGCACTGTTAGCAGTACCTTCACCGAAGGCGTGCATGTTGATCACCCAGTTGGCGTTCAACACTTTGGCTGCGTAGGCGTCAATCTTCCAACCGATTGTTGAATACATATCCAACGGGTTTGAAGTATCGGACGGGCCGGAGCGCTTGTGGATTACACGAGCGTTCGTTCCACCGATAGACACTTCGGCGACAGCACCCTTACCAGCGATGAAGTTACAGCGAGCTGAGACAGCCGCAGTACCAATAGCACCGGAAGCGCTGAAGGACTGGTTGGTTTCCACGATGTCTACACCGTAGAGAGTACCAATAACACCTTTCTTGAGCATCTCAGCGTTTTGCGCCGAGTTGTACAGACCGATGTTGATCCAGTTACCAGCCGCTGTATCACCCTGGAGACCATAGGAGCCATCGACATCGACGACTGCACGGTAGTTACCGTTCTCCCACTTAGGAGCTTTGTTCTTCTTGAGGGTTGAGACAGCTTTGCGAATGCTGGAGACCGACAGGGTGTCGGATGAGGCAATCGCGGACGCTTGGGCTGAGAATGTGGCGCCACCGCACTGCACCGTGGCAGAGAGGGCGAGTTCATTTCCGAGCACCAAGTCAATCGATTCACCTGCGTTCTGAGCCATGAGTTCAACGTGCTCTTTCAAGCCCGAATCGATCGTGGTCAGTTCGTACAAGGAACCAACTTGCTCGAACGCTCCGTATGGCTTCGCCGTGGCGATGACATTGGAGGCAGTCGAGTTGATACCAGTCACGATTGTACCGTCGGTCAAAGCCGTGCGGTTAGCCGTCAACTGGGCCATACGGGTAAAGTACACTACTTCACCAGAGTTCTTCGGGAGTGACTTCTGGACTGCCAAGAAATTGTATTTCTGGAAGTTCTGGAGTCTCTCGAGAAAGAGCTTGTCGTAGAAACGCTGCATCGAGGCGTTCAGCGTAGTGCTGTTCGCTGGTGCGGCGTTAAATGGACTATAGACATTAGCCATTTAATTGTAACAGGCGACTACCACTAGTAGTTAGTAGTGGCGATAGGATGTGTCGGCATGAGGTAAAATTGCTTCCATCTCAGCGGCTGACATCGAATCAAAGTCTGCTTCAGTAAATTTCTTCGCTGGAGCAGATTGAGTTCCAGTCGCCTGTGTTCTTACTTTTGCGTCAATCTTGTTGTACGCATCTTTCTGGCCTTGTGCTCTGACTTCACCGAAGTATTCCCGCGCGATGTCTTCATACGGCTTGTCTTTTTCAAGATGCAAACCGAGTTTGAGGATTTTGTCGCGTTGAGGAGTGTACTCCGGATTCTTCTGGAGGAATGAGTCGAGTTCCCTCTCCTCTTTCTCCATAGCAAGCTGCTGTTCGAGAGCTTGGACTTTTTGGACAGCGAATGCACCGGGGTTCTCCTGATACAGTTGCTGCTGTCTTTGCTGTTCTTCAGCTTCAATGGTCGCTCGGAGTTGGTCTGGTGACATCCCATATTTCTCCTGAATGAGATCGGCAACTGCGGCTTTTTGACCGAGGCTACCAAGTTTTCCTTCAAGTTCTTTATGAGCTTTCTCCAGGTCTTCTTGCGTCTTGTACTTACCGAGTATAAGGCTTTGAGGTGCTCCTTCGTTCCCTTCAGTCCCGCCGTCCACGTTATCTGAAGTTTCAGAAGGCTGGGTCTCGGCCACTGAAGTATCCGGAGAGGACGTGACGTCGTCGCTCCCTGCGGGTTCGATTGGTTCTTCGAGAGTATCCATAGTTACATGTAGAGTTTTCTAGATTGAATAGGGTTCGATTTACATACCCTATAGAGTCGATTCGACCTTTATTTAAAGACTCTGTGAAGAGGGCCTTACCCTCTTTGAGAATCTTCAAGTTCTGCTAACTTATTCTTTAAGTCCAGGTGGACGTTTTCAATGAGCTTCATAAATACCTGTATCCCTTCCTGCTTCCCACCCTTTCTCCAACTGTCCTTGAGACTGTCTGAGAAGAAGGCGGTTCTCAGTTTATCTCTCTCTTCTTTCATTGGCTTGGCGAGATACTTCTGAAAGACCTTTGTCTCTATCATGTTGTGTATCGCCATCAGTTCTTCTATTTCTGCCTGTAGAGTTGGCTGTTCCATCATGCGGTATTCAGGTTATTACCCATCGCTTGCTGTTGCATGTTCTGACCCGTCTGAGCCTGTTGCTGCGCCTGGCCTTGCAGCTCCATCTCTTGACCCATCGCTGCCATCTGTTCCTGCTGTTCAGCCATTGGGTTCTGTTCTCCGATGAGTTCGTCGATGTTGTCTATTCCCTGACCCTCTGCGATCCGGCGGCCAAAGGCTCGCTTCTCTCTATCCGTGAGGAATTGGCTCATCAGTTGGAACAGTTCGACTTGCCTCTTAGCTTCCAGGTTCTTATTCCGGGCGATGTTCGTCTCACCTTTAATCCGGACGTTGTATTTGACGTTGTCCTTCTCGCTGATGAGGATTTCAAAGATTTGCTGTCTCAGTTCTTCCGGGAAGATACGGAGGATTTCAGCATCTGGACTCTGAAGGTTCTGTAGCTCCATCTTCAGCATCATATCCCCGACATCAGCCAAAGCGTTCTTGAACCTTCGGACGATAAGTTCAAAGCGGTTGGAGACATTCCCTTGAGCGATTTCATCCTGGCCCAACGTATCATTGGATGCTGACCCTTGAATGAGGTCGGAGGCTCCGGAAGCTCGCTTATGTTCGTCGTCAATCTTATTGAGGATTTCAAACGCGCCTTGCTTCACGTCCGGGAATTGCAGCCACTGGAAAGATTCTGATACCGGGCCATCACCTTCGACTTCCACATGACCCCCAGGCTTGGAGACGACTTGTCGCTTGTCTTTCACCGCCCCTTTCTTCCCGACACTCATCGGGTTGTTGGACATCTTCACGGCCGTTGAGAGCTGATTGAACATCTTGTAGAACATCAGACCCAGGCCCTGCGTGTTCTGACCCACTCCGAAGTACTCGTATCGGTTCGGGATGACGTTTGGTTCAAAGCCGAACTTCACAACAGGCTTGAAGTGATAGATGTTCTCCACATCCCGGAGGACTTTCCCATTGGCGACTGTTTGAATCCGGTCATTGTCTACAAGCTCCCAGACTTCTACCATTCCGGTTCCGACTTTGTTCTGAGCACTTGGAATGTCTGTGTTAGCGAGAACGGATGAATTGTACTGGTCGGTCTGACCACCGGACTCCTCTAGCGTATCGGCGTTCCGTGTTCCCATCTGTCCGACATAGTCATAGATCGGGTTCTTCTTTACCTCATCGAGCGGGAGGACTGAACGGAATATCATGCACGGCTGGTCTTTCACCTCGGAGATGACCGGGTTGAAGTAGACGTCCATGTGATTCGGCACTTCGACATCTGGTTCATCTTGGACTGGGCTTTCCGTACCGTCCGGGTTCTTTTGAGTAGCGAATCTCCATACGACTTTCATCTCGGACGTTCCCATCGCTACGGCCTGACCTACCCAGGACTCCACCTTCTCGTAGAACTGAGGAATCGTCTTAAACCGATGATTGACGATCTTCTCGTATATCTTGGCGATACTCTTGTCCTCGTCTCCGATACCTTCAAACTCTATCTCAGGCTCCCCGGAAAAGATAAAAGGCTTCACATAGGATATCTCTGTGCGAAGTTTTGGGATGTCATCGGCGGTTGAATAGGGAGTGCTTTGAATATCTCCTGTCTTCCCCATGTAGACAGAATAGATTTCAGCGAACTGGTTTCGTGAATCGACAGTCGCTTGTTCGTATTGCTTCTTGAGCTTCGATACTTTATCGACTATGGCCTGCTCGGACATTTGCTCTTTCTTTTCTTCAGTTGGTGTTTCCGTCTCTAGGGTAGAGTTAGACGACGGGTATTCTTCCATTATCGTTTGCTTCCTATGTAAATTGTCTTATATCCAATAAATGCTCCACTGTGACACAGGTTATCCCTCTTAGCGATGATCAATTCCTTTGTGTCGGTTCTGAAATGGACTATGTAACCTCTGAGATGTATCTGCCAGTGATTTTCACCTTTGAACACCGTCCTGAACCCAGTGAATACATACCATGTGAAGAAACGCCTAATCTTTGTAATAAGTACCATACTCAGAGAAATAAGGATCAGGTGTTGGTTCAATTATAGGGGAAATCATGTACAACGCATAGCGTAAGGCGTCAAGAGCGTGGTCGTTTTCCTTTACGGGTTTTTCTTGTTCGTTCTGGTCAGGCTTTTTCTCTGGGTATCTATAAGTCTCAAGCTCGTGAATGAGGTTTTTGCAATCAGGTGCAATATGTATCCGATTCTGTTTGAATAATTCACGTACTCTGTCGACCCCGGCCACAATGTCTTTAGAAACTTCCCTACAATTGAGTCCCATCTTACGTAGTATTTCGATTCGGTCTGGCTCCGCGGGATCAGCGTAAACCTTGGTAGGTTTGTAGAGTTTGGCATATTCAGCTATTTGTTCGGTGGTTTGGTGGGTCTTATAAAACTCTTCTTGTATCCAGTAGTGATTATCTGAATCAATCTTGATAGGGATGATACTACTCGGATTCGTATACCCGAAGTCAATGCCGAGTATCGTGTCCGTGACGCTGGTAGGAACCCCATCCGATACATGTCTTGTTCGGTCAAATTCTTTGTAGACGAGTCCTTCAGTCTTCCTAAAGTCTGCAAGATACTCTTGAGCGAATCTATCTTCTGGGATTTCCTTTGAGGCTTTGTCGATTTCTTCTTTGGGGATGAATGGGTTGTCATAGCTTGTGAAATGGAATGACTGGTAGTCTTCGTCTTTCGTATTAAACAGGTCGTAGAAGTGATTGAAGCCTTTAGGCGTGGAGATGAACATTACCTGTCCCTTGGTGTCTGTCAGCGTTGGTCTTACTACCTCATGCCAGTAGACATTGAAGTTCCGCATGCTTGCTACTTCGTCTATCACGATGAAGTCAAAGAACTGTCCCCGGAGGGTTTCAATCGCTTCCCATCCTCTAAGGGCTATCTGACTCGTTCCACCCTTTGTATTCAAAACCTCTAGTTCAAGCCTACTTTCATTCACCTTCTTGGTAATAGGCTTCAGCTCTTTTATCAGCATCTGCCAAGCGATGTCTCTTGCCTGTTGATAGGTCGGAGCTATATAAACGATTCGGGCATTCTTTGAAAGTGCTACTCCCTTGATTTCCTCTACCGCTAGAGTGGTCTTTCCCCAGCGTCTACCGCAACACAATACTCTAAACCGATGGGTGTCACTCGCTATCTGATCCTGGGTGGGGTGCAATTCCATTTTTTTGAGCTACTGATCCTGCGACTGAAACCACTATCGTTTGTCCATTACTTGTTACATCTACTCCTTGTTTTGGCATTCCATCTACTCGGTTTATCATATCTCTCATCATCGTAACATCTCCGTCCACTACAGTTTTCTTGATCAATTGGTCTATAAAGTATTCAGCGTAGGTCTTGTCTTTATCTTTCGCTTGCTCTTGGAGTTTGTTCTTTATCATCTCGACTAGACTGAAACTTCCCTTTGGTCTTCCACCGCCAGGATTCCCTTTTACAAACTTCCCTGTTTCTGGGTCAGTGTACGTTTTTTCTCCGTTATCATTCGTCATACTACGCTATCTTTTCAGCTTTTTGTCCAGTATAATCCTCCCATCTCTTTACTATTACATCTACATACTTAGGGTCAAGTTCCATACCATAACATATCCTACCTGTCTTTTCTGCTGCTATGAGGGTAGAGCCTGAGCCGAGGAAGAGGTCGAGTACAATATCATCTTCCTTAGACGAATTGATTAGTACTCTTTCCACTAATTCGATAGGCTTCTGCGTTGGATGAAACTCATTTTTTGAGGCTCTCTTGATATCCCATACGCTTACTTCATT
>OFRM01000541.1_pt1 | contig 15242 bp, 15 predicted proteins | sample 1543101 | NCBI WGS metagenome assembly OFRM01 (sample SAMN07774223, study PRJEB24372) | wastewater metagenome | isolation source: Exp Tend VB 0WW | collected 2016-02
CGGGGCTTTCGCGCGGATTTGTGGGCGCGACTCAATATGTCCGCGCCCTCACCGCGGGAGGCTGTTGTTCGCCCCGCGACTGCACAGCCCGAGCCCCGCCGCTTCGCCGACGTGCGACCGGATCGGCATGGGTGGCGATGGTGGCGGGACCTAACTACCGGCGATTGCTTCACTATACGCGAAGGCGTGTATGTGCGGCGATTCGACGTGATAGACCCTTGGTTAGTGCTCGATCTCTCAGCCTGGCTCGACCGCACCATCATCCCCACCGACGAGCAAGGCAACCCGGTGAGCTGGGAGGCAGCGGGCTTTGCCGCGGAAGCCACACGCACCGCGCAGGAGAGCGTGCAGCAGACAACCAATGACGCGACGCCAAGCCGAAGCGTGGGCGGCATCGAGTGGACTGTTACAGGCCAGACAGGCACCCTCCGAGACGTACACACAGCACGCATTCGCCAGCTTGATCGATTCGTCGCCGAGGCGATTCAAGCCGGAAACACAGGCGGCTTTTCCATCGAGCCCCCAACCCCGCCGCGCCCCCTGCCGCTTCCCCGCTTCACCGCTGACGAACTCGACGACGTAGACCGCTCGAAAACCACGAAGCTCGACGAAGTCACGTTGCGCCGCGGAAAGCTGCCGACGGTCGAGCAGATCACCAAATACCGTGAAGTGCGGGCCAGGCGCACGGGTGGCACAGTGGCCGACGCTCTGAAAGAGTCGCGCATCGACTGCGAAGTGGCTCAGTACGTGCTTGAGCGATGGGCGAGCGGGTTGGGGGATGGCGCTGCATTTGGTCTTGTTGTGGCTGCTCTCGGTGGCCACACATTTACACATTCTGGTGTAGATGCCCGCGTGCAGTTCGCATTGATGCAATCGGATGCCGCCCTAGACACCTCCGAGAAACCGAGCCCCACCGTGCAACGGGAGCGACAAGAGGCAGAGGAGCGGCGACAGCGCCTGGCGGAGCTTCGGCAGCGATTGGCTGCGGAGCGAGTGACGCAGCCCGCAGAAGAGGTGCCCACAACTACGTCCCGCTTCGACCTCATCGAACCAGATCCACAGGCCGATCCTGCCGCCTCTATTCGCGCCTGGGAAGCCCGCCAGGCAGCCGCGAAGGTTCGCCCGGTCGCAGTCCCGCCCCGCATCGTGAAGCCCGCTGCAGTGCCGCGTAGGCCCGCTATCGAAGTCGTAGACGCAGAGGTGGACGGGCTGAGCCGAAGCGAGGTCGTGGCAGCGCTGTTCGGTCGGGCTTTGAACGGAGGGTGTTGACATGAAGCTCTGCGCGTACAAAGAAATCAAGCTGGGCAACTTCACTGCAAAACAGTTCACTCTATTCGAGAGTAAGCACCTGTTTTCTGTCATCTTTTATTGGTTCATCGGTGATGGCTGGCAGGATCGCTATCACGATCACGCTTTTCGAGCCATTTCGCTTCGTCTGTGGGGTTCGTATCAGGAGCGGATCATGTATCCAGGTGGTGACGTTGAAGAGGTGCCACGCAACACATCACGTTGGCGCTACTTCCCGCGCCGACATATGCACATGTTGGGCCATTCGAAAGGTTGTCTGGTGATGCTCGTCGCTGGGCCATGGCAGCGATTCTGGTCGGAGATCAAAGATGGGCGAGTGCGTACCCTCGCTTGGGGCAGAAAGATGGCCAATGTCAACGATTAAGCTACATCACGACTGGCTGTTGACCGAGGATGAGTATCCAGGGAGGTGGCTGCTATTTCGCAGCGATGGTGGGATCTGGGTATTTGTGGCGTATCTGCGGGCGTTGTATTACTGATTCAGATTTCAGTCGCAGAAAGTGTCTAAAAGGGGCACCTTCTGCGACTAACGCGCAATTCGAGCACTCAGCTCAGCAGCATAGCCAGCGAGGAATTCATTGGAATACGCAGGTGCGCGTTCGCCCTGCGCCTCGACGTCAGAGACCAGCCCTTCGACAGTGCCCGCCGGCAAGTGGTCACGTAGTAGCAGGTAGAAGAAGGTCTTACCTAGACAGGGTTGCTTGTCCAGCAAGGTCAGCACGTGCTGATACGCCTCAACTCGGGCAACGCTCTTCTCCGCGTCTTGCTGACTAGCAACAGGCGTCGAAGTCTCTTCAGAAATCGCGTACTGAATTTGATCGCGTAATGTAAGTAGCATTTGTCTCTCCAGGTCGTTGGTGGTTACGCCGCGTCATCGGCGCAGTGTGGGCACAGTCCCGTCTCATCATCCGCGCATGGTCCGCAGAGCGGACGACCACAGCGACACTTCCCCTTCGTCGAGTTGGTACAGAAAGTGCAGACGGTGCGGCGAGACTTCTTCGGTTTTGCCGGCTTCGCAGCCTCTTCGGCCACGTCTTTGTCGAGCAGAGCTTTTAGCTTTTGAGCGGGGGTGACAGTCGAAGTCGGGGGCGATAGAATCGGGACGTCGTCTTCGGTGACTTCCGGCTCGGCGAGCACTGCGGCAACGGTGGCCAGTTCAAGCTCCTCGACGCGAATCCGTGCGCGTCGTCCGTAGACCTCGGCGCAGTGCGATGAGCAGTAGCTGCCGAGCCCGGTCAGTTCGTTGCCGCAGGGGCAAGTCGGGACGTCTTCGTTGTGATCGGGGCAGATGCGATCGTGAGTGTGGTTGTCGCAGAGTAGGCAGGTGTGGGTATTGTCAGTGTTGAGGGTGAGCATGTGGGTCTCCTTTATTCAACTGTGCGAAAATCTACAGAAATCGCTGATTCCGCGCCAGTTTCGTCGAAACTGTGCAGAGTAACATGTGCATGGCCTTGTCTGCGGCACATCTGCGCGAACTTGATCGCAGTAGCACAACGTACAAACTCCTTCTTAGTTGCGGCATATCGAACAATATATTTTAGTTGCTTGCTTTGCCTGCTCAGTTTCGTCATCTCGTCATCACCCTTTCTATGTACTGAGTATTCGGCGCCGCCCAAACTTTGTCAACAGCCTTTCTGAACTATTTCACAAGTACCCGAAACCCTTCGATTCTTAGTTATCGCTTGATCTGCACCGCAGCCGGGCGCCGCAGATCGCGAACGGGTCGATTGCACCGTCGGCAGGTCTTGCCGTCTTCGGCGCGGAGGGGTAGCAGGCAGTCACAAGGCGTGATAGGCGAAGCAGCGGCGACGGGTTTCATTCTGGTTTCCTCTTGACGATTCTCAGATAAGGTGCTTTCGGCACCGTCGAGAGCCCGCCGCGCTGTCGAATCTGCTCAAGCGTCGGGCCGATGTCTTGAGTGCCAAGCCCACGCTTCAGCCCAGCTTGCGAGATCGATGCGGTGACGCAGGCTGGAAACTGATCGCCGAGAACTTCCGCAGCGACGGCAAGATCAATCTTCGTGTCAGTGCCTCGCACCAGCTTCAATGTGTGAGTCGCGCCGACGCTCACCGCGCCGCGATCCTCGACGCGACGAAGCAAAGCAGCCCGCGCGGTCTCGCAGGCTCGCTCAGCGGCTTCTAGGTTGACGAAGGCGTCGCCGATCTGATCGTCAGTGAGAGCCTCGATCGTTCGCGCACCATCGCTGCCAAGATCAAGCAGCCGACGAATCGCGCCACCCTGCGCCGGGCATGCATCGAATGCACTGCAGCCACCACACTGAGGCCCACGAGATAACACTAACGTTCCGTGCTTCGTCGCGGCTTCGCAAAGCTTGTCACCCCATCTACACAACTCGACGTAGGTGATTTCAGCGTCGTCGATGTCGTCAGGCGCATCGTGCGTGAGCCACCACATCAGGCGAATGCGTGAGGGTGTCCAGCTCGGGTCACGTTTACGTCGCAGGCGCATAGCCATCCAAGCTAGGCCCAGAAGTTGCCCTGACTCGCCGGGCAGCGGAAGCGCGCCCTTGGCTTGACCCCGGCCCGTCTTCAGGTCGCCGACAGAAACCACATCGCCGTCAATTCGCAGCATGTCAGCAGTACCCGCAAGCCATCGCGGACCTGGCAACGCGGGATAGTCACGCTCAAGATATTGCCCACCGTAGATCGCATCGTCACCGTCGAGATCAGCGGCCATCGCGATTTCGTAGAGTGGATCGACGCCACCAAACCACGCGAGCACCTTCGCCGGAAGCTGACCGCGTTGCAGCTTGACCGCGTGCTCGGCAACACCAGCCTCGGCATATGTTGAGCGGGGCGAGGTCACACGAGGTATCAGAGCGCTACCACGACAGGCGAGAAATCGATCGATGCCGGATGCGGTGATGAAGGGGAAGTGGGCGTACACGCAGTGATTGTACCGCGTCACCGACGGGATGTCAAGAGGATTAATTGCCGTCTGCCGCAACAATGCGGCTTGCCTTTGATGTGATCTCGGCACACAGGACGGCGCTGCGCGGCAGCCACGGTTCAGCCACCTGTCTCTGAGTCGCTGTAGTGCTCAACTCCACAGCCTCTCAGAGCATCGCCATTTGAGCCGCGCTGGCGTAGCGCGTGGCAACAGAGGTACGCCCATCGGGCGCATGCTGCCGTGTTCAGACGAGAGCAGACGGCGGCGGTGGGTGCTCGGTTAAGCCCGCTCGACTTCATCGAGCAATAGACGTCCATCTGGAATAACTATGCCGAATCGTTCCAGAATTGACGCTTGAAACGTGCGCCATTTGCGACGAGCTACAGCAAGTTCATTCGCCAGTGACGCCTCCACTTGCAACAGATCGACCGGGAATTCGATTTCTGCGCAGTCATCGGCGTCTGGGTCATAAGCAACGGCCACTGGATACCCCAGTACGCCACTTTCTGTACCTTCCGGGTCGCCATTGCAGCGTGAAGCGTAATCCCAGCACTCCTCGGGTAGTTCAATGCCTGAAAGGTCTGCACCAAAGATCAGAGCTGTGCGCAATTGTCCCATTTCATTACTCCGCCGGGTAGAGCCCTTCGCGAATGTGGTTGGCCAGGGTGTCTTGACGCGGTGCGGTCGCGAAGTCGTCGCCGACAGCATGTAGCAACTTCGATGCCTCGACGATAATCTCAGCCAGCATAGCGGCGTCGGTGCCCTCGCAGACCTGTTCCGCGGCTTCGCTGATAGACGCTTCGATCTGCTTGAGCGTCTCTGCATCTCCGCTCATATCCACCGCGACAGCGACGATCTCGCGCACGGCATCGGCACGACCGAATGGCGACGAGAGATTGCGCGCCGGCTTCTTCGTCTTCTTCGCTTTCGCCGCGCTCGCAGCCTTGCCAGCACCCTCGATCGCCTCAAGCAGAATTGGAAAGCGCGCGCAGGCAACTGCCGGCGGCACACCTTCGTAGACTAGCGCGACGGCATCGGCGACAGCCAGCACTAGACCCTCTTCGTCCGGGTCGCGATCCATCGTGTCGAAGTCGGTCAGCGAAGCCCGTAGCATCTTCGCCTTGGTCGCAAGCTGCGCACGAATCGTGACTGGGGCCGATGCGCGCAGACCGGGCTCCGGTGCGGACGGGACGTTGTTGGGCTTGCGCTTCGATGCGCTCTTGGTTGAGCCTTCGGCCTCGGCGTCTTCTTCGGCGGCAACGCGAGCCAACGATTTCGACATGTTATCGAGCGCAGAGGTATCAACATCAGCCGCGGTCGCTGCTGCGACGTACCGATCGGCCGCTTCGGATGTCGCCTTAGCTCCAGCTCGCTCACGCTTTTCAACGTCGGCAAATGGGGTGCCGGCGAGAATCTTGCCCTTGATCGTGCGCAGAACTCGACGCGTCGCAGCATTGTCAGGGATACCACCATCCGCGGCTTCGACAGCGAATGCGCGCAGAAGCTCACCCCAGATCGCAAGCTGTTGATCTTCGCTGAGCAGCGTGCGCGTCTTGCCCTCGAATCCGTAGGCGATGCACTCGCGACCGATGACGCAAAGACGCAGAGCGACCCGCTTCGCGTCGATTGCGTCGCGAAGGTCTTGTGCGATCTCGCTGTAGTACAGCGCCGACGCGACGGTGTCATGAGCGACACCCATCTCAGTCGCAAGCGACGCGACGGTGTAGGGCTCACCCTTGCTGTTCTTCGTGCTCAGAAGCTTGCTGTACTGCTTAGCCAGTACCCGCAGCGGCGTGTTGATCGTCGCCTTCTTCGCACGCAGGTTGTTGATTAGCAGCGACGGATCGTTGAGGTTGACGTCTTCGCCCGCGACGATGCAGCGCAGGGCGATAGGCAGAAGAGGCTTGCCCAGTAGCTTGTCAATAAAGGCTTCGGTGAGCCAAGGCGCAGGGGCTTCACTGCCCGAAGGTGCCGCAATGCCAGGTGGACGCGGCGGCAACGGAATGCCGCCGGGATTCGCATTGTAGCCGAGTAGGGCAGCACGAGCGTTAGCTTGCGTGTCAAAGTTCTTGACAATCCAATCAATGCGCCGATTCAGCTCAGCCGCAGCTAGTCGGCGCTGGCGCCCGTCGTCGGTGACGAGTAGGAAGCGGTCGCCGGCGGAAGCTGTGCTGCAACTGTTGCCGTAAGTTTCAGGCAAGCCGTTTGATTCGACCACCAACCCATCACCATCAGAAACAGACTGGCAAAAAATAGTGATGGGCTCCGTGGGGGTTAGGTATGCCCCTCGGAACTGCTTTTCGACAGCAATTGGAGATGTCTCAGCCGTCGCCAGCATCTGCAGAATCTGCAGCTCATGCTCGTCGGTCCAGCCGATTTCTTGGCGGTAGTCGTTGGCGAAGGTGTCGGTGAAGAGATGGCCGTTGAAGGTTGCAGCATCGCCGGGAACGGTGATGTATTCGGGGGGTACTGGAGCCGCTTCGATTGCGGCTGCGCGAGCGGACTTGTTCATGTGTATGACCTCTGAACGATGATACTACAGCGACGGTGCGGTGTCAAGTCTTGACTAGAGCTTCGGCTGAACATGCGACTTGAAATAGTCGCGATCCATTTGCGACCGTACCGAGTTAAGCCACCGTTGATGACCTTCAAGATCTTTGCGGACAAGCTCCAAATACCGGTCGCGCACACGGTCATCAGCGACAGTGCGATGCTCTAAGCCCGACGAGTACTGAAGCTGGACGAAGTCAAACAGCCAAGCTGCGTCGGGAATCTGAGTCAGATCGCAGAAGCTAGCCAAAATTGTCAGCATCGAAGCTGCTTCGGATTTGCGCTTGCGCCGTAATCCCTCTTGGTATTGGGTCTGAAAATCGGCCACAATGCGCAACAGGTCTTCGGTGTGCTGCGGATGCTCTTGCAGGTCAGAGAGGATGGCTCGACGAAGGCGATCAGGGATTGACATACGGGCTATGTTAGCCTAAGCCAGTGACAGTGTCAAGGGCTTGGGCGCACTTTTGCCACATTCCATGCACGCCGAGCAATCGCGATGTTGAGCTGTTGTTGGCGCAGATACACGTCCCAGCAATAGGTGCAATAGCTCGTCGATGTCGAGTCCCGTCGCAGCATAAGCGGCAAGCATCAGCCTTAGCTGAGTTCGCAGTGTCTCAGGTCCCGGCTTGCGTTTCGCCAACGTCTCAAGCAGGGCTTGCATACGCTCACGCTGGCGGCGCCAATTGGCGACGGAGTCCGTCACTACCGCACGTACCCCGCGGACCGCAGCGCCTGCTGAATCTCAGCTTCGCCAACGCACTGAAGAAGCAGATTCTCCCGCACGCTGCGATCCATGCCGCTGCTGTATCGACGATAGATTGACGGAAAGTAGTCGAGCACCCAGGCGTCGAAGTCTTCGGTGGTTCGCATCGTTCGTTGCATCAGAGCGCGCAGAGCAGGTCGATTGAGCTGCTCGGAAATGCGCTCGGCAAGCAATACGGGACGTCGTGGTTCGCTTTCTCTCGTCCACTGCATCCGTAGATCGATGTCAAGCAGAAGACGCTGCTCGTCGGCGGTCTTCGGCTGCTTGGCCTCAAGCGCGGCTAGGTTTTTCGCGATGTGCTTGAAGTGAGAGCTGGGCTCCATCACAGCATCGACCGCTTCACGCTCAGTGCCAATCGGCTCACCCGTCAACATCGCGAAGGAGATCAGGCGACGCTTCGGTGTTGGAACGGTGGAATAGTCAACACCTTCTGCAGTCAGACCTTCAAACAGCGGACGACCATCATAGGGTGATGCTTCGATGATGCCGGTGACGACCTGAAGCAGATCGGCAACGGTCTTCGCATCGGCTCGGCCCGTGCTGCTCGTCATCATGCAGAACTCAAACAAGCGCGCAGTGCGATCGATGTCAATCTTGTCAGCAGCGAGATAGATGCAGCGCAGCGACGAGAGACAACGGCGCAGCTCTTGCTGCGCGTCGTGACTCTTTGGGTTGTCGTTGTACTGAGCACATGCGGTACGAACTTCGGCGACGGTGACGGGCATGTAAACACCTCAAGTGAATGACTCAGCTTACACCCACAGCGCACCTAAGTCAAACGATTTCCGATCGACCGGCCCACCATCCGCAAGCTCGGTGCAAAGCGCCTCGTACCGGGCGAGAGCAGCATGTGCCGTCTCACCCTGCCACGGTTCCATGTCGCCACTGACCTCGGTAAGGCGGTCGCGAAGCTGCTGTGCTTGTTGTTGCCAGGCGGCGATCTCGTTATCGAGCACCCCGAGCTGATAATCGATCGCACCGAAGACGTCAGCGACGACCTTGACCACGATGTCGGCGACGCTAGCGTAGCTCGGCATCTGCTCAACCGTCGGGTATTGCGCGACGACCTCGACACCGACACTGGCAAAGGACAGCATCAGATTGAGACCACGATACGTTCCGAGTTCCACTTCACCGCGGCTTCGATTGCGTAGCCGCTCGGCCAGCACGAAGACACGTTGATTGGCCTCATCTCTCGTCGAGGGATGAATCGCGCGGCCATTGTCAAGCAGAATGATGCCAGGTGATGACGCACTTACACACCCGTCTCGCTGCTCGACCATCGCTTGCAGCGTGCTTGTCCGAGCCTCTAGATCCGCGATGTCACCCGGCAGCTTTTGCGCCATATCAGCACGTCGTCGCTTCTCTTCGCGCCAGAGTCGATACCGTCGCTGATGCTGCGTCAATTCGACCTCAAGCTGAGTCTTTTCGATGACGCGCATATCGCCGAGTGCAATCGCCTTCGCGACATTCGCAGTCACGGCCAGATCGCCGATGTCGTCGGCGGTACGTCCCTCGTATTCGTCATTGACGATTGCTGAGATGAAAGTCGCTTTCTGCTCAATCATCTGCCACGAAACGACGTCATACGAACCCGTGGTCACAACAGCGACGCTGTGAATGCCCTCACCCCAAGTCGCCCACTTGTTGCCCTGTCTGCGCCCGCGTCCGTCGGCCTGTTCAAGCCAGTCGGGCCGCCACGGCACGGTCAGATGAATCATGCCGTAGACGCGATCCTGCACATTGACACCGGTGGCGAGCTTCTGCGTACTGCCGATGAGCACGCGAATATCGCCCGCGCGAGTGCGTTGAAACAGCTTGTCACGTTGTGCCTGCGTCTCAGCGTCGTGTACGAATGCGACCTCCTCGGCGTGTACACCCTGCGCAATCAGCTTGTCGCGCAGAACGCCGTAGACGCCGAGCGCACGAAATCGTTCAGCGTCGGTCATCGCGTCGGTGTCGGTGTCGCTGTCGGCCTTCGGTGTGAAGAGGTCGCAGAAGACGAGCACGACGCCACGACGATGCGCAGATTGGGTGTATAGCTTCGCGATGACTTCGGCAGTTGCGTCAACCTTCGTGCGATGCGTTGGCCAAGGTTCATTCGGTCCCGGCGGTGGACCATTGAACAGACCCGCGATGCGTCCGTCGTGCGTGATCTTGAGCATGTTGTCTATGCTGGGGTCAACCTCTTTCGCGCGCACCCGCTCGGCACGTTCGGCCAGCTCGACAACATAGGCTCGCAACGCGGAACTGCCCTCAACCTCGACGATTTGCATACGTCCCGTCGCTAGATCGGGGCGGACGATTTCCGGTGGATTCGATGCGCGATCCCAGCACTGAGACAGCAGCATTTGAAGCTCGGGCAGGTTCTGCCAGCGCAATCGGGTCGCCTGCCGAAACTTGCCAACCGCGTCCATCTCGACCGTTGGCATTGGTGTGGTGAAGACTGCGGCGAAAGCGTCAAATGTATGCAACCCACGGTCACGTAGCAGACGTGGCTGAAACAGTCGCATCATAACCCACACCTCCGCCAATGTGTTGGTGATGGGTGTGCCTGTGAGGCCAATGAGCTTACCTGACGGTGGGTAGCCGTTTGTGTGGTATTTGCTGCTGCCGTACTGTCGTAGCGCAGCTTGTACGCCTAGCTCGCCAAACAGCTCAGGTGCTGCGACCCAGTGCGATTTCATGCGCGCATCGAATGCACGCTGCGATTCCGACCGCGGCATACCCGAAACATTTGACATGCGCGTGGTGATGGCATCGTTCTTACAATAGTGTACTTCATCCCACACTAGCACATCTGCACCTACATCCTCCCACGATATCGGCGCTGTACCCTTCTCCGACAGCTTCTGCCACTTTTCCTGATACTTCGCCCGAAGCTTCTCAAGCCGCGCCTGACGTCGTTTTAGCTCGCGTTTTAGCGGTGACTGTGATCCAGTGTCGGTGTGATTGTTCAACAGGTCCGCATGTACTTCGTCAATCTCGCGTTCGATATAGGCACGGAACGTATCGGGTTTCAGCGGAATCGTGGCCATCTGCTCATAGGTGAGCACCACAACGGACGATGTAGGTAGACAAGCGGTCGCCAGAAAATCCTGTCGCGTCTTGACCGTGAAGTCGCCATCGTCGGCGACGAGCACGCGATCGGCAAACGCGGGGAAGTAGTCGCGCCAGAAGTCACGCCACTGCGACAGCGTGTGCTTCGGCACTACGAAGACGGCTTTGCGTGACAGCCCGAGATCAAAGCGCTTCTTAACCCCTAGGATTGCGCTGAGGCTCTTGCCAAGTCCGACCTTGTAGGTCAGCAACACCGTGTCGTCGAGGTCGCCACGCTCGACGATGCGCAGAGCGCCCGCAAGCTGATGCCGGCGAGGAATCAGCGCCTGTGATGGATCGCTCGGCAGGCGTGCGGTGAGCCCTGCGAACGTTAGGTGGCCACCGTCGTAGCGACGCGGAACGTGTTTGTTGAATCGCTCAGCGTAGGCCGAGGCGATGCGATCGGCAAAGCCACTGCCGCGCCACCATCGCTGCCACTCTTCGCGAATGTCGGCCAGCTTCGCAGTCGCCGCTGCGGTCGCGACGGAATCCTTGACGCGCTCCCCATCGGGTCCGGTGTCGTAAACCGTAGGCGTTTCTAGACGCAGCCCCGCCTCGATCAGTTCGGTCGCTGGACATCGAGGCGTACCCCAGGTTGTCGTATTCGCCGCCTCGGTCGACCGGCTGCGAAAGTCGATCGTCCATGTCGAGGTCGCTTCAGCGAAGCTGATATCGACCTCCCAATACTGCGTCAGTGACGGCAGAAGGTGATTGACGAAAGCCCGATAGGCTGCGGCTGGCACGAAGCTTGCACCAAAGCTCACTTGTATCTGCTCAGGTGGTAGCGGCTTCGGCTGCGCGGCGATCAGGGCAGTGACGTTGACCGCGAAGTCGGGGTTAAGCTGTGCCCATCTCTGAGCGATAGAAAGCTTCTGCCCGACGTCGCCGCTAAGATACTGCTCTCGCGTGACATAGACCGGGCTGCCGGCTTGCGGCAGGCGAAAGATGCGATCGGGCAGCAGAGCTGAGAGGACTTGGGAGGGGGTCACTGATGACTACTCCACCATCGCGCCCGCGCTGCGAAGCTTGGCGACGACTGCATCGCGGTGTTGTGGTCGGACTTTGAACGTGTAGGGCTTACCGTCGATGACTTGGTCAACGATGTGTTTGACCGTCAACAGCGAGGAGTCGAACGATTTCGTTTGGCTAGCGAAAGCGATTTCGCGCAAAGCTTTCATCACCGCAATACTGTTCAACCCCTTGCTGGTGATCGTAACCGTGCTCAGCGACGACACCGCGCTCAACCGCTTTAGCTCTGCGTAGAACTCTTCGCGGCTGCGAAGCTGGTTCGCGGCGGCATCGCGACGGGCAAGCGTACTGGTGACAAGCTCACGCAGCGTCATCTTCGGCAGTTCAGATCGAACCTTGCGCGACTCGACGCGCGGCACCGCGTCGGTGATGTTGGCCATGCAGAACTGACGTAGGTAAAGGCGATACCAGCGGAGCATCTCAATTCCCCTGTAGTTTCGCAGCTATCGCGTCGATATCGACGCAGCCGCGCTCGTTGAGTACGACTAGCAATGCGTCAACCACTGTCGCACAACGCCACTCGGTTGTCAAGTGAACGATGCGAGAATTGAACACGGCACCCCGATCGCCATCGGCAGTCTCAAGCAAGCGCAACAGCGGCCAGGCTCGGCGCAGCTCGACGTCATGCAGCTTGCGCGGCTCTATAGCACGTACCGTGCCAAAGCGTCCGCGAAAGTCTTCATACAGGCCCAGAAGCAGCCGTTGCGCGTCCTCTGCGGACTCTTGCCGCGACTGTTCAGCCAGCACACGCCGCAAGGCGTCTAGCAGGCGTTTTGCGGCCCTTTCCATCGGAGGGGGTGCCGTGGTAGCCGGGGCTTCTGCGATCGCGCTTTCTGTTCGTCTAAGAGGCTCTGGCGCGATGATGTGGCCCAGTCCCTTTGTCGCCTTCCACCGCTGCCAGGCTGCGGTCAAGCGTTCGGCGACATCCCCACCACGCACAGCCGCATCATATCGCCCGTATTGCCCCTTCGCCGCGAACCACTCGCCGAGTCCTAGCTCAGGATGCTGTCGAAACCAGTGGTTGACATCGATGCCTGCCAACTGACGGTCGCGCAGAAGGGGTTCAGACCAGCCCGCGCCACGAGTCGGCAACGGGCGCCCCTCGGCGAGGTCGGAGCTGAGTCGGGACGTGGTTATCCACGCATCTGTGGGAACCAACACATCGGCAACACGACGACGAAACACCAGCAAATCGGCCGATGCCTGCGTCGTATCAAACGTGCCGACCGGCAGACGCGCGGCGAAAACAAGCTCAGCACGTTGAGCTAACCAGCGTCGAGCAGCATCGCGAAGCTTACCCAACGTTCCGATCGATGTGACGAGCGCAGCGATGCCACCGCGTCGAAGCTGTGCGACCGCGCGACAGGTGAAGTAGTCGTGAAGCGTTCGGCAACAGTTCTCAGGCAATTCGGCGCCCTGACCAATCGTCTCGACGACCATCTTGTCACCAAAAGGCACGTTGCCGACGACTACATCGAACTCCGGCAGCAACCGCGCCGCGGTCTCAAAGGTTCGATGAGCGAGCTTGATCGCGGGAAATAGCGCACGTGTAATGCCGGCGCCCACATCATCGCACTCAACAGCAGCGATGTTTACATGTGGGATAACTGCGGGCGCTGTACGAATGAATACGCCAGTACCGCATGCCGGTTCTAGAACGGTCGTATTGTGGTCAATCGACAGCAAGTCACCTACAATAGACCACATCGCCGCAGCCACGTCTACAGGTGTGTAGTATGCGTCTAGTGTAGACCGACGTATGGATTGTATCCACGTTGTCGGCAAATGCAGATCGGCCAGCTCATTGATTGGTCGGTCCAATCCGTCGAAGGCGAATCGCAGAGTGGCCGCGTCACCATATCCTGTGTAATCAAAAAGGATTGTGCGTGCAGCAATCGCCGCTGCGGGGCCGTGCGTAGCCTCGACGGTTTGCAGATCCACTTGATCGCGCAAGAGTTTTAGCGCTGCGACGTTGGCGAGGTGCCGTTGACGTGGGGTCATTGGGCATCGATTCTACCGGGAATCGCGAGATTTGTCAAGGGCTGATGGTGGATACCTTGAACCCATGAAGCCCATTCGCATCGGCAGTGACGCACCAGCAAAGCGCACCCGCAGCGCCCCAGCCACTCGCGCAACCAACCCCAACGCACCCCTGCGCCCGGCTAAGTCAAACCTTGCTCTCAAAGAGAAAAACGTCAAGAAACCACCCAAAGATCCGCCGTCAGACAACATCAATCAATACCCGTATTACGCCGGACCCGATCCGATCTCCGGCTGGTCAGTGGATCTGCTCGCGTCGGCACTGGGTCAGCATCAGCGCGGAATGTTTCAGCAATCGGGCATTCTTGCCGATGACATGGCGGCAAACCCGTGGATTAATCACTGCTTAGAACGACGTTCCGAGTTCTTTACCACGACCGCGCTCAACGTGACTCCAGCCGGGCGCGGCGATGCGCGACGTTGTGCGGACTTTGTGCGAGAGGTATTGCCTGATATCCTACCTCTCACGATATTGAAAGACCTTCACCGACAGTTCATCATGATGGGACAGGCTGTCGCAGTGCTCGACTGGGCCGAATACAAAGATGGCGCCGACCGGGTATGGTTGCCGCGAATCAAGCCCTGGCAGCCGCAGCTCACGTACTATCAGCAATTCGTCGATGCTGACAGTGTCGATATGGGCGCCCTTGTCGCGACGACGTTGAATCGCGGTCTGGTGCGCGTCGATGCGGGCGAATCGCGATGGGTCGTCTTCGCGCAGTCACGACTGAAGCCCTGGATGCGTGGCGCGGTACGCACTCTGGGTGAGGCGTATCTGGGCGACACCTACAACTTCCGCGACAACATGGCCTTTCAAGACAAGTTCGGCCGAGGCATCTACAAGTTATTTTATCCTAAATCCTGGAAAGACGAAGAGATAACCACGGCCGTTGGAACATTGCGACTTGGCGGCGGTGGTGGGGTATTCCCATGTCCAACAGGCGCCAACGGCGAAAGACAAGTCGATCTGGAATTGACCCGTGCCGATGGCACGGGCTTCAAGACCTTCGACGCAACCGAAGACCGCGTAAAGACTCGCATCTTTATCACACTGCTTGGCCAGAACATGACCAGTGAAGGCGCGACCGGCGGCTTTGCACAAGCACGTGTACACGAGCACGGGCTCTGGCGCATCTTTGAGTCGGATGCTGCCTATTTCGGCGATGCCGCACTGACCGTGTCTGAGGATCGGCAGGACGGCAGTTTTCCGCACGTACTGCGTCAATGGCAACCTCGAAACGGCGTCATTCGATCGCAGATCACGAAATGGATCGCTCTGTGGAACTTTGGCGATATGGACCTGGCGCCCTATGTGTGGTGGAATGCTACACAGCCCGAGGATGTGCGCGAGCAGCAGAAGAGTCGCGGCGAGCTGGCAAAAAATATGACATCAGCTTTGAAAGCTTTTAGCGAAAGTTTGGCTCAGTTAGAAACAAATGGTTTACGTGTTGATCCTTATTTATTGGGTGCGCAGATGGGTTTAGAGTTACAACCCGCACCCTCACCCTTCAATTGGTCTTCCTCAGATATCGAGGCATAATTC
>OFRM01000543.1_pt1 | contig 15206 bp, 21 predicted proteins | sample 1543101 | NCBI WGS metagenome assembly OFRM01 (sample SAMN07774223, study PRJEB24372) | wastewater metagenome | isolation source: Exp Tend VB 0WW | collected 2016-02
CAGTGAGCGAGCCATATAAGGTCAAGTCCTAGCCACGGAGGGCGTATGCCACGTATTCGCAATCCTCCTGGCAAGAGTCGCTTGGAGTAGAAAGTCGCCGCCGACCTGCAGTTGTTCGGACTGATGGATGCCTGTGAACGACAACATCGTTTCCACCCGTCCCGTAAATGGCTGATTGACTTCGCCTGGCCTGGCAGACGAGTGGCGTTAGAGGTCAACGGCGGCACGTATCTGCAAGGCAAGTTTCGCGGGGCACATTCAAGGGGCGATAGGCAAAGAAAGGATTTTGAGAAATGGAGTACGTTGTCGCTGATGGGGTGGACTGTCTTACTGGTGGACAGTGTGGACGTTAAACAAGGTGTTCATATCGAACGGGTTCTAAGGGCATTGAGAAAATCATGACATCCGACTTCACCGCACTACTCATCGCATCGGCCATCATCGCCCTCGGCGTGTACGCCATGTGCAGGATTGCCAACAACAACATCAGGGATGAAGACTAATGAAAACGTACATCGTTCGCATGCCAGTGGCAGTTGACAGGGCCGAGCAGATTTATTCGGTAGAAGCAAGGTCGGTAAAGCATGCTTTGCACTCAGTGATTCATGAGCAAGGCGGGGAGCTGCTTGGCATCGAGTATGTACTCGAAGAAAAGTTCCCCGAAGACGCCAAGGTATTTGAAGAGGTGCAGCCATAATGCCACCACTGACCACCAGAGACTACTTCATTGGCTGTGCCCTCCAAGGGCTGTTGGCCAACCCAAGCCAAGATGAGATACCAGGCGACTGCATCTTGTCTGAGAGCGAGTGGGAAGAGCAGGTGTACGGCGACAAGGTGTCGTGTGCGTTGGAGATTGCAGACGCCGTGATGCAGTTGCGACGTGAACGAGCACAGGAAAACTAATTTCCGCCAACGTGGTAAGGATAGAGACTCACGGAGGAAGGCCAGTTGACTATCGACGCCAAGCGAATACTGGCTTACTCCTGCTTACACCTGCCTTATGAGCATCCCAAAGCGTTCCAGTTTCTGGCCGGCCTCAAGAAGGAATACAAGCCCACGGTGGTTGTCTGCCTGGGCGATGTGACCGACCTGCATCAACTGAGCAAGTGGCCAAAACATCCTGAGTGCCTGAGTGCATCCGATGAAGTCAAGCAAGCTCAAGAGAAAACCAAGCAACTCGCCAGCTTGTTCCCACGCCAACTGGTGTGCGACTCGAATCACGATAAGCGAATCAGCCGCATTGCAATCCATCATGGGTTGCCTAATGCTGTTGTCAAAACCTGGCAAGAGGTGTTCAAGGCCCCCGAAGGCTGGAAGTTTGGATGGGAACACGAAGTAGGGCCAGCACTGGCAATCCACGGCGACAGGTACAGTGGCAAGGATGGGATTCGCAACGCCACCAAGGACAATTTCTGCTCAACCATCATGGGACACATTCACACTGAAGCTGGCGTGTTCTGGCAGGAAACCAAGGGTGGTTGTGTGTGGGGGCTTCAGGCGGGCTGCTTGATTGACCCGATGTACGCAGCGTTCGAGTATCAACAGACAAACCGTAACAGGCCATTGATTGGGGCAGGCATCGTTGTAGATGGCGTGCCTCAGTTTGTGCCGATGGGATGACAAATGAAAAACATCGCCACCCAACCCGCCACGAACTGCCACATTGCCACCATCCTGAGCAAAGACCTTATCTGTGGCAACATCATCGACTTTGTGTTCCGTGACATTAACGAAGCCACTGAGCACGCCAATCATCGCATCATCGTCAACTTCAAAAACGTCGAGCGATGCTCGTCCTCGGTGCTGGGCAAGCTCGTAGCACTTCGCAAGAAGGTCATGAACGCCAAAGGCCGGCTGACGCTATGTTGCCCCAGTGGCAACCTGGAAGAGGCTATGAAGGTCACGGGCTTGCGGCGGTTGTTTGACATGTTCGATGAGGAAGAAGCGGCGATTGAGTACATGAGTCAAGACATCGTGGCGTGGAAGCCGGGGGCGGAGCTATGATTGACCACATTTATCATGCAGGATGCACATGCCCCAAGTGCCTGCCAATGGTGTGCGGCACGGCAGGCGAAGTGAGGCCGCGTGGCAGCGAAGCCTACCACGACATCCTCCGCCAGATGGGCGAGATGCACGCCAAGAAGCAGGCCGACTACGGCACACCAGAAGACCCATACGCCAACTACCGAAGCAGCGAAGATATTGGCATCCCAGCCTGGAAGAACTCTTTCCTGCGAACCACAGAGAAGGTCAACCGGGTGAAGTCGTTTATTCGCAATGGAAGGCTAGAGAACGAGGGCATCGAGGATGCGTTCATGGACATTGCAGTGACGGCGATTATCTCGCTGGTGACGTGGCGAGAAGACCAGGCAAAGGAAGCCAATGACAAGTCGTAACGGCTCCGACCGCAAGAAGAAACCCAAACGCAAGCGACGCCGCAGCGGCTGGGGCGTGATCGACGAAATCTGCATGAACGAACAGGAATTGCACGGCGGCACACGTCGCGTGCGGACTGGTGGCGGGTGGTGGGTGTTGAAGAAACCTTTACCAAAGTGAACAACATGAAAGACTGGTTGGTCGCCGTGGCGGTGTTTGGTTTTCTTTATGTTGGCGTTGCATTGATTGGTGCGTTCGTTGCGATCCTTATCTTACTAGCAATTGGATTTAGATTTAGTTGATTTTCCCAGGCAAGCAATAGTTCCTCGGTAGTTACATTTAAGTTTAGCGTTTCAATTGCAGGATAGAGTTTCAATTCAGGAATAAGTAAATGGCATGGTTTGATTGGCTGCGCGGTACGAAAAAAGTCACACTCAAAGAATCCGTAGACTACGGCATGCTTCCAGGCATCCCGGCTGCAGGCTACGACCTGTGGAACTTCCGCCCTGACCAGGACGGATTTCTTCCCATCGGCCTCTATCGCAAACGCTCGAAGCTGGGCGACAACCCGCAAGCCTATCTCAATCTTGAACAGCTTCGCATGGTGCGTGAGGAGTCACGCCTGCTTTGTACCAAGAACGAGTACGCTCGCAATGGCCTTACCAACAGACGCAACTACATTGTTGGCACTGGGTTCAAAACCATTGCCGAGCCACGAGACGAAGAGAACGCCAACGAAGACCTCATTAAGCAGGTCAACGATTTCCTCCAGGAGTTTTCCGTTGTCAATAAGAGGGCAGAGAAGGAAAAGGAAGCAGTCTTTCGAGGAGACCGGGATGGCGAAGTCTTCCTCCGCCTATTCGCTGATGACGGCGTACTACGCTTTAGATTTGTCGAGCCTGAGTTCGTGGGAGATTGGGATGGTCAGACTCCTTTTGGTATCAAGCATGACCCAAAAGACGTCACCAACGTCAAGGGCTACCTCGTCAAGTACAACGAGTCCGACGAAGCAGAATTAGTGCCCGCCAATGAGATGATTCACGTTAAGCTCAACAGCGATAGCGGCATTCTCCGTGGCCTGCCGTTTCTTTATCCCGTGCATTCGATTCTTCGCAAGATTGAGTCCACCAATGAGAATATGGCGACAAACGTGGCGATTATGGCATCGATTGCCATGATTAAGAAAAACCCGTATCAGACCAAGGGCAGCATCGATACGGACAATAGTAACACCGCTGATTTCCGCATGCCCAATCCCATCACGGGCGGCAGTGATAACTTCCGCATGTATCGGCCCGGCTCAATTCTTCGCAGCGATTCCAACACAGAGTATGAGTTCCCCGCCAACGGCATCAACCTTGGTGGCGTGGTAGGCGTGAAGGAATCGCTGCTTCAGACGGCGGCTGCGGGTATGGGATTGCCTGAGTATATGCTCACGTCGGATTGCAGCAATGGGAACTTGAGCACGACCCAGGTGGGCGAGAGTCCGATGATTCTGGGGATGGCCTCGCAGCAGCATTTCTGGGGCGATGCGTTTGGCCAGGGCGTCTATGTTGAAGGTGCCGATCACGGGCTGACGTGGCGGGCCATCGAGCACGCTATCGGGGTTAAGCGTCTACCAGAGGAGACATTGCTGGCTATTAGCCTCAAGTTCGAGGGGCCGAATGTAGTCGTGCGAGACCAGATTCAGGAAACGAATCGGCTCAAGATTCTGGCGGATGATGGGATAATTAGTCGAAATGTTTGGGCACAAAAAGAGGGGGAAGACAAGGCTGCCGTGAGCGATGAAGATCGCCAGAAGCAGAAGGACGCCGAGACGCAGGCGAGCCAGGGGCATGAAATCAAGATGGCCCAGATGAAGGGGCAGGCGAAGCAGAAGCCGCCTGGGTAATTTCAGCCAACGGTGTATGGGTGTAGGGGCTGACAGGACGCCCCAGGACAAGAGGAAGGATTCGATGAAGTCTCTGTTAATCGTGGCCATGTCACTGCTGATGGCCTGGCCCGCAATGGCCAGCGAACCGCAACAGTGCAACGGCGGTCAGTGTAGCGTGCGAGCCAGCCCTGAAGGCGGTGGCTGCACGGGTGGTCAATGCGGCGGTCGGCACCGAGTGAGGTTGCTGCATCGCCGGTAAAGAACGCCATCCTCAGTGTTATAGTTCAATGGCAGAACCGTGCAGGGCATGAGATGCGGGTTCGAGTCCCGTTAGCACTGAGGGTGGACGATACTTCGGGCGTTGACGTGAAACGCCCACTAGCCCCAGAAATAGGCTCCATGCCTGCTCTGGGGCTTTTTCGTTTTTGCAATCTAAGGCTGCCGTTGTAAAGAGGGGGACTTAAATTGTCCCGATTAACACACACGAGCAAGATTTGAGCCAATTCACAATCCAAGAAGGTATGCATGCTGGGTTCTCCATTGATATGGAGAATCGAACCCTGCGTAACGTCTGCCTGTTGGGTTCCAAAAGCAAGAACGGCTACGAATACAAGAACTCGGCAATTCAAGAGGCGGCCAGTCGGTATCCAGGCCGCGTAGTGTACATCGACCATTCTCCCACACCTTCCAAGCGAAGCCTTCGGGACAAAGCCGGTCGTATCATGGCGAGTCCTCGCTTCGAGAATGGCCGATTGTTTGGCGACATCAAAGCCAGCAAGAACTCTTCGGGCGATTTGCTACTCGCTGAGGCCCAGGAGCAGCTTGACAACCCAGACGCCAAAGACGTGGGTATGTCACATGTGGTCGAAGGGCGAATGTCCAAGACCGGCAAACTAGTTGAATCCATTGACAAAGTAATTTCCGTCGATCTGGTGTTTAACCCCGCCACGATGACGCAAGGTTTACGTGAATCGGAGAATGATAACTTGGAACAGTTGAAGCCTATTCTTTCAGGCAAAAAGCCAGTCATCGAACGCCTGAAGGCCATCTACGAGGCCACTGGCGAAGAGTACAAGGAAGATGAGCACGTTCTCCCTGAAGTGCCTGTCTTGACGCTGGAAAGCGTTGCAGACCTGCGAGAACTGGCCAAAGAGAAGCCGGCCATCAAGGCCCTGCTTGAGCAGCACGACAAGCTCCAGAAGGAGAAGTGGGCGTCCGAGGTGATTGCTGAATGCAAGCTGCCAGAGACTGCCAAGACAGCCTTGCTGCGATGTGTGGATAAGGATGTGATGCTTGATTGTGGCAAGACCATCAAGGAAGGCATTGACGCCTCCAAGCCCGCGCCTTCTACCAAGCAGGCAGGCCGCCAGCCCTCAAATAGCAACGAAGTGACCGTCGATTCCGTAGCGAATGCGTTCAAGGGCCGTTAATCGGCCAGGTAGATTTTTCGATTCAAAAGTGATTTTGTTTGGAGTGATGAATAGTGGCAATCGCCAAGTATCTGCACAGTAATACCAAGAAGCGGCCTTATCTGCTCAAGACCGGCGTTGCCGTGGTCAAGGGCGATTTGCTCTATGCCGATTTCGCTGATGACAACCGCGTGAAGCCTGCTGGGTCACTGGCCTGGAATAGCTCACTGCTTCAGACGCAAACTGACTTCGCCCTGCGATTCGTGGGCGTAGCAGATCAGGATTACACAGGCACCACGTTCTCTACCGCTCCAAGCGAATACGGCTTGCAGACCGGTGAAATCATGGTGTGCGAGGATGGCGTCTTTGAAATGGATTGTGCTTCGGCAACATTCCGTTCGGGCACGCTGCTTGGCCCAGCGAAGCAATCAGGCAGCTTGCTTGAACCACAGAAGGTGGTTCAAACGGGCACCGAGGTGAGTTCGATTGGGCGTGTGTACCAGGCCCAGTTGACAGCCAACACCCGCGTGAAGTTTAGCATCCATCCGAACATGGCACAGATCACATCTGCTGCTGACACTGGTTCCAGCTAATTGTAGGCGTCGAGTTGTCAAGGATTGCTTGACAACTCGATTGATTGAACTTTTCAGAAATATTTCAAAGTTGAGGTTTCGGCGTGAAGAATAATTTCGAGAGCTTGCGCACACTTTGCGAGCAATACCGGGAGAATCCCGCCGTTGTCAAGGACAAGGTGGGCCAGTCTCTCAAGGATGGCAAGATCAAGGACGCTGACATCAGCTTCCGTGCCCTTGCCGAAGCGGCTGTAGGCCCGAATTGGGCTGAAGAGCTGTCGAATTATCAACAGACTGGGCGAGCGTTGTCCGAAGCTGTGGACGTGACTGCCTTCAATGGCATCACAGGCCAGATTTACTTCAACAGTACGATGGATGGTTGGAATACTGCTCCTCAAGAGCTTTCCTCTATCGTCAAGACGATTCCCAGCAAGCTGTCTGGCGAGAAGATTCCAGGTGCAGGGCTGTCAAGCCGGTTCGGCTACGACATCAACCCTGGCGAATCGTTGCCTGAAGATAGCTTTGGCCGCCACTGGATTGAAACTGGCCGTTCCGCCAAATCGGGCAAGATTATCTCGCTTGACTTTGAATCGGTCTTTTATGACAAGGTGGGCTTTGTGCTCGATTCTGCCCGCGACGTGGGCCGGATGCTGCGAGAGTCCAAGGAAATCCGCATTGGTGCGGTGATGGCTGGCGTGACGGTGACGCTGGATGGCAAGTCCTTCAACGGTAATACGTGGAAGTGGACGAAGCCCAACGAGACCTCGGCTACCGCCTACAACACGTACCAGACGACTGCGTCTGGTGCTGGTATCAACCAGAAAACCAGCGTATCGTTTGCCGACGAAACCAACATTGAAGACCTGCGACTGCTTGCAGTGGCAATGACCCATCCCGATACTGGCCAGCCCATGACGGTGAGCCAGGAACTGGATACTATCATCGCCAATCCGTGGCTTGATATGAAGATGCGGAAGGTGCTTGGTGCGGGCCAGGTTCGTACTCAGGCGGCCAGCTCTGCAACCATCAATACCTACAGTGACGCCGGGATTGCAATCTATCCCTACAAGCTCGTCACGTCGATTCACTACTACACAGCACTGACCAATAGCGGCATCAGTGCTGCCAACGCCAAGGACTACTTCCAGTTGTGCAACCCGATGAAGGCTTTTGCCTATGTCGAGAATGTGCCGCTGACCGTTCAAGAGCAGCCTGCTCTGGGCGACAAGGCTTTTGAGCAAATGCTGGCCTGGCGTGGTCGTGTTTACGAAATGGGCCAGGCTGCGGTTCTCTCGCCTTGGCACACCTACCAGTCCAAGAACTCCTAACGAGGGATAAATGCTCTTTGAAGTTTGCCAGATTGGAGTTAGCCCTACTGGCCTCCATCGACTTGAGATCGAGGCCACGTCTGAGGCGGAAGCCAAGGACAAGTACGAAACGCAACGTGGTTTAGTGAAGGGTGTTAATGCTCTGGCGGTGAAGCCGCTGGAAGCAGTGTTGGCGAAAGCCGACGAAAGCCCTTCACCCTTTGGCCGCCATCGGTCTGACCGATACGAGCCATTTGAGAAGCCCGTTCCCAAGCCGGTGGCTGCTGAAAGTGTGAGTGAGTCCGAAGAAGTGTTGATTGTCAGTAATTAGGTTGGTGCAAGTATTGTTGTGCAGCCTCGGAAGGCCGATTGATGAGGCAACTTGTCAATCGGCCTTGTTGCTTGAATGGTGATGAATGCCTCAACAGACGCCGTTACAAAACTACCAGACCGCCTACCAGAAAATCAGCGAGAAGATCGCCGCGTTGACGCTGGCTCTTGCATCGTCCACGGACGATAAGCAGGCGTACTCGATTGAGGGCCAGAGCGTGTCCAAAAAGGACATCTATGGCAAGTTGAGCGACTTGTACACGCAGGCGGAGATGATGAAACGATTGATTGCAATGGAATCTGGCCCTTATGAAGTGGTCAGTTATGGAGTACCAGGCTAGTGGCAACAAATAAGCCAGTCAAGGGAACGATTCAGCCAGTAGTATCGCTGCCGTTTGCCGGTGCAGGGGCCTTGCTTTGCGCCCGGCAAACGCTCGGCACTACTTCGCAGGTTTGCTCGATTGCGATTCCATCGTGGGCCAAGGGCGTTGCGTTTTATCCCAACACTACCGGGTTGGTGTACGCCATCGACGAGGCCCCAGTAACGATTACGGCGGTTGGATATGCCGCTTCAGTTGTGCCAACGACCTCTTATGGCATCGGTGGGCACGCAGTTCAAACATTGTGGACAACGGTGTACTTCTGCGATGGCGTGAATGGTTCGACGATGCCAGCGACGTTGCAAATGCGTCCTGACACCAGCAGTTCGACCGTTGATATTGTTTTCTTTGGATAAGAGTATTTCTTGCTCATCGCCTCCCGCCTGCCCATTGTCAGCCGAATCAAGTTTGTAAGCAAAGGACGCCCATGCCCGCAACCGCTATCTACGTAACCCCCGATGACCTCGCCCAAGTCGTCGGGGAATTGTCGTTGCTGAAGGATCGAGTCGCCAAGCTCGAATCCGGCGTGGTGCCACAGCCACCAGTACCACCGCAGCCACCTGCCCCCGATCCCATCACCTTGTCAATCGCTCCGGTGTCAGCCAGCGTCAAGGTTGGCGAGTCGCTGCAGTTTCAAGCGACGACGAACGGAGCGAAGGGCGTTGAATGGCGTGTGCTCTTTGCAGGCGGCCCCAGTTCTTCGGTTGGAGCAATTGACCAGTCTGGACTATTCACTGCGGGCAGCGTACCAGCAGATGCCGTGGTCAAAGCAACGAGCCTTGATGATTCGTTTAAGTTTGCGTCAGCAACGGTAAGGATCACTGCTCCAATCGTCCCACCTGTGCCCGATCCTGGCCCCAACCCCCCGCAGCCTCCCGTAGGCATCCGTCTCCGCAAGGCCAGTCTCGTCTACAAGGGTGCGTTTCGCGTGCCCCATTACAAAGACGCTGTTGACCAGTTGGCACTGGGCGGGGCTGGGCTGGCGTACAACGCTGCCAAGAACTCTCTGTTCATTTCAGGTTTCCATAATGGCAGTGTTTGCGAAATTTCTGTCCCAGAATTATCGCTCAGTAAGTCACAGGCCGACCTCAAAGAGGCAACCATCCTCCAGGGCTTCCGGGCTGTCCTGCCAGATATGCCAGTCCCTTTGTACGGCGATATATTACTGGGCGGCTTGCTGGTGTACGAAGGCAAGCTAATCGGCACTGTGTACGCTTACTACACCGGGGCAAACGACCAGGCAACCAGTCACTTTGTTTTCGACTCGCTCGATCTGACCACCGCCAAACTGCACGGCCTGTACAAGCCAAGCGGTTCGGCTCGGTTTATCGCTGGGGCGATGGCGACAGTCCCCGCTAAGTGGCAGCCCTCCTTTGGGCCAGCAATCACTGGGCAAGCCGACCTGTCGATCCTCGCCACAACCAGCAGTGGGCCGTCTGTATTTGGATTTGACCCAAGCCAATTGGTTGGCCCAGAGCCAACGACTGTCTTCCCGGTTAGTCCACTGCTCTATTACCCAGCCGACAAGCCGCTGGCAGCCTATGGCGAACAAGTCGGGCCGATCCAGGCCGGGACGACGAGCATCACCGGCAAGGTGTTCGTTGGCGACTCTATTTTGTTCTTCGGAAAAACGGGGACGAACTGGAACGGCTACGGCGAGGTGGAGTGGTACAACGATCCAGCCGCTGGCGGAAAAGGGCCGCACTCGATGAACGGCGAGTATACTGCTCAAGTGTGGGCGTATGACGCCAACGACCTAGCCAGCGTCAAGCAAGGGGCGAAGCAGCCGTGGGAAGTGATGCCTTATGAGGTGTGGAACTTCGAGCCAGCATTTGGGCAGGCATCGAAGCTGACTGGCGGCGTTGCATACGACGAAAAAAACGGTCTTGTCTATCTCGCCATGAAGGATTGCGACTACACCGAACTGTACGATCACCCGCCAATCATCCTGGTCTTTGCGATTGACGCATCAATCGTCGATAAGACTCCAGCAATCGGAACACTCTGTGCAGTATCTGACAGCCACACTCCGCACCCCAGTGACCACGCATTGGGCCTCTCGCTCCATGCGTGCAACTGCTACGACGGTGACGGCAGCGGCATCAAGACTGTCGAGTTTTACGATGGGCCAAAGTTGCTGGGCGTCGGCACCCCTGGCGTCGGCAGTCTGTCTCACGACTATTCACTGGTCGTCGCCGCTGGCACATTTAAGCCGGGAACTGTCACGATTACCGCATTGGCACGCACCAACGCCGGGGCAGTCAGCAATCCAATCAGCTACACGTTTGGGGTGAAGTAATGGCCGATGCTAAACTCCCAGCATTGACAGAGACTAGTGTTATCGACGTGGCAGACTTGCTCTACACGGTAGACGTGTCAGATACCACTGACGACGCCACGGGATCGTCTCGCAAGATCAGTGTCACCCGGCTGGGCGGCTACGTTATTCCATCGCTTTGCAATGGTAGACTCACCACAGAAACCGGCGTGCCGATCTCCACCAGTGACCGCACTTCGCAATCGACGATCTACTTTACCCCATTCAACGGCAATCGCGTCAGCCTCTATGACGGCACCCGCTGGAAGCTCTATTCGTTCACCGAAAGAAGCCTGGCCCTTTCGTCACTGACATCGGGCAAGAATTACGACGTGTTCCTGTACGACAACTCAGGGACACTCACGCTGGAATTGTCAGCGGCCTGGACAAACGATACGACTCGTGCTGACGCCCTAACGACTCAAGACGGTATCTATGTTAAGTCCGGCTCAACGACCCGGCGTTACCTTGGCACGATTCGTACTACAGGGACGACGACGACTGAAGACAGTGCAGCAAAGAGGTTCGTGTGGAGCCTCTACGGGCAGGCAGAGAAGACGCTGTATGTGACCGACGCCTCCGATTCTTGGACTTACAATTCCGCTACTCTTCGTTCCGCAAACGCTTCCACGGCCAACCGGGTAGAGGTTGTCGTTGGCCTAGCTGGTGTGGTCGCCTATTTGCATGTCGAAAGTTTGTTTTTGGCCAGCAGTAACTTGGCCTACGCAACCGTTTGCCTCGGCGAAGACAGCACCACGACTGAAATGAGCGGCAAGCATGGCGGTCAGTCCAATGGCGGCACGACTGTGGTTTTTGCTGCTGCCGCTGCCTACCTGCGGCCTGTACCACTGGGCTATCACTATTATCAGTGGCTTGAGGCGAACAACGGTTCCAACTCAATCACCTTCTACGGCACCAATACAGGCGCACGTCTCTACAACGGTGGCATCCTGGGGAGAATATTGTGCTAGCAGCTAGACTTCATGAGGCCATTGCCGCTGTCGCTCCAATTGACGGGGTAGGCGGGAAGCAAGGCTCAATCCGAATCGACTTTAAAGCGTCGGCCACGCAAAACCAGAAGGATGCGGCTGCTGCCGTTGTCGCCTCTTTCGACTATTCGCAAGAGGCTGACGCCGCATGGCAGGCAGCGAAAGTCCAAAACAAGACGGGGCTTATTCAGGCCGCTACCAATGCAATCACCAACAACGATACCTACGTTGCTCTGACATCGCCAAGCAATGCTCAGGTAGCGGCTCAGGTCAAAGCACTCACTCAGCAGGTGACCCGCTTAATTAAGCTCGCACAGGAGAACAACTAATGCTCCTGCTCCAAACAGGTGGCAGTGACAATCTGCTGCTGCAGGACGGAACAAATCTTCTCTTGCAGCCATCATCGACCCTCGCCTGCAATCCATTATTCGGTGGTGGTGCCACAGCTAATCCACTCTGGGGGTTCTTAGCATGAAAAGCCTTGGAGACTTCGACGTCTCAGCAGTGGTCTACGGAAAGTTCTCAACCTTCCGACCTTCCTCTGGTGCTGCCTACACCCTGGCAGGCTCTCCGGTGTTGTCCGTCTACAAAGACAACAGCACCACCCAGAGCACGACTGGAGTTACGCTCACTGCTGATTTCGATTCCGTCACGGGGCTGAACCACTTTGCAATCGACACCTCGGCAGACGGCACATTCTACGCTGCTGGTTCGTTTTTTGACGTAGTGATTACCACGGGCACCGTGGACAGTGTTAGCGTTGTTGGTGCGGTGGTTGCCTCGTTTACAATTCGCAAGAACTCTGCACTGAAGCCAACGACGGCAGGGAGAACGCTGGTTGTTGATTCGTCTGGCCTTGCCGATGCAAACACGGTGAAGATTGGGCCAACAGGGAGCGGCACGGCTCAAACAGCCCGTGACATCGGAGCCAGCGTTTTGCTCTCCAGCGGCACCGGCACAGGCCAACTCGACTTTACTTCGGGCGTCGTTAAAGCCAACGTTACGCAACTCCTTGGAACGGCCTGGCTCACTCCTGGCACGGCTGGCACGCCCGATGTCAACGTGAAGCTGTGGAACGGCCTGGCAACCGTCGCCCTGCCTCTTGTGCCCACCACGGCGGGCCGAACTCTCGACGTGTCTGCTGGTGGCGAAGCGGGTGTTGATTGGGCCAATGTAGGAAGTCCGACGACTACGCTTGCCCTCACTGGCACCACGATTGCAACCACGCAGAAGGTTGACGTGGAAACCATCAAGACCAACCCCGTGGTCAACGCTGGTACGATCACGTTCCCGACTGGGGCAACGCTCGCATCGACCACGAATATCACGGGCGGAACGATTACGACCACAACCAATCTCACCAACCTACCTGCTATCACCAGCAACTGGCTGACGGCTGCTGGCCTTGCCACCGACGCTGCCCAGGAGATTGCGGGCTACGTGTGGGATGTTACGCTCTCAGGCCATTTGACCTCTGGCACCACCGGCAACGCGCTTAATGCGGCTGGCTCTGCTGGTGACCCGTGGTCAACGGCGCTGCCTGGGGCTTACGGTGCTGGCTCTGCTGGCTACATCATCGGCACGAATCTGAACGCCACGGTGACCAGCCGTATGGCCACGTTCACTCTGCCTACCAACTTCTCGGCCCTGGCCATCACCAGCGGTGGCATTGTTCAAGCCGACTTGCAGACCATTAAGACGCAGACCGTGACCTGTTCTGGTGGCGTAACGATTCCGGCCGCCACGTTGGCCAGCACGACAAACATCACAACCGTAGCCACCGTCACGACCTTAACCAATCTCCCAGCCATCACGGCTAATTGGCTAACTGCAACCGGGATTGCGGCAAACGCCTTCACCTCGGCCAAGTTCGCTACCAATGCTTTGGATGCGGTGTGGTCAACTGCTGCCAGAACGCTGACGGCAGCTACGAATATCACCAGCACTGGGGCGGCGGTGCCGATTACCGCTGGTGGTTATGTTTCGGCGGACATAAAAGCTGTGGCAACGCAATCAGCGTCTGCAACCAGCGATGTTAATTTTGACAGCCTGCAAAATCTCAACGAATCAATCATCAACATCCCTTCTTTGGTATGGGACGAAGTGCAAAGTGGCCATGCATCTGCTGGCACATTTGGAGCTTACCTCAACGCCGCCATCACCTCCCGCATGGCCAGCTACACGCAGCCCACGGGATTCCTGGCGGCGACGTTCCCGACGACGGTGGCGAGTACGACGAATATCACGGCGGCTTCAGGCGTCCGGCTCTCGGCAACAGGCGTTGATGACATCTGGGATGAAGTCCAAAGTGGGCACACCACTAGCGGGACGTTTGGCAAGTACCTTGATGCCCAGGTCTCAACCATCAGTGGTGGCGGTGGAGCGTCTGCAGCCGACATCGCCGATGCCGTTTGGGACGAAGTTATCAGTGGGCACCTCACGGCGGGCAGCACTGGAGCTAAGCTTAATTCGGCAGCGTCTGCCGGTGACCCGTGGAGCACCAGTCTGCCAGGTTCTTACGCTTCTGGCACCGCCGGCTACATCGTTGGCACTATCTCGTCAGGTGGCATCACGGTCACGGCTCCAGTCATCGACAGTGACCAGAACTTTACCATCATTCGTGGCGACGACTACTATTCTGCCGAGTCTCGCAATCTCTCATGGACGCTGGGGGCTTCGCCTGACCTGACTGGGGCAACAATCTCGCTCTACGGGCAGGCCGGAATCTTTGACTATTCCACGACCACGGGCAGTGTAAGCGGTGCCGGAACAGCAACCCAAATCGTCAGCGTCAACGTGCCATCATCATTTACGTCAACGCTGTTGTCAGAATCAGAGCCATACGCCCTCAAGGCGGTCTTGAGCAACGGGCATATCGTGACGCTGGCACAAGGAACAATTACCGTTACCGCCACGGTTGAGTAATTTCAGAACCAGGGGTAATGGTAGGGGAGAACTATGGATAACGTCGTGAAGTGTGCATTGTGTGTGGTGGTTGGTTTCTTGCTGGGCTTTGGCGGAAGCTATGCCCTGCAGCCAGAACCCAAGGTGGAAATCAGGGCCAAGTTGACGCCTCCATTTGTGGAGGTCATCGTCAATGGCAAGGTCTACGACGCCAATCACTTGAAGGTGGTGCCTGTGCCAGCTCCCAAGAAGGGTTGGTGGGGCGATGCGCTGCCTATTGCAATGAATTGCCAATGCGGCGAGGATTGCAATTGTCAGAAAAACGTACCCATTCTTCTGACGGGATTACAGGTCGAAGATAACCGAAACAAGCCTGGCGGCAATGACCAAGCCTCGCTGTTCAGCGGCATTGTCAAGGAACTGCTGGCCTGGATTCAGCCACGGTACGACGACGCTGCCAAGGCATTGGCCGACCGTGAACGAGCGTTGGCAGAGAATGCCAAGTGGTCGGCAGGCGTCATGATTGTGGCACTCCTGGCTACCGTGTTTCCGCTTTGGTGGATCGCGTTTTCTCAATCAAAGCTGGCAGGGAAGTAATGCGTAAGTATCTGATTGAAATCATCTGTGCGTTGGTTGTTGGCTGCCTGATCGCCTCTATCGCCTGGCATTGCACGCACAAGGCCACAGGGCCATCAAGCATCGCTCCTGCTGACTCGTCGGCGACTGCGGCCACTGATTGGACGCTGATT